>Ga0214544_1001739_pt1 | contig 45722 bp, 20 predicted proteins | sample CNSS3metaG_FD_160074 | JGI IMG/M metagenome (GOLD analysis project Ga0214544, IMG submission 160074) | Root nodule microbial communities from cowpea collected in UCLA plant growth center, Los Angeles, California, USA - CNSS3 | ecosystem: Host-associated > Plants > Roots > Nodule | place: USA...
GTATTTTTTTTTTTGGGTTTTTTTTTTTTTTTTTTTTTTTTTTTTATAGTACATGTTGCCTGTATCTGAAAATTGTCATTTTTATTGTCAGTTTTGATATGAGTGGTCACGTTTAAATTACAGAATTTTTTTTTGGAAAATTAACGATTATAATTATCAACGTTTTACCATGATTTGAATAAGAATTTTTCATATGATTTTTTTTCTTTCAATTTTGTTGGAAACTGAGGTTTCATTATAGTATACCAACTTAAAGGTGAAATAGCTTGACATAATTTATTGGTAGAATTTTCATTTTAATTTGAAGTATAACGTTGGCTCACTCACTGACCATGTGTTAATTAGCGTGGATTGTTCTATTAACTTGAAGAGGATGACATTCTCCGGAGGATACATGTGGTTTCTAAATCTAAATCTAAAAGTATACATTTGACATATTTCTTAGTAATTTCATCTTAAAAAAGAAATATAAAACCATACATACTACCATATTTATGTAATGAGGATTTATGTTTATAGTGCTTCTGCTTAGGTGTTTGTTATGAAAAAAACTGTATTTTTTCATCAGAATGGGTTTACAGCTTATAGTTCTTGTTCATCGCTGGATACATTGGGTTTGTCTCATTTAATGATATGATTAAACTTATAGATCTTGCGGTAAAGAAGAAGATCGAGAAGCACAGGGAGAGAGTGCTGCACTGTGATAGTCTGCTACAGAAAAACCAGTTTGTTAAGCCAGTCCCATCTTCTATTCTGAAAAAGTGTTCTAAAAACCGAAAAACTGTGCCTAATGTGAAAGTGGTCAATCAAGATGATAATAAGGTCAGTATGTTGTACATTAATGCAGAAAGGACGTAGTAGTAGTAGGAGGAGTTGGCTAAGCAAATCTGTGTAGACATAAAGGAGGAGTTATTTATTTATTTATTTTTTGCTTTCTGTCTCAAACCCTATGTAGAATTTGTTTTATTGATATTTCTTGTTTCTAACATTGTTCAGGATGATTCTACCATGTTTGATCTATGGAATGATAAAGGTACCTTCTATGTTTATCATTCAATGTTTTGGTTACTTTTTGTGATAATTATGGTTGTTAAACACGGTTTTATCTGATATCATCATGCAGGTGAGGATAACAAGCAAGTGAAAAAGGTATATTTTCAGTGCTGATTCTAATCTGTGGATTTCATATTTCATTCTATCTTTCCTATACTTTCAGTGCTCTAGTTCATAATATGATGGCTACCTTCTTTACAGGTATCAAAGCCTACTCTCATTCCAGCAGTAGAGGTTGATCCTCCAGGCTGCTCTTTCAATCCCTCCTTTGAAAGTCACCAGGTAGTTTCAGAATAAACGACACTTTCCCCTGCTATTTTGATTCCTATTTTTGTCATGAATTTGATTGACAATTTTAAATTTTTTCCTGTTAAACCAGGATACATTAGCTTCTGCTGTTGCAGAAGAAATGCAAAAAGTCTACAAAAAGGAATTGGGCCCTGAACCTGTGCCATTAACTGTTCCTGGAGAAGCTATTGCTGAAGAAGATGTGAGTCTCATCATCTTCATTTATATAATTATTGGAGTTAAAAATGTTTGCTACATTTATTATGCTTTACAGAGGTACTTTAATTTGTGTTGCTTCTGTGATTGGTACTGCTTTGCTAACAATTTACGTTTATTTGTCAGATGTATTTTCTTGATGTGGACGATGGGAGTGACGATGATGATAGTAATCTTGAAAATGAGGATGACAATGAAGATGCTGCATCTGAGAAAAAGTTAGTATCATAAATTATAATTAATTGGACTGACTTTGTTTAAATACTGTTTTTGTGCAACATTATATTTTTCTCCATATTATTATTTTTGGCAATATACATTATTCGTCTAGTCATTTTCTTTTATGAACTACATTATTTTTTCTCTTTATCTTCTACTTATTCTTTTGTGATTAATTGGAGTTAGACGTTCTGCATAATAATTACTGTCTTTAAGTGTCTGTCTATTTCTGATCTTATAATTTTGCCATGGTGGTCCTTAACATGTACTCAGTAATTTCTCTTGCTAATGTTTATTAAGTTTCTTTGATGCATAATATATTACTTATATCACATTGCCATTTTTGGTATGCATTGTCTAAATGTTACTGGTTTCTTCACAATCTTCATTTTTTAATACTGTATTATACATACACAGTATATTTGCACCTAATAATAGTGTGGAGCTTTTTATTTTGTGAATCAATTATTCATGGACATCTGGTCTGACATGTTCATTTTGTTTGAATAATCATTGGGCAGGTCTATTAAAAAAAAGAGGGTGACTAAAGTTGAGTTGAATAAGAGAGCTAGGCGGAAAGAACAACTGAAAAAAGAAGCAGAAGCTAAGAAGATAAAGGAATTGTCAAAGGAAATTGATAGGTAATATTATCACTCTTTCTCATTTCTCACCCTGTCTCACTGCAAAAATTGATTTTTTAAGCATATTTTGTTTTCTGGTTCCAGCATACCTGACATTATTCAGGAAATTGAGCAAGAAGAGGAGGAAAAGAAGAAAAAACATCTTAGGCGAAAAGTTGCTAAACAGGAAATGTTAAAGATACGCCCACCACGCATAGGGAAACACAAGTAAGTAGTGTTTTTTGTGTATATCTTACTTTAGTTCTCTTCCACAGTTCAGTAGATGATTGCGTTGTTAACCGTTATTCAACATATTAGTAAATCACTATCACTACATTTGTAGTTTTGTACAACGAAAATTTAGAGTTAAGTTTTAGTGGAATTTCTCTTTTACTTGTTCCTTAAATAAAGTTCTATACTTTTATGAATGTTGTTTACCAATTCTATTTTCATAACAGGTTTGAGCCTGCACCTGTTCAAGTTTTATTAAGTGAAGAAATTACTGGATCAATTCGGAAGCTCAAGGTCGATTTGTGATCTCTTGATCTGATTTTGATTGTTTTGGTATCTCAGTTTTGGTGAACATGCAAGTAAATTTTCCTGTTTGTTTTGGTTATCTAGGGCTGCTGCACCCTTATAAAGGATCGATATAAAAGTCTGGAAAAGAGAGGATTGATTCTTCCAAAAAAAAGAAGGTTAGTTCAAGCTTCTGTGATTTTGTCAAACAGATTTGGTTGAAGGATCTGCGTTTATGTTTTTGGATAAATAAGGATCATGATTGTGTTGCTACTTTCTTCTGACTTCACTTACCCTTTATTTATTTCTGCATAGTATGGTTTATACAATTCTACAATAGAAATTGCTGCACAATTTTTCATTTGGAATTTGATTATGATGGACCTGTGCATTTGTTTTAAACAGAACTAATTCATGTTTTTCTTTCCATAACATAGTGTGTTATGAGATAATACGCATGGAAAACTCTGATCTTATTATGTGTGTTCATTGTACAGGAATTAGAATTCCCAGTATCAGCTACATCTTGTGTCACTCCAAAAGTTCCAAGGAAGGGATCATCTTTGGCCAGTGTTTGGCTTAATTTTGACAATTTTTGTTTATTATTTTATAACAATTTAATTTAGAAAGTGAAAGTCTTCATGTATTACAACAAACTTCATTATGCATGTTATAATAGTAGTAAAGAATTTGTTCACCTGTTATTTAATTATTGTGATCAATTTGAGCCTTCTTGACCAACAAATATGTTGAAGATTGATTTAAGTAATGCGATTGAGCTGTGATTATTTCACCTTTTAACCATTTACCAAATTTGTCTCTTTATGTATAGTGACAATGATGTACTATATTAGTTAATGCAGAAATAAAAAAATTAATTGCAAAATAATAATTAGTTAGAGTTAATATTTTAAATAAAATAAAATAATTAATAGATGTAAAATTAATATGTTAATATTTAAATATAATTTTCGTTCAAGAAAAATAAGTAATTTTAATTGAGTTTTTATAAAAAAAAATTCTATACTTTTCTTCCTCTAAAATTTAAAACCATTATTTTTAATTCTTCTAATATGAGTAAGTATGGGTTTAGTCCATATAAAGTACTTTTATTTTATTTTCATTCTAAAAAAATTAAAATAATTTTTTTCCAACATAATAATATAAATAAGTTACATTTTACTCTACATATCATAATCTTTTAAAGAATTACATTTTGAGTATGATCATTACTAATCCCTGAACATTATTTTAAGGAATCAACACATTATTTTCAATCCAAACAATTAATGTGTATAACATAATGTTAAGATAAAAAATATTGATTTTCACTTTTAGAAAAATAAATTTATATGACTACACAAATTTATTTGCCCTTATTTTGATTTATCTTCTTCCCATGAGATAAAAAGCACATATATTATTTAACACTATTTATGACTTCCTCAAAAAACCTTTTGGTTGATTTTGTACAATATAGTTTTTGTTTCAGCTTCAATTAAAGTATATTTGATTTAAATTTTGATAAAAGAATTTCCATCATACTTTTCACAAATATATCTTAATAAGTCTCAAATAAAGAATCTTCAACATGTTTGGTTACTTTATATCTTGATTAGTCTCACTCAAAAACATTTTATTTTCTCGACTTCAATTAGTATATTTTCATGTTGTCTTGCTATATATATAAAAAATTATAAACTAACTTTAATGAGAACATACTTCACTCGACTTTAGATACATTACATCATCATTATTAACTTAAGTTTAGTTCTAACATCATCAATTATGACAAAAAAGAAATTAAGCATAAGAAAACATGAAAAAAAAATTGATATTATTTCGAATAAAGATATAAGACTTAACAAATATAAATATTTAAATATTATAAGAATATAATATTAAACTACCCTTAATATATTTATATTATATAACATTTCAATTAATCTTGATAAGAATATCTTTAAATCTACGGAAAATTTCACTTATTTTAATCCGATGTCTTTTTGACAAAAAAAGTTCAATCGAAACATCTTTAGCTACTTGGAGAAAACATCCTTAAATTAACTTGTGGTAACTTTTTAACAAATCGAACAACTTCTAAATTTTATCAATTCAAATATTGAAGTTATACAATTACAGAATTTAACTTGAACTTATATAATTGAGGGAATAAAATGCGTAGAAAAAAGGAATATAGTTTTAGAAATTTAAGTGTAAGTTGAATCCTATATTAAATAAAGATAAACAAAATTGACTTTTTTTTTATAAATTTATTACTTAAATTTTTTTAATATCAACTCATAATTTACTTCATTTTACACTATCAATCACAAGACATAGACATGAGAAAGAAACAAAAGATTGGATTATTGACCCATTGCTTACATAGTATTCACAACATATCTTGTAATAAAGATGTGAATTTTTTCTATAAAACTTTAAATATATTTTCTAAATATATTTTGTATTATTTTTTCTTCTTTAAATTTATTTTTTTACAGCTTTATCAATAATAATGATAAATAGAAACAAGGGTCTTAAATATAGTATTAATTATATCTATAACATTATATTATCATTTTTCATTTATCATAAAAAATATTTAAACTTTAAAGATTTACCGTATGTAAAAAGTACTTAAACTATTTTTAGAATTTTAAACTTACTTAAGCTATTTTACCCTAGGTAAAAAGTACTTAACCTATTTTATTACCAAGGAAGAAAGAACAAGAGTTGATATATGGTGTTTTAAGACACATTTCGTTCTCCGTCTCCACCCTTGTGTTGTATACCATTTTTCATGGCTTCGTTCTCCGTCTCCACCAAGGTTGAACCTGACGCCGACGAAGATTGCGTTGCAGAGGAAGAAGTGTTTCATTTTTCTTATCTTTTGCATTCTTTAGTTATTCACTCGTTTCTGTTGCTCCAGTGTGATTATAGAATTAGAGCCAATGCCAATTTACTTCCTCTCCTTGCATTGCAGTCTGAGAATTTTGATGATTTCACTATTGCTTCTCCATGGGAAAGGTTTGTGTTCTCCTAATAAAAATTCCTCTGCTCTTAGTATGCTTATCGTGGAAACTGCGAGAGGAATGGTAAACGGAATATACCTTTATTCTTTTTAAGCAGGTTTATTTATGAAATAGAGGCAGTTTGTCGGAATTGGATGGCCGATACTCCAACGAGGTTATTGGTAAGCTTGCTTAGTTTCGAGATAAATTTATCCTTTAATTAATATTTTTGGGTTGATTTTGTTATTGAGGAATGCAAGTTAGTTGTTCTTAGTATGGATAATACTTAGGGTTTATATCAATAAAATATTTCACCAGCACTTGGACAACAGAGTGGGTTAAATGAGTTGAGCTTCGTTATAATCTAAAATCAACTTGTACACTTAACTTTTATGGAAACTCTCATTCAATTTCTCCAAAGACTGAGATACATAAGTTAATTTTAATTTAAAGTAGAAACTCAATTCATTTTTTCCTTTTTATTTTCTTTTTCCAGAAGTTTATAGGGAGAACTTTATCTAAATGGGACCTTATTTTTATTCGGTTCCCATATATATTATTAGTTTATGTTGCGAGTTGCACAATTGTCCCATGACAGAGGTGAGGTGGGCCAAGTCACAATCTAAGTGTGGGATTCCTTGGAAGACAATTGCTGAGAGGGGAGATTGTTGCATGTGGCATCAATTGTTCCGTGATAGAGGCCCAGTGGGTCGGGTCACAATCGAATCGTGATGCTTGGGCTTGTGTTACATTCTTAAGTAAAAATAGTTGTGCCCTGACTAAAGACTATAGCTTTTGGCCTAGTGATAAGCATTTGATCCTAACAATTTAGCCCCCAAATGGGTTTTTGACTTCTTCATATTTTATTCAATAATCACCACCTTTATTGAGGTATGACATTTCTTATAAAGAGGATTTAGGCCTTACTTAACTCAACAACCTTGTTAGAACAAACTTTAATATTATCTTAAAAAGTGAGTTTTAAGCCTAACTCAACCTCAAAAACCTTACTAAGACTGACCCTAATATCATTTACTAGTTGGTTTTGTGAGGCCTATTAAGATGGTACCAAAGTCTATTCTAATTAGGTTTGTTGAGCCTATTATGTCACCTACTATCTAATGGCTAGTCCGATGCTTGAGATGTCCAATCCTTGGTGTAAGGGAGTATGTTGGAGGTTCCATGTCAGTTGAAGATATAATCAAATTATAGTATATAAGTGAATGTAAACTTTACTTTGTAAGCCAATTTTGTAAAGTGAATTATTCTTAAATCTACTTTCTAAGATCAGTAATTGAAGATGCTTGTTGTCATTGACTCCGTTAAAATGTTTAGGGTCCATCCTTATAAAATGGGAAGCAAAAGTGGTCATGTCCTATTATTCTTATTCATACATTTTCTTTTTGGATAATAAAGCAAAAAAATACATTACAATTCACATGATATCTATTCTATCCTTACTTGCTGGATAAAGAAAAGTTTATACATCATGTAAAGACATTCATATGAAAATAATGAAGTCTTTAATTCAGTTGTGTTTGCTACAGTACAGTGTCTTAATATGCAATATTAGTGTACATAGTTAGATGTTTTCTTAAAAGTTACATCTCCCCTTTTAATTTTTTTTTACCTTATCAAACATCTTTTCTTTCGATCTAGGATAAAGGTGCAGTTGCATTAGGGTATTCCAAATATTCGTACAAGGTCAAATCTGAATTGAAGTATGGCACAGAAAGTTACTGCATGGAGTACTATTTTGAGACCAACATTAATGGTAATATGGAAATATTTTTGCTAATCCATCGAGTAAGATGAACATTGACACAAGGGTAAAGTTACTGTTTTTCTAGACTGGAGATTGTGTGTTTAGATAATGGAACTAACCTCTCTGCTTTTGGGGGTAAGGCCATGCATATTTGACCTATGGTCCCCAAACCCACTAGGTGGGAGCCTTGAGCACTGGGTTGATGTTAGTCAGTTGACGTCGGGTTGGGCTGATTAAATTTTATTTTAATCTAACTGGGTCTTCTGGATGATACAGGCAAACCTGGCATGGCGGACTGGAGGTCTGCTTTTCATGATCTGCAACTATGTTTTGGTGTAAAGGAATTTTTGGTATGCTTTAATGTTTGAATAAAAAGGTTATGCACTGACAATGCTGTATAGTTTTATCCTGCCATCCAATCACAAACTTTCGAGTATGATAAGTTTGTTGCGTTATACAATGAATACCTAAAAGGTCATACTAACTGTGAATTGTGATTAAATGACGGTAAAACTATTTTACACTTCACTGCATCAATTTTATACACTTGATGTTTTTATCTAGCCTTTCGTTGAAAATTTAATGCTTTCACTAAGAACACACTCATTACCTTGCACAACACTAGGTGATTTCTCCTAAAAGTGCAAGCAGTGCTGTTCTTGATGCACCAGAAGCAAGCAAGCTACTGAGTGCTGTTGCAATTGCTTTGTCAAATTGTTCAAGGTAACTATTGTTCCTTGTTTTTTAATGTTTATCTAGTTGAGAAATTTACAATAACTTGTGTGCATAGGCACATCTATTTTGCATTTGCATTTAATGTCTGACTACAATCAGTTACTAAAATGCTACTTGTTAGGATATTTGGTTTTATTAAGTCTCTTTTATTTGAAATAAATCACACTTGCACCTTCAGTATTTTTCTCTAGCTACACCCGAAAACTCTCTATTTTCTCAACAAACATAAAATCCCTTAATTGTTTGGTCATACCCACCTCACATAATTGTAAGCCTGCACATTTGAAAAAAAGTTGGAAAAAAGACTTCAACAAATTTATTGTAACTTTTCCATTCTAAATCCGAGTCCCTCCTAAAAAATAAGGATTTGCTGGAAGTAGAATGGTGTTAAAGATTAAGGATTTATTATTGCAAGTAAATAGAGAAGCATACTGAGCAAAAAGAAGATTAAAGTAGAATAGTAAATAAAATCTAGTTATATTGGTACGTATACAAGTGTAAACCAATACAAATAATTCATAATTGATGATCTGACAACTTGATCACTGAATTCGCCTATGAATTGATCAATCTTTCTGTGCACTCAATTTTGCCACATGGCCCAACCTTCATTGCCACATCCATGCATGAAACTTCTCTGGCAACACCCACTCGCTGACAGCATCTTTTTTGCCTTCCTGTACCTCTCCTCTGGTGAACATACCCATCAGATGTTTTTCTAATTTCCTTCAAGTGTTCATGTTGCTCTTATACTTCAATCTTATCATGTATGCGTTTCTGATATATATCCACATCTAATATTCTAAGATATTTTATGCATAATTTATCGAGGAAGTATCTAATATATAAAATACTAATATTTTTATAATGACAATAATTTATAATTTTTTATCTTGACAATTTTAACAAGTGTGATTTTAATTTGGATTTACACAATTGTTATTATATATTTATTTATTATACTTTTAAACTAGTGGGTGTCTGTATTTTTGTTATAATTAAAATAACAATTAGCATAATAGGAAAAAAAAAGCTTTAATAACAGGGTAAAATTGTAAAAAAATGTGTGGACCAAAATAGACATAAAAGTTAGTATCCTCCTTATATTAATATAGAAATGACAGGGATTGGTTGTAATAAGAGTAAAGAACGTGTGAGTGTAATTTCTCTTATTCTTATTGGAAATGTTACTATATTATTTGGTGTAGTTTCTTATAATACTATGTAGTTTATGGCCAGCATTTGTTCCAGTTCATGAATCTTCACGTAAAGCATATATTGGAATTCAGAACATGAGTACTGTATTTACAAGAAGGTTTGAAGCAGATTGGATTTGTAGTCAGGTTCCGAGAAGACTGATGCATTTGGAAGGCCTGTATGACTTGTTTGTATCTAAGTTTGTGAGTTCCTGACCCATGCTGTTTATTAGACATTTATTTAATTTTTTCTCAATTTTCGTGGTTTTGCAAGAAATTTTTTAATGAGATCTACTCTTTGTGCATTGTTCTTCCATAAATTCACTCTCGTAAACTAATACCGACGTAATTACTGATATGAAACAAGTGGGTCACTGTTATGACTAGAATTCATAACTAGAACCCAACCTAAAAAGACTAGTTTATTAAGTGAGACAGCCTCATTGTTTAAGTATTGCATAGAAAATTTTTTTGTTCTACTCAAGATGGACTTGTAACTGTTACCAATTCATTAAACTCTCTCCCAAGGGTGGCCCGTGCCATGGAGTGGGTAACTAGAGATAAAATATGATAAATGGGTATATAAATAAATGAAGAAATACCTATCATTCAAGAGTGGACACTCTTAGTTGGTAATGCTACACTGTTCTTAATTAATGTTTTATTTTATGTTTATGTTTGCATGTAAGAATTAACAGCCTTCTGTGAGCTTTGTACGGAAGTTATTTATTTGATCTATTCTCTTTCTCCTATCTATTTTATGTTTATATGTTGATGTGAGAAGTTGTATGCTGACTTCTAATCAGCAGTGTCGCTGGAACTTTACCTGTAGTAATTAATTTCCATTTGATACTGAAGGCGTACTCCACATTGGATCTTCCTACTAATCTTTTCAAAGTGCAATTTGCAATGAGGCTAACATATAACATGCTTCCTCATGATGATTACAATATGAAAGCCATTGATGCTCAAAATACAAATTCTGGAGAAAATCTTACTGGTGAAACCTCTAATGAAACACTGTGGGATAATGATTGTCCTTGGAGTGAGTGGTATTCTGCAGAAGATCCTGTTAAAGGTAAATCCCTGGGATTGGGAACATGTTGGTAGAAGTAGTTTAGGTCATTGCATGGATGCTTTTGTTAGATACAGCACGTTTTAAGACTAAAACATGTTTTTGAATATTTGTGCCACTTAGCATATAGAAACCACAATATAACGTGAATGGTCCCCTTAATTTGCTTGGATATCTTGGCACTTAGGAGCCTGAGAAGCCAAATGGCCTTTTGGTGTCTTTGACTACACTGTTAGCCACAGAAGCCGAGGTGTGATGGGATTATTTGCATACACGAGAAAAAACGATTCAGTACATTAAATGCTTTTAACTCTTTCCAATAGCCTTCCTGAAAATGTGCCTTTTGCATGTGCTACATGAAATTCTCATCACTGAAATAAGTTTCTTGTGATTCTTCTTGCCATTTCCACTGTACCCGATATTAATTTAAAGCCCATATTTATTTATATCTATTTTGTTCTTTGTGCATGTCTATCTATTATGAGAACTTTTGCCCCAATATTGTTTGGTTACATTTGTCTTTTCGAAATTTTTATGTCAAAATTTCATTCTGGTTTTTAATTATTAAAAGCTATGCAAGCTTCATTTTATTTTTTCCATGTTATTCTTTATTGTGAAATGTAAATGCCACTTCCATTTAATATAGGAATAGGCTGCGTACAGGTTTTGAGCTGATTACGATATGGTCAAAGAAGATGGTTGAAAGTTCTTTGGAAATGGATGAACTGGAAAATGCTTCACCTTATGAAGCTGAGAAGTGGTTGATCTCTCCAAGTTGTCCTCCAAAACTGTACGGTTTTTTCACTGGAATACGGATAACCAAATTCCAATGACAAGTACTGTGATGAGTATTGCTTACTAAGTATATACTAAACGGTAATACAATATCAGACCCCAAGTAAGAGAGTGTATACTGTATACTAGAAAGAATTAACGAGTAGAAGGAATTGGAGGATTTAATTAATTCAGTTAGTTGAATTACAACTAGGATTCTGTCAATTAGTTAAAAAGTTTTAGCAATAGGAGAGAGAAGATTTGGTTCAGGTGTGGAGAATAAAATAGAGGAAGAGTCACGAGTTTTAACTTTCCTGGAGGGAGATTTTTCTTTCTATTTACTTGCTCTTTATTTTTCTGTCTCTGACCTGTAATGTAACCTCCCTGATTTTAATCTTGAGAGCTGAGCACAACCATTCCCATTCTTTCCATTCACTTAACTTTAAATCGAGTTCTGACAAAATCAGGGAAATTATACTTTACAAGTATACATTTCTTCTATTTTTGCTTCCTCCTCATAAACTTAGTAAAAATAAAAATCCATACGCTCAGAATTTTCATTTTCCTCCACATGAATCAATATTACAAACTTATAAAATTATAATGGATAGATTAGTTGTAGTTCTACGTATGGTTTTTGTTATAACTTGTAATTATAGGAGACAATGGTTACCATCTGTGAATTTTGTTTCCTCCTTGTTAGAGCATTAACTATGGTTCCTTGCAGAATTGCACGATTAAGCAAAATCGAGAATCTTTTGGTAGCAGCAACTGGCAATACATAGATATAGTCTATTATTGTTTTTTCATGCAATTATGAATAGAGTTCATTATTGAAATCTGATCAGTTTCTAATACTTCTCAATGGATCATATATCCAAGCTTTTAAAAAATGTGATTCGTTCTGAGATAGTTTACGAGAAGTTGAAGCTATATTTTGTTGGATTAAACTGCAAAAACATATTTTTTTATGTAAAATAGTAGTTATAATTAGTCACAACTTCTTTTAAGAAGCTACTCAAAGTAACTTGTTAGGATACACACAGAAGAAGAATTAGTTAAGATAGTTAGAATATTCATGAGTCATTTACTTGAGGTGTTAGTCAGATATAAATAGGAAAGAAGGAGAGGAGAGGGAAGGAGGTGAATTTTTTACTCTGGCTTTTTTAAAGTTTAGAAAAACACACAAATATTTTGAGAGATTTTTCTTTTTCAAAATAAGAATGTTTTTCTTTGAAATAAAAGCTGAACTGAATGAGGTCCAAATAGGTTTTGCTATTTAACTTTCTATTGATTATTATATTTTGTTCAATCATACAGGCTTGAAGGTTCTGAATGGAATCAAAATGGATTTGCATCCCGGTTGCATATTCTAGTTGATGCATTGAAAACGTCATTTGAGGCCCGATTTATGGGAAATTTTGTTTCAGGTTTGAATCTGTTTTGGTGTATATACTATAGTATATTTTCATATTCCTGCAGGTTTTGCATTAATAGTTGATAATGCTATCAGTAATTGGTATAGTAGTTCAACATTTTCTCTCTTCTGGCCTGTAGCAGATGATAACTCTGGTTCTGAGAATTTGAATTCCTCAATGATTATACCGCCACAAACTGTCAGCGATCAAGTGCTGAAAGAGCTATTTCAAAAAGGCACTTAGTTCTTCGCCCTTTATACTTTGTTTCTCATTTATATGAATGCTTCGGTGCACCATTGTCACTGGCATCTTGCATTGTTGGCAGTTTATAAATTCTGCACCTGTATCCAATTGATGGTCGATAAATCTGCCAACAGGACAAGGTGCAAATAACATGGTAGCACGGTAGAACTGGCCTCCAAATTGATATTTTATCAGATTCAAGCACAAATTATAGTAGGAAAATAGACAAAAAGTAGCTTTTATAAGGCATGTAAAATTCTCCTTTGATTATGGGCTGTTCTGATTTGTTTTGAATAATAGAAGATTGAATATTTACTACGATTTTACTTAGTAGTGTTTAAGGCATTTAACTTGTTTGATGTTTCGATATATCATCATTAAGAAGGTAGAGTGTTTCCTGAGAAACGGAAAAGAGATTGAGTAAAATAGGGAAGGTTTACAAAAAAAAATCGTGTATGGACAGGTAAATGTAGTATACAGAAATTGAAATTGACTGTTCTTGTTTCAAAGCTACTTTAGTGACTCTATTGTTGCATAGGACATGGAATTCTGTTTACTTTATTCTATCCAACTCATCGCACTATTCAACTAGTCGCAGTAGTCAATAGGGCCACTATTGCCACATAGATATATACAAAAGGATATTATGAATTCATTACCAAACAACTAAGAAATTTACAAGTGTTATATTTCAAGTTCTTGAAAAGAATCCTTGGTTGTCTTACATGCAGATCATGAGAAATTATAGAATATTTCAATCTATTGAACTACTTTGGGCCTTTTCTTATTTCATATTCTTTTTGTTTACCACATGATTCATGAAACTTATTTTCAGGATTATGATTTATATCTGATTGCAGCATTTTCCAAATATCCTTGGCATGCCTAACATGGCATTGAGGGTTATTTGGATGTTAAAGTTCAAAAGTAGATCATTATTTATTTTGTTATAAAATTGCTTCCATAATATCTACAGGAGTACAGGTCACAGAGTCTGCTTATGGTGGAAATAGGACTTCTCGAGCAATAAAAGGCGCACCTCTTGAATCACTCTTTGCACAATTTTGTTTACACTCTCTTTGGTTTTGTGACTGCAACATTAGAGGTATGTACCGAAGTGAGGGTTTTATTGGTGCATAACAATAGAAATTAGCAAAATTCTGACCACCATGGTGGGATTGAGTTTTTGAGATATCTTGCTTGTACTGTATATTTTCAATTGCATGACTTCATTTTGGTCTGTATATCAGCTATTGCTGTCCTATGGATGGAGTTCGTACGAGAGGTTAGGAGGTGTTGGGAAGAGTCACAATTAATCCCTCGAATGACAGCAAATGGTTCAATTGACCTTTCCACTTGTTTGATTAACCAAAAACTTCAGATGGTAATTTTTGTTTAATAATCTTTAAAGGATATTTGATGAAATGTATTTCACGTAATCTTGTTTATTTTACATATATTTTAATGTGAAATTTTGTTTTAAATGTTAATTTCCTAGAACATTCTTAACTACCGTTTTTGAATTTGTATTGACTTTTTCTCTTCAATAGCAGTGCATTTTGTATTACGATAAATTATATATTTACTTGCTCTGTGAATATGGGCTCCTTTTTTTTAATCAACTTATTGTTTTTTCTTTTATCATCCTTAATTATGGTGTATTATAAATGTTTTATCGAGCTTTTAAATTGGTGTTTGTATTGTATAGAATACATGGTGATATGCCTAAGATGGGAATTCTCTTTTTCGCTTTGCTATTCAGCTTGCAGTATGCATTGAGAAGAAATGCGAAGTGAATGAGGATTATCAAGACTGTATTGGTAGTGAAGATCAAATTGAGTCTATAACTGAGGTCACAAACTTTGCTTTCCTGTTGTTTGTAGTTAGATTGAATATTGTGTTTCTCAAGTTATTAATTTTTTAAAATTAATTTGTACTGTGGACATAAATAGTTAGCGAATGTAATTTCAGGAGGAAAGTGTGGTTGGGGACGACTCATTGTTAGTATTAGATAAAAAAAGTTACACGGAATTTTAATACCAATTTTCTTTTGTCATAAAAATTAGTTTTTGAGCACTCATCTAAGCACACACTTGTATAGATAATGTTGTGAGTACTGACTTAGTTCCCGTGCATATTTTGCTTTCAGTTTTTGGAGCAAAGAGAACACACTTTAGGATTCAAATAGTAGATGCCATACACATGTGATTCGACCTTTCGTACATTACATTGTTTCTAACCATTCCCTGTTATTCTTTTTGCAGAATTTCTCTACCCTGGTGGTAAAGGACAGATTAGCTTCAGGTAACTCTAATAAGGGCGTCTAACTTAATTTTAACATCCATTAGTGGATAGAATCAAATGGCTTTTGATGGCTTTTATTGTCATGTAAGCTGCTTGCATTAGGAGTTAAATCACCAGATTGTCCCGTTATTTTAAATCACTATTATTTTAGTTATTATAATTTATACATGTTACGGTTATCTTTTTCCGGAGAAAAAAATGTCAAATCTGGATGTAGAGCTATGATATGTCAAAAAAACCTAAATGCTTGGAATACTTGATCATGATGCTTTGACATTTCTGTAAAGATTTGATCTACCATCATCATTGAATATACAAAAAAGTGAGTTTTATGTTTATTCATTCTCACAAAACTAACTAAAATAATCGTGGAACAATATCTAACAAAGTCTAACTCATTGTCACAAAATTGACTAAATAATCGTGAGTGGTTTAATAGTGGGTGACATGACAGACCCAACAAACCTTGTTAAGACCGACTCTAATACCATATTAGGAAGTAAGTTTAAACTTAATTCATCTTTACAAAATAATTCTGTTAGGTGAGGATTGTGCTCACTTATTAGTTCTAATTAATGTGAGATCTCCAATAGATTTAAAGAAAGAAGATTTTCATATACCTAGTATTGAATTACACGTATTATTTGTTGACCATATCTACCAATTTAAGACAACATGCGCATGTCTAAGACTGAATGAAATCATTCATTTTTTATTCCATTTTCAACTGTTGCATGTTAATTTTTCAAGATAAACCAACAAACTAAACTGGTTTTCGACGTAGTTTTGGCAAGGAAAGGTTCTATAAAATCTTTTTAATTGGTGGGATGTTAGTGCAGTGTATCCCGTCCTCACGAAATCCTCTCCTGACCCTATTTTGTTATGAGTAGACTGTATCTATAAATATGTATTTTAGAAAAGAATTGCTATAATAATGAATGCAGGATTCTAGTTCATGATAATAATGTCATATGACGAAACAGTAATTTGCTTTGATAATGCTAGACATGTCAGCATTTAAAGCAGCAAATCCAAATGCTGTTTTTGAAGATTTTATTCGCTGTCATTCACCTGGGGATTGGATAGATGATGACCTTGAGGTTGAGATGTCTAAAGATAATCCGTCTCCAAGAGGAAAACTTTCAGAGAGAATGTCTGAGAATGGGAACTCGTGGAGAAATATTTGGAGCCGCTCACCTGCTCTTCCTGTTTCTGGACAGAAGCCTCTTCTAGATCCAAATCGAGAAGGAGAGAAGGTACCTATATTTTCTAGACATGTGTATGCTTCCTATTCATTCCATGTTGGGAAACATATTGTTGTGAACTCGGTAGTTTCATAGTAAAAGCAAACACTAGAGATAACTTTAAAAATAATATTTCGACAAAAAAAAATGTTTAAATAATTTTTTGTTATCAATAAGTTTCTAGGTTCTTCAGTATCTGGAAACTTTACAACCACATCAGTTGCTTGAGCAAATGCTGTGTACTGCCTTTGGAGCAGCAGCCGACACCTTAATTCAAACCAATTATGGAGAGCTGAAACAGATGGAATCTATGATGCAGCACCTTTACCTTACTTTGGCTCCTGCTTTGAAGCCCTTGCAAGGCATATAGTATATACATTCTTTAATCTAACTCTTCCATGGAAAAGAATTATATTTTACTCAAGCTCCATTTTGTTGCAGAAAATCGTTTATCCCCTGATAGTGAGACTATTGAAGACCTAAGACGACTGTGTATTGTTTTCCAGCACGTAGAGAAATTACTGACTCTTGCAGCTTCTCTTCATCGCAAGTTCTTACAAGCACCACGCCTAGCCCGAGAAATTTTCAGTGATTTCTATAACTTCTATATTCCTAGATTGGGAATAGGCCTGGTAGAAGAAAAGGTGAAATGTCTCAATACCTTGAAATGTATAATGGAGAAAATATCAGCATGGACTTACATACATATTCATTCCTCTGTCTTATATATGCTTAGGAGTTTGACAAGAAACAAGCAGTGTGGAATGAAGAGAGAGAAGCGGTGGCAAATATGTTTGTTCAACCCACTGCAAACCAATCTTGGAGAAAGGTTTTGAGTATGGGCAATCTTCTCAATGGTCATGAACCAATTCGGAGGGAGATTATTTTTTCAGTGCATGGAGTGAATGGTAATCACTATGCTATTCCTACTGCTACTGTTTCCCAACAAAACGTTGAAACTTACCGCATGTATATATGTGGAACTTCTAATGATCTCAGGGTCGCTCTCTCTGTTGTCTCATGTGATTAATTTTATGGTGTTTACTGGTTACATTTATATGTTCGTTAGGAACCAGTATCATAACATCTCTAGCTTTTGTTGATTAAAATGTTCATGATGTACTTTCCAATGATTTTATTTCTAACTAAAAATTTGTATATTATTTCATTGAAAGCTCATTAGTAAATAAAGACCATTTTATTTATTTGTTATAATGTATTTTTTAGTTTCTGAAAACTATGTCTATATTATTATTGTTATTTTTAATATGATTTGCATGCAACAATTTAATTTTTTCTTAAATTATATTTTTTTAGCCCTCTGAAATCAAAATTACGAGTTCACCCAAGTTGAATGAAAAATGGTGGAAAAGGCATGAATTTTGACATGCAGTTGCCCCCACCAGAGACACCAAAGACAGATTCCTTCTGATCATTCAATGTGGAAAGCAACCTATATATATATAAGGATAGGATAATGATACCTAAGCCTACCCATAGGATAACGACTTCATCTTTTCTCATTACGTTGACGTCGATTTCTATTTCCACCATTTTAGAATTCAAATACTTTTATGTTTACCCTACGTTTTTTTCTTGCTTATTTAAAAGTTTTTTTAATTGAATTTTTATATTAAATTTTAAAATTATTTTTTTATTTTTTTTTTCTGAACTATTTGATTTTGTAAATAATAAGATGACTTGTTGATTAATTTTTTTTGTTCTTTTCCTCATCTTCTAACTCTATATAAGGGAAAAGAAAGACTTGACTGACTATTTAAAAAAAATGCAAAATAGAATAAACGAGTAGATCAATATGGAGTTTGGTTTCTCAACTGGGATAATAAATGCCGAATTTCTCCTGAGTTATTTAAACGGTGTGGTTTAACTGTTTATAATAATAAAAATATATATGGTTTTTAATATTACAACGTTTTGCTTTAAATGATATATCTTTCATGTTTCTTATAATTTAGCCAACTATTGAGACGAACAAGTGAGAAAAAAAAAAAAATACACTCTTAAACTGTAATATTGAGAAGAGGGATGATAAGGGATGTTAATGGGGGTGCAGTTGCCGGTAGTAGTCATCTGGTATCGTATTCATCGGATAAATATACGTTCTGTATTCGTAAGGGTATTTGTTATATGGATATTTATATATCTTTTTAATGTTTATGAATATTTGTGAATACTTGCAGGTATTTTTAACTTTTTTAATATTTAACAACATATTTTAACTATAATTCAAGTAAAATAAAATATACAATATTCATCTAACAAAGTAAAAATAAATCATTTAAATATAGTGTTTAAATGTAAGTTTACAAAGAAAGATAAATTGTATTTTAAAATCAATAAATAAAAAATAATTCATTCACAATTAATGTGTTAATATTTTAATCATGTTTTTTTATTTAATTTAAATAAAAGTATAACGGGTACAAGTATCTACAGATATAAATACAATGATACCTATACACGGCCATTTAACATGTGCGTATACAAAATACATATATCCATTATTTGCGGGTATCCATTTACAATATTCATTTCATATCCATTGTGAATTTGATCTGTGGATAACCACAAATATGAATATTTTTTATCCTAATGATATTGCTGGACCTACAGTCGTGTAAATAATCAATATTATTTTGGAAATATTTGTTGCATACATAAGATTACTAATACTAACCAGAATCCTACCAAAAAAGCACACTTTTATTTTTTCATATTAGTAACCCCACTAGCTTATCTTATGAAGTCGCCTATTAGCTTTCATCATTCTTTCTTATTTACATTATTTTTTAGGCTAAATTACTGTTTTAGTCCTCGAATTTGTTGTGAAGTTTCAAAATGGTCCTCTAAATATTTGGAGTCTCAATTTAGTCTTCTAATTTTCATAAGTGACTCAATTTGGTCTCCAAAGTTAACACCGTTAAAATTCAAAACGAAATAGTGACATGGCTTTATGATTGTGTATGGGTTTTAATTACGTGGCTCGTAACAATGGTTATGTACAAGATTATAAGCTGAGAAGTGTTCGAAGTTCTTGATCGTGGAGAAGGCTAACCTAGGGTTTGATTGTCATTGGGATCAGAAGGCACCGCATCAAATTGATTTTTGACATTGTGATCAAAGGCGTTCAACAATCCAGGTGAGCTTCCAATTTTTTCGAAATCAATTTTAGGGTTTTAAGCTTTTGAGTTGAATATGATTTTGGGGTTTTGGGTGTACTATGATGTTTGGGTTTGTTTTTGATTTCGATGCTTGTATATCATTTTGTGATTGTTATTTGTTTGCTGAGTTGAATCATTTTCTAAACTACAAATCTTCCTATTTTGGCTAAAGATAACACTATCTCTTTTGTCAATATCATCTTCTGCACACCACTTGAAATAGTTACACCTAACAGATTCTTGATTTCCTCCCTGTTCATTAAACAAAGACAAAAACCAATAAACAATAATTGCATTGGATAATTTAAAAAAAAAATCTGCAACAACACTCATGCAACTAACCTTGAAATTTGGGCATCTCCAAAATTTCTTCCCAGCATTCCTAGTTGTTCTGGCAGTTCTGATGACAGCAACATCTCCACACTAACAAATTGGAGTTACACCCAACCCTTTCCACCCACCACCAGCAAAGGAGAAACCACCATTTCCATTGTCCGAACACGTGCAAGAACAACAAGAGTTAACTTGGGACATGCTTTAAAACACAACAAACTCGCCACAATATACTAGCAGGATTTCACAAGAATTTCACAACAACAACGAAAAAAATGGAAGGGGAAAGAAAACCTTCTCAATTTGGAACGTATCCAACATTTAGGGTTTCATTACAACTCATGCCACGTCAATTACATCCCCTTTTAAAATTTTTGACACGTATCAGTTCAATTATGCTACGTGAGTACTGTGTGAACAGCGTTTGTTTAATTTAAACAGAAAGAATCAAATTAAGTCACTTATGAAAATTAAAGAACTAAATTGAGATTTTAAATATTTAAAGGACCATTTTGAAACTTCACAACAAGAACTAAAAAAGTAATTTATCCTATTTTTTATTAACAGAAAGTTAATTAATTAATATTGTAGAGCACCTGTGCGATGCTCTAACATTTCATCTTATTTACATATTTAGGGTATATGTTAAATTTAGAATTAAATTATTTAAACAATTCAGAAAAATCTTATTTTGTTGAAAATGACATAGAGATTTGATAGGGGAGAAAACATTGGATTTTCTTATTTTTGATCAAATTGAATGTTCTATATATCCTTCCTAGTACGCGAAACGTAAAATGGTATTTATATAATAAACGGATTTCCATATAATATAAAATTGTTTGTTATTATTTGTTAAGAACAATATTTTATATAAAATTTTTATAGAGTGCATAACATAATAGATATATAGTTTTTTTAGATATTAGACAATTTTTTTAAATAGTTAAAAAAGAAAAAATATATTTAATAAAAAATTGTTATAAATTTATCACAAATCTGTTGGAAGCATTCCGATTATGAAAAAACATGTATTTTCTTTGATGAAATTGTTGTTGGCCTTTCAGAACTATATAAATTGAAAATAGAGAAAATATCTATAACAATATATAAAGGGGATTCCCCTTTTTGTGTCCACTTTTCAAAATACCGATTTTACCCTTTAAATATAATAATTTATTAAATTTTTAAAAATTGACCGTTACTTTATAAACTTTTTATAAAATCAGATGCCTTTGTTGTTCTGATATATTTCACTTTATTTTTAATAAATATAATTTTAATATATATATATTTATTTAATAACATTATAATATTATCACTGCTAATAAAATATTACGTATATTTAAAAAATATACACACAGGCGCGATAGCGCCTGTGTTACGCTAGTATTTCATAATATGATTTTTGAATTCGCACTTCATTTACCTGTTCTCATGAGTGAAAGCTTCATCATAGCCAGGCATATGATATTAGCACTGACTTAATTTTCCACCAAGCGATTAAGATGTTGATGAAGTTTATTACTTACTCAAAATTAATAAATTAAAATAACTAATTGTACATATTCACTTAAACAATTTATGTGTGGCTAAAGTGATTCTTATTTTCCAAATATATAAATACTATAAATATAAATAATAAATGAAAGAGACAAAATCGGACAGTGAATAAATTCAATTTATGATATTAAATGTATCGTGATAGATATTATAGCGCCACGTGGGTTATTTTTCTCTCATCTCAATAAAAAACAAATTAATTAGGATATATATATATATATATATATATATATATATATAGTCTATATATGTGTTTCAGGTTACCCTGTTATTATTTTGAGTTGGGAGAAATATATAACAATAAAATTAAATAATTATTTAACAAAAATTATCACTCAAGCCCATAACTAATCAATGTTAAGTCATCTAGACTCGTTTCTGTGTTCTAATATAAGTATATAAAAGAAATTAAAAAAGAAATAGTTAAATTTATTAGAGGTATAGGTATATTTTGGAGATCCTACTAAAAATAAAAATAAAAATAAAATTAAAATGAACTTATATTATATAAATAGATAAAAATCTTAACATATAAGTCAAGTTTATAAGATTGAATTAGATTTAAAATTCATTTTTTAACATGGTCATCTTAAGTGTTTTTGAGTTTATCTTTATCTTTTTCTTAAACTTTGTTTTCTTTGGGCAGTAAAACCAATTTGTACTAAATTTCAATTTAGTGTACAATTAATATTTTGACATTGCATTGAGTTAGTTGATATCCTTGTATGTGACTAATTGTGAATCAAATTGATTATTTTATTTTAGATGTTATCATAAGATCTTTCATAAGAAAGATTAGAATTAAAGGATCCATGTATTAATTTTTGTTTAGATTATATATGTTAAAATAGATAGGTCAATCTTTCATAAACCAAGAGAAGAGAAAAGTTACTTTAATCTATTAACAAAGTAAATGGATGATGCACAAATTAAAGACCTAATCAATCACCAAGAAATAAACTTAATTATGAAAGAAAGAGCAAGTATAATGAAGGAAAGATAGAACACACACAAGGGTTTATAATGATTTATAATGGTTTGATTTCTTGAAATCTACATCTGTTCTCCAAATAAACTACACCTAGATAGTTTCTTCCACTATGTCTCAAAGATTTACAAAAACACTTAGAAAATCTTAACTCTAAGACAAGAAAAGAATACTTAAGCAAGGTTATATACACACTTGCATCATACAATCACTTTCATAATGTTTCAAACAAACAACATAATACAAAAATCACAAATCAGTAATCAGATTCAATACACCTTGTTCAAATATGATTTTCCTTTATCTTGCCAAGTCAAGATCCATGTAGTTGATTCTAATCTTGAGGGATCATGATGAACTTCAACGAATTCTTCCAATATGCTTCAAGAATGCATCTTCTCAATCTTTGTCCGAATTTCCAAATTTCAATTGCTGCAAGATATGGATATAGAATGCCAATTTTCATATTTAAAAACTTGTGCTGAGAAATTTAATTGACTCTATTAATTTTCTAAATGATTAGATTTCTAATCAATTAGATTGTTCACCTAACATATTAATGGTTTAGTTTTTCAAATAACTTTCAAATTTTTGTGCCATATTGACTCATAATAGATTATGCACATGATTAAGATTCTAATGAGTTATATTTTGACCTAACTCTAAATACATCTTTTATTCACTTGGACATCATAAAAAATAACAACTTGATCTTCTTTTATATAATATCAACAATATATTGAATTTAAAAAAAAGGTTATTTTTGACCGGAGATAGATGCATAATATAGTGATGAATGATTTGGTGATAAAGTTTTTGACTTTGTGTGAGAGGATCAAGTGACTTGTGAATTTGATGGACAATTAATTTGGCTTTTGAAAAGTAGCAACTAATTGGTTATGCAAACACGAGGTAATAAAGATGTTGGCGTGGAATCTTTCTAGGGTTACTTACCCTCATTACTATTAGTAGTACTTTGATTCCAAATAAGATTTCATATAAAATGTTCCATTGATTTTATTCTAGACAATGCATCACGGGATCAGGAATCAAACCTCCACTACTGTGGATAAATATTAATTATATAATCAATTTTTCAATTTAATTCTTCATAATCCCTTTTATCAAACCAAAACATCTCTATAATAGAACACTAAAATAGTGGTTTCATGATTATAATCGTATACGTATTAAGATCAAATTTAATTATTCTTCAAGACGGTTTTTTTTTATAAGGTTGAGTTGTTGCAAGTTGGACTATTTTACTTTTATTTTGAAGTAAAAATTTATTTACATTCTTATCTTTATATCTTATTGATATGATTTTTGTTTTCTGATCTTCATAGTTATTGGATAGCAATACTACCGATCCCATTATTATTCCAAGCATTATTTAAAAATAAAAATGATAAAAAATTTAATATCAAGAGATACAGATTTTTTTAATATTAAATATTAAGAATGAAATTATAATAAAAACGAAAACGAGGCAGATATATAATAATCATCTCCATCCCCCTGTACATTTAAAAAGTTGAATATATTATCTGTATCTATATTATACCCATATTTAACCAATCACAAAAGAAGATTTATCTATGAAGAAAAAAAAAAACAAACAGTTGATTTGATTAAAACCTGACATAGATAACTTAATTACGAAGAACATTCAGAGACAGAAAGTATGCATTGATGGTCCTTGACCTCTGGATTATTTTTTATTTCAATTATATATATATATATATATATATATATATATATAAAATTATTTTTATATATAAGTTTCACTATATACACAATATCATATAATTGTTATTTAATTTTACAAAAATATAATATTTTTTTAAATTTTTTTCACTATTAAAAAATCTCATATTACATGAGAATTTTCTTACAAATTTGTTAAAAAAAATTACAAGAAAAAACTTTTTTCTACTATTTTTTCTAAGATTTAAATTGACCGATAATTCTTTCGTGGATAATTATCTCCTAAAAAATTATAAAATTTATAAATATTTCTTATAAAATTTGTTGCCAAAAGTGTTTTATATAAAATATTTAGCCAAAAAATTAACAGCACTTTCCTGTATTTTTTTTTTATAACAAAATTTATAAATATTTTTTACATAAAAATTTCAAACAAAATTGACAGAAAATATAAGTTTTTTTAATAGTGTTTATGATAAAATTAATTTTCCTTTTCTAATCGTTTTAGATTAATTGAAGTATATATAACTTATTTTTCAATATTTTTCCTTTCTTTAGGATTATCATCATTAAATTATAAATAATTATAGTTTATAATTAAATATTCTATTTACATTTTCATGTTAAACTAAGAATTAAAAAATTACTAGCCTTGTTAGTGATCAAATTTACTTTATATATATATATATATATATATATATATATATATATATATATATATATATATATATATATATATATATAATATAGCTGGCAAATTAAGTTTTGCTAATAAATATTTTATATCTATATGCATTTTTTTTTCTTGTATCTTTCTCTCTCTGTAAATTTCACCAACTTTCAGTCTCGAGGGTAGAAGTGAAGCCCCATAAATTACATAAATATTATAAGAATAAATTAAATATCAAATATTTATCAAAAATTTTTCCAATAGTTGGAGTCTTTGCTAAAATGTAATATTTCTTTTCTTTTGTTTTCAATTTTCTAAGACAAAAATTATTCTATGATTGGCTATGGAATATTATTGTCTTAAAAAATGATTTAGAGTTCATAATGTATAGTAATTTAGTTAACTTTTAAAGCATATAAGTAGTTAGAAATTTGAAAATAAGTGGAATAGCAGAATACTAATTTCTAGAATAAATTTAGGAAAAACGTGTAATTGACGATTTTTATATATTAATATATTTAAAAGATATTATCTATCATATATATTCTTTGGTTATTTTGAAAAGTTAAAATATTTTATATGAATTATAATACTTACATGTTAATTGGATTTTAGACCCCATCTACTAAATTTTATAGTTTGATTCTTATTAGTATTTGACACAATTTATATATATATTTAGTGATCCATGAATCGATTCATGATGATATTATTTTAGTATGAAATAAACCTTGGTAAGAGGTGTATATACCCATATTATGGTTGGATTAAAGATTGTCATCAATATTAATTACTAATACTTGATACCATAATAGTATGTATTAAAAATATCATTTAATTGTGTGGCTATAATAAGTTGATTAATGTAGAAGATTTAATTAGGATATGATCTAGTGAAAGAATAATTAAGATGTTAAGAATCCTTTAATACATCATTTGATGGGTATTTGTATAGTCAAATTTAGATGAAAAATGTATCTATTTTCCATAGATTCGGATTTGACAAATCTTAGAATGTATTCTGATTAGTCGTTGTACTTAATCCATTTGGCATATATCTCTTCTTCATGCTGATGGAACATGATATAGCTAAATATATAATTTCAGATCCCTTTTCTGACTTGTCAATCTCTTTCAAATAAATTAATTATTATTTTTCTTTCTCATCTTTCTAAATTGATATTCTCAATTCAACCATTACACTATTGGCCCTCACATAATTTATTTATTTGATCCCACTATTTATTTATTTTCAATTTGGTACTATTATTATAAAAAAAATTAATTTAACTACTTTTATAAAAAATAATTCAATCTATTTTCTTTTCTTGAATATTTATTAAAGAATGCAATATGACATTTTGAGAGTTATGTATTTCCTTTATTCTTTGTTTTATCAAAACCTCAATCTATAAATTCTAAATCAAAATTGTTAAACTAGATAAGGTGTGAAAATAAAGTGTATATCTTCTGATATAAACACTTAAATTTTTGTTCAACTTATGAATAGATTAAAATTAACACTTGGAGATACAACAATAATGAGCATGAACCCAACCCAGACATAAGGACACCCCTCTTAACTAAAAATCTTAAGGATGTGATAGGATTATAGGCCTTGATTCTTATATGGTGTTCAACATTCTCATTTTTATTTAATGTGGGACTTAGACTCATACTTGGATTCTCAACCGTTTGACTATAAAAAAAAATCATTATGAATATTTGTGACATACAAAAGAGTTGAGATAGCTAAACAAAAATCACTGACTATGAAGTTTTTAAACTTGTAAACTTCATACATGATTGCATGTGATTAAAGAAAGCTTTTTAACATAATAGTTCAATACATTTTGAAGGTTCACCACCAAATATTACTTTTTTAATCCAAACATATCATACTACATTATTAACTACAATTGCACAATGGGAATTAGTATTTGAAATTGTCAAAAGTGAAACAAGGACACATGAAGAGACAAGTCATCAACAAAGGTAAACATTTCCACTTTCATTACAATTTTATACGTATAATTTCATGACATTTTATAATTTACTTTTTTATTACGTAGGCTACAAGATGAATCAATCAACAATTAATCTAAACTAGGTGTTAATGACGTTAGAGTTTTGACAAGTCCTTGTTTGATTACATCTACCATTGAAAAAAATGGAGACAAGCCTACGATGAAGATAAAAGGTGTTGATCTAGATGCTTCCAAGATGATGATGATGCAAGTGCTCAAGATATTTGATCTTGGGTTTAGGTTGCAATTTATAGTTTAAAGTGTTGTAAGTGGTTTATTTATCATTGATCTTGTTTTGCTTAAGTAGGTAATTCATTTGGAAGTGAAATGTTAAGTTTTGTTTTGATGGATTAAATGTGATATTTGCATTTTTGTTCTTACATTTCATATTAAATTTAAATATTTAGTCATAATTGTGAATAGATAAAAAATAGTTATGAATGAAATTGGTAATACATTGATTTTAAAGGATTAAGTATATGATAGCTATCTCGTAGCTGAGACGTTCACGAAAGAATGAGAAGAGAATGTTAAATATATGATAGCTAGGGTTCCCATAATTGGATAGACCAATACAATAGAATCAATCATTGCTTAGTTTCTTTATACATATTATATTATAATTGCAATTTCTATTTGTTTCTCATTTCTAATTTTCTGCGGGCACATGATGATGACTCATTTCATATAGCCCTATGTGTCAATCACTATTGCCCTTTTGAGGGAACAATAATTCCCAAGCAAGGGCTACATACCCGATTTAGTACCCTGCACACTCTATCCTACCTCTACCTTCCACCAAACTGTTAGGGTTTATTCATTCATGGAATATTTCCTTTTTACACTTAATTCTATACCGTTCTTAATTTATAGAATACTTATTTTAAATTTAAGATTAAATATTTTTTGTAGTCTTTAAATTTAGACATTAAATTAAAATTTGTTTATATCTCAAATTTTAATACATTTTGGATGTTAAACATAAAAATAAATGAATATAATTTTATTAACTCATCGATGTTAATTTTTTTTATATGTTAAACAATATTTTACACTAACATTTGATTTGATATTTTTCAAACCAAATCTTAATATGTTATTTGACACTCTTGTAGTAAAAAAAGAGAGATAAAAGTCCCTTTTCCATACTTCTTACGGTTCATGATCCTTTATTTTTGTCTAGTCCTGACCTTTTTCCTTCCCTCTTGCCTTTCATTATCCCCAGATCATTATTACCTGACTCTTCCTTTAAAGGTTATTGAATTAATTATCATTAAATCCTGATTGATTATATCAATATTGGATCTAACACCATAAAGACTCCTTAGCTTCACTTAACAAAACATAAGACTACAAGAATGTCATTTTGAACCACTCACCCAACTGGTGTTGGGTCTAAAAGCACGAGAAATAAAAAAAATTAACACAATTTGACTAAAAGAAATATATGTGTTAGCTTTTTAAAATTGAGAACCAAATTTTATCAAATGTGGTACACCGATAAATTCTAATTTTATACGAAAATTTAAGAATTAAAAGCATATTCAATTCTAAAATTTATGTTTAAATATAATTTATATTTAAACATATATTTATCACACATTTTACTTATATAAAAAATAAACGTTTTTCTTGTTTGTGATAGAGCTTAAAATACTAATTTTGTCAAAATTGAGTCCGGGAAAGTACTCAAAGTTCAAAATCTTTTTTCTTGAAAGATGACAGGAAAGTGGCATAAGCAACAAGATGAACAAACTGAGGAGTTATAGGAAGAATAGTAGCCACCATTTGAAAAAGTGATGCACTTTCCTCCCACCATTTTCTCACCTCCTTAATGCCCTCAAAGCAAGGAACAACTACTTAGTGCCTTTTCATAATTGCTTATACAATAAGTAGGGACATGCTCCATGCACTCTCAAATTCAGTCTCACATTTTTTATGTATTAAAACAGTTTCATTATTTAGAAATCAAAATTGACTCCGTAATCCCTTTATTTTTGCCCTAACTCCTCCATTTATAAATCTCAACCGTCATCAACCATAGGATTCAAAGAAAGACACGATATGTCTAAATTTTAATTAACGCAAAGGTTTAAATTTAATTCATTTTCACCAACTAAATTAATAAGATAAGATTTACCTTATTTTATATTATAATTTATTTTCATCTCTAATTAAGATGGATCTCCAAAGATAATTAAATCTCACGAAAAACAATTCGCTTTCACAATTTTAAAAGTCAATGAATCCTCCTTTTGAATGGATCGGTGAAACTATTTTGAAAGGAAGCCCTATGATTCATGCAAATCTCTAAAACGTGAAATAGCTGTGTTTGTTATCATTTAACTGTGTGTTACCATTTAAATATTATCATTGCACCTTATCCAAATGTTTTTTCTTGCACATTTTATTATTGTATTTGTTAATTTTCCTGGATTGGATAAATCTTTTATAACGTCAATATTCTATCTCAACCTTTTTTTGTAAAGCAACGTGGTTTTATTAATAATATAATTACAAAATGTATAAACATTTAAGAAATAGGACGGTACAATGTAATGAAAAAAAGTATGGGTGGTAAAATATGAGAAAATTTGAAATTTTGTCGATAAAATATAAAAGTACCTTGATAATCAATTTTTGAAAAAAAATAAATTATATTGGTTACTTTATATATTCTCCAATTATATAACCGATGTAGATGTAGTCCATATAAAAGTGAAAGAATATTTACACTACTTATTAATTGATGTAGAAAATACATGCAAAAACTGAATATATCACATCTATTTACATGATGAAAATGTTTTCTTATGAAGGTGGAGGTGATGGCTTTTTGAGAGTAAGTGAAAAAATGATTGAAGTTGCAAATTGAATAATGATTCTATTTAAGGTATTTTTCAATTAAAAATGACTCTATTTTTCATAATTTATTAGAATAATGATTATTAGAAATATCATATCATGATGAAAATAATTGTGTCTAATTAATGGAGTATTAGGTATTTTTCAATGAACTATATTAAGACACTTTCAAAAAATCTTATTTCAAGTTTAAAATTGTTGCTTTATATTATATATTAAATGACACTAGTTGTTGTCGTTTGAGTTGCACCACCATTTTATCCTTTGTGATAGCAAGATTTATAGTGGTATGAAAAGCTCTCACATATAGTGGATTGTAAAAGACATTATATATGATAAAAATTATCATAATTAATATGATTTTTTGTTGTGTATGAACGAGAAAATTTGGGACAAAAAATTATTTATATAATTAACATTTATAATGTTTATGCATAAATATATGAGGTGAACGAGGTAAGTAATATATAATAAACGTAAAAGGACTTCAAGATATAAAACTAATTATTATGTTTATGAAGATAAAAAAGAAATTGTATAAAAATCTAAAATAAAAGATAAAACTAAGCAACTTTAACGGTTGCATCAAAACTTAAAGATCTGATTTATTCTTTAAAATTATACAAATTATTTTATGAACATATTTTAAGTGGCAGATATTCAGCCAATATTTTGGGATAAGAGTTGAATTAATTTTTGTTCCATCTTTTCATTCAAAAATGTTAGATTGGTCCTTTAGATTTTTTAGTCTCAAATTAATCTCAAATTTTTAAAAATTGATGCAATGTAATCATTTTTGTTAAATTTCTTGAAACGAACCAATGATTTTTCATCAAAATTGAAAATAGGATTATGTCAATTACATCAACAAAGAAAATCAACATTGTTCACAACTTTAATTTTTATGGAAAAACCTTGATCCAATTTAAGAAATTTAACAAAAAAAAGACCAAATTGCATCATTTTTTCAAGAATTGAGAACAAATTGAAACTAAAAAATACTAGAGGACCAACTTGATATTTTTGAACTAAAATTAAAACCAAAAGAGTAATCTCAAATCTTTTATATAAACTAAAGTATTGTATTTATTTTTTTATGATAATAAAAAAATAATAATATTATTATTACTATTATAATTATAAAATTAAATATAAATAATTTTTATAATTTTCCTATACTTAATTTTTATTTATATTGATTAAAATTAAAAATTAATTAAATAAAAAGATGGTTAAATTAAACAAATGATCATTTAAAAAATATTAAGAAAATAATTATTTTATTTAAAAAATATTTAAAAAGTCAAATTAAAAAATATCAAATATATAAAATATATTAAAAATATCATTTTTTTACAAAATATATTTAAAATTATATAATAAATTATGTAAATATAGAAAAATTTGGGAGGTCATAACGTAGGTCCGCCTATATTTAGTGAGTAGTATAAGAAAGTAAAATAAATTGTACTATCATAATATATTTCAAAATGAAGTAGATAACAGGGTAAGATGTAAATCATGTTTAAATGCAAATAAAATGATAAATTCAACTTATGAAATAGTAAGTTGTGTTTGCCGTTAAAATATCTTTAAGTGTTATTTCATGACCATGTTAGTCTAATATTAAATTCAAACATTCCAAGAGATATTTCTTCTATTTATAATACGAATATTGATAATTTGGTATTATCATATTTTATTTTTTATTTATTTTTATTTTGTATTATTATTTTATTATTAATTTTTTAGATATTTTATGTTTTACTTAATATTTAATAAGTATTTGGTTTATATATTTAATATTTTATTGATAAGTAGAAATATAAAACAAATTAAAAAATATTGATAGAATTTGGTTATCAAAGTTCTCAATAAGAGGAGATATTGATAAAGTTGGTTATTCCAATATAAAATCAAGTACAAAGTTGCAGACTCAATCTAATTCAAAAAAAATCTAAAAATAAGGAGTTTGTCAGATGTCAAAATGAACAATCCTTCTAGAAAATCATCACCTCTTCTGGGGGAAGAAAGGGAAAAATAATTATTTTCGGGAGAAGGACACTTGACCTAAAAGGAAAGAAGGTAGATGCGCATTCTGAATGCTGGATGCATTTATCTCCATCATTACTTCAACATCCTGAATGTTAAGGAGTAACTAACCCCCTTATCCATGATGGTTGAATATAATGTATTATTAAATCTTTGTGAATTTCACTACTCAATATAATTTTTTTCATCACTCTTGTGTTTTATTCTTATTTTAAATGTATGATAATTATTGATTGTATATTTGTAGGTATCTAACCATTGGACACGATATTAGAACCTAGACTAGAATAAACAACTAATTGACTTTGTATCTAGACATAGAGTACATCATTGGTCATTCTTAACATCAATTTTTTTTTATCTTAATGTAAACGTATAATAAAAATTACTAGACAAAGGGTTTTTATTGTTCAAGTTTAGACTTGTAGATAAAACATGAATGCTTGTTACAAAAGGTGTGACTCCTAGACAAGGAATCAAAAGTATATTTTTGGTGTTTTTGCTTTGAATAGAATCATGAAATCCAAATTTAGTGAAGCCTTTTATCATATGTTGTTGCGCACCATATGTTTGATAAAAATACAAAAAGAGTTTTATTTTTGTTTATATGAAATTTGTTGTCTAATTAATTTTCCTACAAAAAAGCCTAAGATAGTACTTTATAGATGTAACAAATTGTCTGATTGTGACACTCGTAATTTAAGTGATGATCAATTTCTTAGGCTAGAAGCTCTAAAACTAGAAACCTTGCTCTTGGATCAATATATTACTTGAGTGAAATAAACTTAACTTGAACAATATATGCATAATCGACAACCCCTAAAATCTCATAATTTGCTCAATACAACAAGTTATTCAATTCAAAACCTTACCATATCCTCTTTACTTAAATTATAATCTATTTAAACTAGTTTAACTCCAATCTCACCAACTAAAATACCATAATACCCTATATAATTAACTTAAGACACTTTTCATCAAATTCATAACTCATTATATTAGAGTATTATATTGAAAATCCTATTACATTCAACCAATTTGAACTATAATACCATTTAATTTTACTTAATTTCACATACTAATTATTCATTAAACCTAAATGAACTAATTCACCCTTAACCTAGATTCAAATTTCAAACAAAGTTAGTTTCCTTGACTTTAGGTTCATTGTACACTAAGATATTTATAAATTGAATAAGATGGTGAAGCTAAAAGCACTTTGAGATTTGCTTGGTCACTTATAAGCTTAAAATGCTAACCATAAAACATCTACAATAATCTCAAACTCAACAAATGCTCATTTTTATCCACAATTCTAACATGTATACAACACTTGAAATGCTAATTGTTTTTAAATTTTTTTCATTTCAAAAAAATTGTACACGTGACAAGTCATAATTGTACCACGTGTTAATGCTAGTGTCTCGTGTCAATCCCGATATTCGTTATTTTTGTTTAATTCAGTCCCTATAATCATTATTTTTGTTTAATTTAGTACCAAATTTTGTTAAAGTAGGACAATTTAATTTTTTAAATTGACATTATTATTAGTTATTTTTGAAATTCAATTATAAATTATTAATATTTAATTATAAATTGAATATAATTCTTTGACTCAATTGTTAAATAGAATATAATTATTTAAATATTATTAAAATTTTAAAAATATATATTAATATTTGTAGAATTGACATTAAAATCTAAAATATTTATTATTTTTATTTCATTTTAGATATTAACATAAAAAATATTTTATATTTAAATGTTAATTTTACAAATATTAGTTTACTTTTCTAAATTGTTTTGAATATTTAAAATATTTTTAAATATCAATTTTAAAAGTATTTTCGAATATAAATATTAGAAAAAAAGCATTTAATAATTATGTTCTTATAATATTTTAAATAATTATATTCTATTTAGCAATTAAATATAACAATTTTATTCAATTTATAACTAAATTTAATAATTTATAATTGAATTTAAAAAATAATAAATTCAATTGTCAATTTTAGAAAAAATATTAATATAATTTCTATAAAAGATATTAAATTTGATGTCAATTTGAAAGAGACAAAATTGATTTATTTTAACAAAAATTGGGACTAAATTAAACAAAAATAACGAATATAGGGACTAAAGTGAACAAAAAAAATAATACTACCACAAACTGACACATGACACTAGCATTGACATGTGGCACAACTGTGACTTGACACGTTGACAAATTTTTTGAAATTAAAAAAAATAATTTTTTTAGAAAATTTAGAAAAATAAAAAAAAATTAAAAAAAGGAGATACACGTAGCATGTACTGTTCAAAAACGTTAAATGTTTAAATACTGTTAGTGAAAAGGACCAAATTGACCAAAATTTGATGAAAATGAGGACCTAATTGAACACAAAACGAAAATGATGACCAAAATGAATAAAAACAACGAAAATAGGGACCAAATGTATATTTAAGCCAAAAAATATTTATTATTTTTTAAATGATAAGGAAAATTCTTAATGTAAATTTAAATGATAAAAATTTTAGTACAACATTTAAATAGAGATTAAATTTGGTCAATTTGGAGAGGGGCAAAATTGGGACTGATTTAAACAAACATAACGAAAATTTGGACTAAATTAAATAAAATTAAAAAAATTAGGATCGAATTGAATATAAGTCAGGAGACACTAACACGTGACAATGACACTAACTTGACACTAGCTTGCCATGTGGCACTGACACTGGCACGTGTCACAATGCTAAATTAACACGTGGATAACATTTTTAAAATTTTTAAAAATTAAAAAATTAAAAAGAAAATTAAAAAAAATTAAAAAAACCACAAAGTGACATGTGACAATTATTGTTCACGTTCTATTAACGATCTACACGGCGTTAGTAAAAAGGACCAAATTGATAACAATTTACAAAATATTAGAACCATTGTAAACATTTCAAAAAAATGAGGACCAAACGAAGCAAAACTTATGAAAATTGGGACCAATAAAGCATTTAAGCCTAAAATAAATAAAGAGAACTAGTACGTGACCGAAGATAAACATAAATAAATAAATGGGAGTAAATATAAATTAATAATGACTAGGACCAACTGGAGATGAATATAAATAAATTAATAACATGAGAGTTAAAATATAAATTAAAATGAGGTTATGGACACTTCACTTAAGTAAATATAAAAATAAAAATAATTATGAAGAGATAAAAAAATAATAAAAGTAAAAAGATAAAATGATAAATATTTTCTCCCCTGAGTTATTATGAAAGATATATCCCAAAAAAATTTAGCTACTCTTAAATAACTTCGTTAACATTTTTGCTTTCTTCTCTTCTTTTTACTTCATTGTGAATCTCTTCTTTCCTTTCCCCCTTGATTCTATTCCTATTTATAAGCCTTCTTACAATCATTTCTTTGTGATTCAATTTGAACCTAAATTTCTTTAGTTTGGTATTCCGGTTTGGTTGAAATTTCTCTTTAGAATATTTTTTCTCTCTTTTGCTTCCACGTTAAAAATGCACATGCTTTATAAACGAGGTTAATAAATGTTGTATTATTCTCTAATTTCATTCCTCCCCACTTTTTTTTTCTTTGTTATAATAGATTAACTTTCTCACCACATATTCGCCGTTATCTTTTCTTAAATCTATTCAACCTAAACTCATTCTTATCCATTTGTTTAAGAGATTCATTTATATAACTAAAGATTTGTCTAATCATATGAGAAAATTTATCGTTTTTCTTTTCTTTATTATTCATACGTTTATATATATATATATATATATATATATATATATATATATATATATATATATATTATATTTATGTGTTCATAATTTATTATAATAGATATACTAATATGTATATTATTTCTTTTTATAATAGATACATGTTATAATGCTTATAAATAAAGTAATATATTGTTTCACTAGTGGAAAAAGAGGAATATATGACGACTTATTATAACAGGTACAAGCCACCTATCATAATAAGTTGACCACCGGTGGCATTTTTGTATTAGTTATTATGACTGGTAATAAGGAATCTATCATAATAAGTGATTTATGTTAAAAATTGAAATTATGTTAAAAATATATTATGATAGATTTATGGAAACCTGTCATAATATATTCCAAACCCTAATTTGTTTCCTTCCCTTTTTTCTTTTTCTCTTTCTCGTCTCCATTTTCTCCAACATTCAGAAGCATAGTTTCTTTCTCGAAATCGTCATTCGCACACCATTCGCTCACCTTCCGCTCGTGGTTCGCTCACCTTCCGCTTGCCCTGCGCTCGTCGTCCGTGCGCCGTCCGCACTGTTCGCATGCCATCCGCGTGTCGTACGCACTATCCGCGCGCCGTTCGCGAGCTGTCCGCGCGTCCTCCGCATTGTCTGCGCGCCGTCCGCGAGCTGTCTGCTCGTCCTCCGCACACCGTCTGTGAGCTGTTCACGCATCCTCTGCGCACTGTTCGGTAGTGGTCCGTGCACCGTCTCCGAGCTAACCGCGCGTCCTCCGTGCACCGTCCGCGAGCTTTCAGCGCACCGCGCGCCGTTTGCTCTCCTTATGTTGCTTTTTTCACAAAACCAAATTAAAATGGGTTCCAAGTAACTGATATATTTTTTTGTCTTTATCTCAAGAACTGTTCCTTCTATTGTGCACCTTCTGACTCTTCCCTTCATCCCTGATTGTCCCAGGTGGCTGGTGAGTTGTTTTTAGCTTCTGGAATTTTTCTCTTTCATCAGTGCATGTTGGACACATATCACACAAGCAACCAAGTTTTTTCTTCTGTTTGTTAAATGATTAGATTCAACATTTGTCATCTTCTGCAGGCTAAGGTTGGTCGGTGGAAAGAGTGTGAGTCTGCTTTACAGCGCCTAAGGGGGAAGCATGCTGATGTTTATCAAGAGGCCGCTGAAATTAGAGTATACAACAAGTTCTTGGTTTGGTTTGGAATTGTTTGGTCTGGTGATATGAAAGTTATTTGCAGGTAAATTGAATGGAAAGGAAAATGGTAAAATAGAAAAATCATTAAAAAAAAAAAATCTGACTTATTATGACGTAGTTTGCCCTGCCAGTCTGACTTACTATGACAGGTTTCTGCAGTGTCATAAAAAATACACATTTTTTATGACTCCTGAAACTATGACACCAGAATATTTGCCATAGTAAGCTCATTTTACCTATCATTATAAGCCCATCTTCTGGTAGTGTTTATTGATAATATAATTTATGAACGTTACATTATGACAGACTAAACCAAAATTAAACAAATTGATTTATTTTGCTATTCCCAAATTTTTCTACTACATGTTAACTTTTTTTATAAAATTGAAATTTTATTTTTATTTGGATATATTAGTTACTGAAATAAGATATTACTATTGATGTAACGGGTTTTGTTTGCATATCACTAAGATGATATAAAATACTAAAATTGGAAAGGATATCTTAGTACTAAAATAAGGTATTATGTAATAACTTTTAGAATGTTTTTTTTTTTAATTTTACTTTCAAGATATTATTAAAAGGGTTGCTTTAATTTTAATTAATTAAATTAGTGAAATGCATTATAGATTTCTAATATAGTTTGAAATTTTTATTTCGAACTTTTTATGATGAGAGAGAAAGTGTATTAATAATAATATCTTATTTGAAACTAAAATATTAAAAGAAAAGAGTAAAAATGTAAATTTATAAAATCTTTTTTAATACAGAGTCGTTAAGTCGTAATTAAAATAAAGGATATCAAAATATAAGTTATATATCGTTTATTTAGTTTTATAATATTATACTATTTTTTTAATAGTAAATATACATGTATTTTTATTTTTGAAACATTTATTAGCCTGTGTATAATACCTTAAAAGAATAAAATAAAAAAACCAACTATATTATCAATGTATTTTTTTCATAAATTAAAAAAAATGGTTCTCTCACATTTCCCTATACACAAACTAATGGAAAAATAAATTTATTTACAATTTGTCTATGTGGCCATAGTTTCTAATGGAAAAATACTTTACCTTCCAATCATATACACAAACTACTCGAATTGACGTCATACATTATAAATTGAAATAAATGGACTAATAACCTATATATCCTACTGATTCACGAACGTGACAAATTTAAAATAAACAAATATAACACAAAGTTATCATTTATTTCATAACAAACTATATATATATATATATATATATTTTATTACAAAGGAAACTTGTTAACTAGCCCGAACCGTTTCTGTTTAATTAATAATTTAGAATTTTATAATATACTATAGTTAATCTTTCTAAATGCATAGTAGTATTCTTAATAAATCATGTAAGTTGTTACTCTGTGTGACTGGCTTAGTTCATATATATAGCAATGGGAACTCTTATCCTATGTTGGTATTAACAGTAAGTTAACTTGGTAAAACAATGGGAAAAAGATAACCACCATTTTTTCCCATTGGCTTCCACAATCAGGAAAGAATCTCCTCTCTCTCTCTCTCTCTCTCTATGAAGTTTTCTTTGCTGCTCTTAATTATTTAAATGCAAAAAAGAAAAACAAAAGGGCATTATTGAAGGGTAGACAAGAACTGAATATTCCACACATAAATTTAAAAACCAGAAGAAAACAAATTTAGAAATTAAAAAATAATAATAATAGTATTGTACTAAGGCGTTGGTACTACAGTAGTAGGCTACGGAGAAGATAAAAATTTTGAAAGCAAAAGAAGCAGGGAGAAGTCACGGACCTAAACTACAACAACAACTACTACTACTACTAACATATATTATATACAAAAATGTTTTTTTATTTAATTAATTGGAAAAATTGATTGAAATGAAAAAATAGAGTATCTGAAGATGAAAAATAGAATTGGGCGAAGGTGGTGAATAGTAAAGTGGTCATGTCAAGAGGGGCCACCATGTGAAATTGTGAACACTGTGCAAAACGCTCGCCACCCGCCCCCACCACCATCACTCAACTAAACACCTTCTCCCTCTCATTCATTCAATTCATTCAACCAGCCTTTTTTACGTCCCATCACCCAATCTTTCTTCACACTTCTCTCTCTCCTCATAACACAAATATATTTCTCTTCTCCTCTCTTCCCTTTCTTCTCTTCTCTTCTCCTCTCTTTCCCAACACAAACTTCAAAAGATTCTCCGCTCCCCAATCCAACACCCTGCTTCTGCTTCTTCTGCTTCCTCTTCATCATCATGGACGCTGCACCAGCTGCAGCGCCAACGCCCACAGACGCTCCGCCGGAGGGATCAGCACCGCCAGCCCAGGCCGAGGGGTCAGCAGCCCAGGCGGCGCCCAGCCGCTACGAGTCGCAGAAGCGCCGAGACTGGAACACGTTCCTGCAGTACCTGCGGAACCACAAGCCGCCACTGACGTTGGCGCGGTGCAGTGGCGCGCACGTGATCGAGTTTCTCAAGTACCTCGACCAGTTCGGGAAGACTAAGGTGCATATTTCCGGGTGTCCTTATTTCGGACACCCCAACCCTCCGGCCCCTTGCGCCTGCCCTCTCAAACAGGCCTGGGGCAGTCTCGACGCCCTAATTGGAAGACTTCGGGCGGCCTTTGAAGAAAACGGAGGCCGTCCCGAGTCCAATCCCTTCGCCACTCGGGCTGTCCGAATTTATCTCAGAGAGGTAAGGGAAGCCCAGGCCAAAGCCCGTGGAATTCCCTATGAGAAGAAGAAGCGCAAGAGAACCACCACCACTATCTCTTCCGCTGTCACCACCGCCACCGTTTCCACTGTAACCTCTACTTCTTCTAATAACCCTACTAACGGAGCTGGCGTTAGTGTACCTTCTGATGTTCCCACTGCTACTCCTCCTAATGTTACTACTGCTACTACTTCCGTATAGTATAGTATAATTCTCATCATTTTTTTTTCCAATTTATACTGCTATTATTATCTATCTATCTTTATTCTTAAGCAAATTTATTAATTCCGCTTCCGCATTATTATATACATAAATATATTTATTATGCTGATTTACCTATAGTTATCAACGGATACATAGATTAATAGTGTAACCATATATCTGATTCTGTGATTGTACTTTGAAGTGTGGTGTTTGGATACTAGGTTTCTGTTGTACGACGTGAAATGTTTGATTTTCTTTATTGTGTTTCATGAAATGAGGTAGCTCGGTGGACTAGTGGAGGCGTAGATTGAAATGAACACGTTGTTTTGCCTGACACAAGAGTCCAAGGCCTTTCACTTTCGTGTTGAATCCATTCCTCGTTTTCTTATGATGAAGTTTACTGTTGGAGAGAGTGAGGGAGGGAGAGAATCGTATCCCTCTTTATGGGTTTTTCTCTGCATTACATCTATTTGTTTATATATATTCTCACTGGGTGGCGTATATTTCTATGATCTCATTTCATTTCAATTTCCTTGTGACATCTCGGTTTTGTCTTCACCCAAGGTGCAGTTGGAAAACAGTTTGGGGATGAAAGATAGATTGAAATCAAAAGAAGAATCGTACATACACATACACAGTGACTGTATATATATGATTGTGCAGAACAGTGCAGTTTATGGAAGGAAATCAAGAAATCGAGTTTACCCTTCCATTATATATTTACTATGATTTTAGTTTAGTAGACAAATGAATTTAAAAGAAAAAATGAAAAGTTCGTTGATTTTTTTTATCTTTGATCCTTGTCTTGTTTTGGATCTGGTGTTCGTAAGAAGGGCAACAAGAACACACATGGAGTCAAATAAGGTCTAATCCTTCTTTTATATATAGAGAGTAGTTCCCAGCAACACTGTTCATCTGGTCCCCGGTGTTGTATTAGATCTGTTGGGCTCAATCTATACAATGATGCACACGTGCACTTATCATTTACAGCTTTTCTTGCACTTCTGCTCAGGTGCTCCTCTTTGCAGCTTCATCTCAGATTTTCTGTTCTTAGATTTTGTTCTTAAGTTTCACCACTTTGCTTTTTTTTTTTCTTACCATCTTTTCCTTTCTCTGTCGAGGTACCTAGCTATAGGTTATTCCCTTTTCTTTGTTGTGTGCCTTCACCTCTCTCTCTCCCTAATTACTTATCATTCACATTTCTTAATATATGTGACAACAACACTCGCAAAAAATAATATTCCATTTACTCTAGATTTCCAAGAATAATCATTGGTTGGGTTGTGTTTTACACTATATGAAAAAAAATATATGGTACTCGAGAATAATGTGTAAATAGTTGACCATAGAAAATTTATTTGTAGAGTAATTCGTCTTGCATAAAAGTATCCGAGAAAATGAAGTGAAGATAGGTGCAAGCATGAATGAAAAGAAAACCGATCCTTGTGATTGCTGGTGATATTTTATTTTGGTAACCCCCACCTAAGCGTGAAAAGGACTTGTAGCCAACCGTTCTTTACATTCTATAAATTAATTTGCAATATTCATTTGTATTATCATAACCCACCCATTGTTTAATGGTTTTATTTGTTATTATATAGCATAGACCCACTAGCCACTTCCAAACAAAACCACATTTCTGAATTTTAATTTAGAAGTTTGGACCCATATCCACTAAATTCATGATTCATCTACTCATGATAATGTACTGAAAACATTTCTTTGCATTACTTTTTTGTCTGTTTCTTTTCTCGCAATAATTTTTCCCCCTCCTCTCCATGAACAAATATTCACACTTTTGCATTCAAGGGGAACTTTCGCTTTCTGGCCTTTTGTAGAACCACGTAATTTCGTATAGGGCACTTTATTTATCACTTTCTTTTGTTTTTTCTTTATTATGTCCGGTGGCCACTTTAACCATTTCGATTTCTAAAAAGTCAAAAAGATAATTTTTTTTTTTAAAATAGTAATAAATTTAAGATCCGATTTCCTCTCTTTCTTGATTTGGCATACCATTTTGGTTGCACCCACCGTATATGTGTATGCGAAGAGAGGTTATATATTTTGATCTGTGATGCGGTACAGAAGAATATGGTGAGGGAGGTGTGAGCAGAGTGAAGTGCGAAAGGAGTAAAATCACGAGGTTGATAAGATAAAGAGTATCCCACTAAGTTTCTGAGTTTCATCCTCTTTTGTCGCTACATAGAACAGCATCGACGTCTCAATTAATGTTGTTTGTCTGTTGCATTGTTGATTCATGTTTGAACAAGGGGGTTGGAGTGTTGAAAGAACGGGGTTTTATGACGACTCAGAACTATGGTTTTTGGTTCTGGTTTTGGGTGGGGCTACCTAGCTTTTATTATTCTCTCATGTCACCTGCACCTATGCATTACTCTTCTTCTTCTCACTACCAACAACATTTAACATCCATTGTTTGTTTGTATCCTATGTAAGGTAATGTTCCTTTAGGAGAGAGAAAGAGTTGTGAAAAATGAGTTTTTTATTTTTTATTTTTTATTTTTTATTTTTTATTTTCAATATCTAATTATTTGGGTATTGGAGATAATGTGAAATGATTAGTTTGAAGGGATAATAAGAACCGTTGTTTATTATCCCTAATAATGAGCATTTGAAATGTGGCATTATTGACGTATGGTTTTTGAAGAGGGAATATATACCTAAAATTTATGAAGACCAATGAGGTCACCCACATGATCTTGCTTCTTGCGACACAAATAAACGGACCATGTAGAAACACGTGGGTAAATGTCCCCTCCTTCTTCTTCTTTTTCAACAAAATTCCAACATAAAAGATTATGCTCTAATTTCGCCCCCAAAAAATATATGTATACACTTCATTTCAAAACAAAATAATAAAAAAATATAGCAAAGGTTGAGAAAATAAGATAAACAAAAAGAACTGCACGTCGATGATGTCTATTCTAATAATTTGGAATTGACTACTCACTTTGAGAGATAACTTCAAAAGAATATAAATATGAGAAGAGAAAAGAAGAAGAAATCATTACTCTGATAAATTACTTCATGTCTTTGTAAGAATCTAAATATGACAAGAAAAGAGAACAATACAAAATATTAAGAGCGTTCTATCTATGTACAGAGCAAATAAAAATATCTTTAATATTTAAAATTTTCAGAGGCATTTTGTTAGTTACTATTAAATTAATTATAGTCGCACGTAAAACTTGGGAATTATCTTGATTCTTCATTTTCTTAGTTTATATAATAGTTTATTTTGTTATTACCGCACATGAAAAAGTAGAATTATTTTTTACCAGAAACAAACTGTATAATCCATTACGGGAGAATTCATAATCTATTATACACTTCTCTCCTCATGATAATAATCGTAGTAATATAAATATAAATAATGTCAATAAAAGAAATAAAATAATAATAACATAATAACAGTATAAATAATAAAATTTTAATGCTAACAAAAACAATGCTAAAATTAAAAACATCAAAATTCTACTATTCTTCCATCAAATAATCTCTATTTTTTTTTTCACCTATTTTTATTAGATTAAATCACCTCTATTTTTACTATATTTCTTACTTATTTCACTCATTTTCTTTTCTCTTTCCTCTTTAGTAAACGTGTCATTTCTAATGAACCACATTTTGTTAAAAAGGTCAAAATTTTGTGTCCATCGTATTTTATCCTATTCTAAGAGATATAGGCATGTGATTTGTTGAAATCTTATTATTCTATTTGAATATTCCTTCAAGTTAGTAGGGCGCATTATTCTTAGTCACATACATGTACGTTCATATCGTGCTGACATAAATAAATAACTCAGTAACACAAACAAATAGATCATTAAAGAACTTTAGATGAGTAGATGAAATATAAAAAGAAAATAACAAATTAAAAGTGAGTTAAATATGATTTTTATTCTTAAATTTTTTGTGAAATTTTAAATTAGTCTATTTTTTTAAACTTTAATTTAATTTAATTTCTCAATTTTAGAAATGTATTCATTAGTTCTTTTAATCAGATTTTATTAAATTTATTTAATATTTCAAACTCATCTCATGATAGTATTTGATTTATTATATTGTTTATCACATTTTCTCTTAACTGAGAATAACATTTAAACGTAATATAAATTTAAAAAAATTAAATTAAAATGACTAAATTCATGTATTTTCAAACATGGAGAACTAAACAAATTCAAAATTTTAAAGTTTTAAAGAAAAGTAATTTTTATTTTCACTCAAAGATTAAAAAAACATTTGATTCATTAAAAATGCATAGAATTATGTTAATGTTAGGATGAAATTGTAAAGTTTTATTGAAAAATGAAAACATGGAATGAATAACTTTTAGACTGGACCCGTGATGTAGCATAGATTTTCAGACTTTAGACTAAAACAATGGGCGACAAATGAGTGGAACGTTTGCAATGGTTCTCGAAAGTAACAGATCCAATAATTGAATGCTTGGAAAAAGTGCCACTTTTCATTGGGGATGTTTTATTTTATGTACTTCTACTTAATTTTCCTCACCCAATTTAAACTATTTTAATTGTATAAATTTTATAATTTAAAATCCATCTAATAGTATATTTCAACCATGATTAATTAAAACTGGTTTTACCTAGTTTTTAGAGAAATAGGTCATAGATTATTTTTCTTTGTACAAATGTTTCATAATTCATTATAGCAAACATGAAGTGATATTCACCACACTTTACATAAGAATATTTTGGAGTTCGTATTGACAACTTTGTTTCACATTCAAGGACTACATCACATGTTTAATCGCATTTACACAAACCAACATTCCTGCCAAACAAATTAAAAAATATGCAAACTCGAATGCATTTATGTTAATAATAATAATAATTAAACGTTTTAGGCTTTATAATTATATACTCTTTCCAATGTAAATCGAATTGTAAAGTGGGTTTCTATGTTTAATAGGAATGATTTTAAAAAATATAACTATTAAAATGATGTTAGATTTAAGATATTAAAACTTTAATTATTTGATAATTTATTTTGCAAGTGTTATCATTTTTTAATTTTTTTATATTTATATTTTATCTATCTTTTGCGTACTTACTCGACCCAATACATGTGCTAGGTAATACAGTTCAATAAGATCCATTAAACTTCACCAACAAAAAATGTTACAAAATATTCGGTAATAGAGTGTAACATATAATTATTATTATCATCATCGTATATCTAGGGTAATTTGTTATTTTATTGATATTATATGATATCCATTACCAATTTTATCACATGGACCTTAGAGCCCAAAAACCCTATAAACACAATTAGACCCTGTTCTTTTGAAGGGATGTACTGTTTAAGAGGATTGGAGAGGAAGGCATGGAGAGTGATCACCTTGTTCTTTTTTGGGTGATGCAAGGGAATGGCAAGGATGGATTAGAGGGATGGCTAAAAAATTTCATCCCTCTACTATGGAAGAGATTAGAAGGTGATGGATACAAAATACTATTTTATCCTCGTCATATTTATTTTTTACCTCTCTTATCCTCGTAATTTTTGACACATGTTCACACAGTGCTGTCTTCTTTCTTATTTCTTCACATAAATTTATCTTTTAATTTTAGTTTTAATTTATTAATAAAAATAAATAAAATTTTATTATTAATAAACATCTAAAAATCTAAAAGTTAAAAATATATAAACAATATATAATTCTATAAAATTTGAAAAAAAGAAAAAAATTTATTAAAAAATGTTACCTATATTATTAACAAACATAATCAAATTAAAAAA
>Ga0214544_1001741_pt1 | contig 45669 bp, 14 predicted proteins | sample CNSS3metaG_FD_160074 | JGI IMG/M metagenome (GOLD analysis project Ga0214544, IMG submission 160074) | Root nodule microbial communities from cowpea collected in UCLA plant growth center, Los Angeles, California, USA - CNSS3 | ecosystem: Host-associated > Plants > Roots > Nodule | place: USA...
TTTTCTTTGGGTGTATAAATTACTTTAAAGTTAAAGCTGAAAATAAGAGCTATGTTTATTTCTTTTAGGTTTTAAGAAGGCCAAGCAAAAGCTCCTTAACTCTGCACTCGTTTGACACATAAACCCATGCACGACACTTGAAGTGTTGCTTCACCTGGGTGCTGTTATAGACCTTTCGGGCAAGGGTGGTCTTCCCCAATCCCCCCATGCCAATGGTCGAGACAGCGTTACGATCTGAACCACCTTCCAGGAGTCGATTGATGACAACCTTGGATTCTTGGACAAAGCCAACCACGTCATCTTCCTCCACATTTCTTCTTAGCTTGTGCAGTGCTTTTGCTCTTTCCTTCTCCTCCTCTTCCTCTTCTTCTGCTGCAGATTGATTATTGGTTTCTTTGAAAGCATCATATTTGCTTTTGTTGTCGCGTATTTCGTTGAGAGTGGCTTTGATCTTGTCTATTTTTTCGGCTACGTCATGGAGCAACCTTGTTTGGCCAAAGCCAAGGAGCATCCTCCCCAGAATGGTTCTCCTCTTGAAAATGGAAACTTTGGCCACGAATATGTCGATGACATCCTCGGCTAAGTGGGACACATCTCTGATTTGGTTCAACACTGTATGTTCCATTCCCTTCTTGCTCTTTGTGCTACTGAGCAGCTCTTTCATCATTTGCCGTAGAATGTTTATATTTATGACAGTACCACCGTGTTCAGTTTATTTCCTCTTATTAGATGTGATAGAATCATTAATATATTTAAGTCAAAGACTCAGTGTTGAATGAAAACGAAATTGCTTCAACACCACATTCAAATATAGTGTGTGTTTCGCTGGGGCTTTACTTAGATATAAGAGGATCCAACCCCTTAATAATAACTTTCACCAAATATGTCCCACTCTAATACTTTTCTTTGATTTTTATGAAGAATTAAATTGCTAAAATTATGTTTTACGAATGCTAAAATAATGTTGTATATGAATTTTGATAATGTTAATATCTAGTAGGAAATCGTATTTATTATATATTTTTCGTAGAAGTAATAATTAAATAGGATTTTGATACTTTGAAAAAAAATTTGTTAACAAACTTTGACAAATCTTTCATCAAACATTTGTCTTCTCTTTTCAAACCATAATAAATTATTTAAAAAAAAAATATTGATCCAATTGAGTGGTTCATGTGGATATTGTTAAAACTTTGTCCAAAAATCTTTATCCAATTAAATGATAATATAAACCCTATATTAAGTATCAACAAATTTCGTCCCCACTTGGACAAATTCATTGTTGTCTATTTATTCCCGCCTGCATCATAATTTATCACCTACTAATATATTAACACACATATTTTAAAAATGTATATATACAGGCGTGATAGTCTCTATGTTTACACTACATAATAAACACATGCCCCTAACCACATAATAAATACTAGTATGAGACCCGTCCCTATGCACTGGTCATATTTTTTGTTTTGTTTTTTTTATTCGGATAAAAAATTTAATATAATAATTATTATATTTGAATAAATTATTTATTTATGTAATTATATTCTACTATTATATAATTAATATAATTATTGTTATATTAAAAATAATAAAATTAAAAAATAATAATTAAATATGATTTTATTTATTTTAAATCATAAAATAGACAGTAATTAATTAGTAATTTGTAATAAAGTTACATGATTAAAATTTAAATTATACGTTTGAGTTATATACTATATTAAAATAAAATGTGTATGCAAGGTCATTGTTAAAATAAAATGTAGATATATTGTGTAATATGTTCCCGTACAAAATAAATATAACATGAAATTGATGTTAAAATTTTTAAATAAAAATACATGTAGAATAAATACATGTATATTATATTAAAAGGAAATGCATATACACATGTTGTTAAGGTAAAATGTAGGCATAGTGTGTAATATAGTATCGTACAAAATAAATACAATATGGAATTGATGTTAAAATTTTTAAATAGAAACAGGATATACATATGCTTGTATGTTTTTATTAAAATAGAATGTGTATGCATGGATTATTGTTAGAGTAAAATGTATGCATATTATATAATATGATCTTGTACAACATAAATCCAACATGAAATTAATATTAGAAAAGTGAATACAAAGTTTAAGTTAAAAGTTGAACTCTTGTATCAATTCAAAGTGACGACTTATAAAAAAATTTAAACTAATAATAATAATAATAATGTTAATATCAATGCTAATAATAATAATAATAATAATAATGTTAATGTTAATAATAATAGTACTAACATTACTATTACTAATAATAATAATCTCAATAATAATGTTATTAATATTATTGCTCATATTAATTCAAATAATAAAATGATTATGTAGAAAATATGCACATAATCGAAATATGGTCCGTAAAAAATAAAAGTAACATGAAATTAATGTTAAAATTTATAAATAGAAACACATATAAATATCGACAAACACATACAAAAATATTAAAATATATTGATATATAAAATCAAACATAATAGTACTAACATTATTGTTACTAATAATAATAATAATAATGTTATTAATATTATTGCTCATATTAATTCAAATAATAATATAATCATGTAGAAAATATGCACAAAATCGAAATATGGTCTTATAAAAAATAAAAATAACATGAAATTAATGTTAAAATTTATAAATAAAAACACATGTAGATATCGACAAACACATACAAAGATATTAAAATATATTGATATATTAAATCACAGCTAATAGTACTAACATTACTACTAATTTATAATAAGAATGTTACTAATACTACTGCTATATTAATTAAAATAATAATATGATCATGTAAAAAATATGTACATGATCGAAATATGGTCCCGTAAAAAATAAAAATAACATGAAATTAATGTTAAAATTTATAAATAGAAACTCATACAAATATCGACAAACACATATAAAGATATTAAAATATATTGATATATAAAATCAAAGATAATAGTACTAACATTATTGCTACTAATAATAATAATCTCAATAATAATAATGTTCCTAATATTACTGTTTATATTAATTCAAATAATAATATGATCATATAGAAAATATGCACATAATCGAAATATGGTCCCGTACAAAATAAAAATAATGTAAAATTAATGTAACACATGTAGATATTGACAATACAAAAATATTAAAATATATTGATATATAAAATCAAAGGTATTATTTTTTTTAGATGATAAATATTAAAATTAAAAAGTAACAATTGAATCAACAGTTAAACAGTAAAATAGTTAAAATTAAATGCAAAACTACCACTATAAATCATTAGTTACTAATTTCTGGGTACCATATATGATTTCTGCTTTAAAGATATTGTTCCTTGTGGAGCCTTTTACTCAGAGAACTCTGAAAGGCAGTTTTATGCAAGTGAGAAGAGATATGATGTTGCGAGTGATCAGAACCTTGATGTCTTTTTACATTATTTTTTTACCTTTCCCATTTTACATGCTATTTGAATATTATAATGAACTTTTTTTTTTTATATTTTAGGAATATGGATCTTTCTTATTGCGAGATTTACCATTTGATGACATAGAATTGTGCATTTATGAGCAGCTTGGTATTGGGTATAAATTAGCGGTAAGCTTGCAATTTGAAGTATCAATTGATTTTTATGAAATTTTATTAAAAGTTGTTTTTGATTTTAAACCATCTATTAAAAGATGAAGCTTTTGTTTCATGTAAAATTGTAAATCTCATTTTGAGATGAAGAAAAGAAGTGCATAAAATTAGTTATTATTGTAGTTAACTCAGGAATAAGGATTTCAAGCATATATATTAATACTATCGGAATTATTACAACCGGCTCTTTCTCTTTGCTTGAATGAGGTTACAACAAAAGGCTCGCTAGAGGTATTTTATTGTTCCTGAATTTTCGTTTCTTTACAGGCAAAAAGAGATCCTAATGATCCATAGAATGCTATGCTTGGGGCAGTGACTGATACTACATATCTCTTAAGGTTAAATATATTTTTTATCTCTCAAGTTTCAGCGAAATTTGAAATTAGTTTCTCATCAAAATTTATGACCAATTTAGTTATTCATCTCTCAAAATGCGTGAATTTAGTTTTTTTAACCAAATTTTGTTAAGTTTATCTGACGTTTCAAGCACATTTCATGATAGTATTTAAATTATTTACACTATTTGACACATTTTTTGATTCAATGTTAACTTAAATACTATCATGAAAGGTGCTTGAAACGTCAGATAAACTTAACAAAATTTTGGTTAAAAGGACTAAATTCATGCATTTTAAAAGATGAAATACTAAATTGATATAAAGTTTTGATGAGGGACTAATTCCAAAATTCACTGAAACTTGAGGGACCAAAAACATATTTAACCCTATCTCTTAAAACCTCTATGTTCTGCCGAACTTGATTTGTTTGAACTGAGAATGGTGAATTTGATACCTGATGACAAGTGCCATAACTGGAGCAGTCACAACTCCTCTTGATGTGGTAAAGACCAGATTGATGGTTCAGGTACACAAAGATACAACAATTTCATTAAGCTCATTTAAGAAATAAGTGATACAACAACCACCTCACCCCTTAATGGTTCAATGAAGCAAAATCCCACCTTTAGTTTTCTCCTCTACTTCCTTAACTTTTATTATTTATAAGCAAATTTATAATTTCCTCACAACTTTAAAAAAATTTAGGATCATATTTTATATTATCGGTTGTCCAAGTCAGATTCACCAACACCATTCAAGATCAACATCGTCTAGAATAAATTATAATACAATAATTTTACTACATACAAACTCTTCACTGATATGTAAAAATAACAAAGTAAAGCAAGACAAATGCCACCTCCTTCCAAAATGACTCAAGGCCAAAGTTTTGTAAACCTAACTATAATTCTATCTTTCCATTGTGGGACTCAATCCCATCACAAGTACATCTTACACATTGGCTATGAGTTGCAGATTTATTAACTAAAATCCAACCAAAATTTGAATGTCAAAATGATAATGAAAAAGTTTGTAGAATTCAAAGATATACAAATAAGTAATAATCATCATCTCATCGTTACAATCAATTGCGGTGTAAAGTATATTTCAATACCATGACTTACCTACAATGTCCCATGACTTAGACATTTGAAGCAGTTGCTCATCGATTTTGGAATTCTCCATGCTGAAAACACCAATAAGACTTCCATCTTGTGACAATCTGCGTATAAACATTATCTGTTGCATTACGAAGGAACATCAAAATCAGAAATCAAAACATAAAACTATGTGGATTGTAGAGAACAACATTCTTTGCAAAACATCTTTTTACATAAACTACTCACAAATTCTCATGATATTTCTTTCTGTTAAGTAATCACCTAGAGCCTTCACACATCTTCAGTTCGAAGTACTAAATAACATGCATTTCCTTCCGGACAATTTATTATATTGTATCAGTTTTAAATTTTCATCCTACATTACATTGGAAGCAAGTAGAAAAATAACCTAAGATTCTGAAATTTGCCATGTGCATTCTTAATTGCAATAGACCTTGCTTTCAAATGCAGAAAGATTCCCCTGATGCAATAAGGATCAAGCTTTTATAAGATAACAATAAGGATCAATTAATAATTGAAGCATTAATTTAAAAATATTAAGTTAACCATACTCATTGCATAACAAACTATCTAAATGAATCATGACTTCAACATATGAAAAAAGCAAAGTTAAAATCATGTCAACAGTGACAAAATTAAAAAACCAAATTTTAGGAAAGCAAAGAATGAAAATTGCAAATTTATAATCATCTATATCAATTACAATAAAAAAAATGAAGTTCAATAACAAATAGAAAGGGTCTTTACTTAAATTCCAATACCAAAAAACTCAAAGTTTGTTCAATATTAAAGTAGCCAAATGGCCTTGGATCTTAGATGATGAAACCTGGAACACCATAACCACAATAAACGAAGATGGGATAAATCACTCCCATAATATGTCCATGGGATGAAAAAGTTATTTCTTCAAATAAAATAATTGAAAAATGGACATGTTCTTTTTACAGAGTGCAAAGAAAGTTACAGGAGAAGATATATTACCTAGAAACATGCCCTAACAAATTCCCGCATCAAGATCGCAATCCTCACAAAAAGAAAAGGAAGCAGGATCCCGAGCACCACCAAGATTGGAGCCAACGCATGTTCTTGTCTTCGTCCTCGATATCACAACTTTCCTTGATATGTAGAACTTCTCCAAAAAAGCCCAATGAACCATGAAATAAAATCAAATAAGGAAACAAAACCTAGAAAACCTAAAAATAAAATCAAGCTTACCGTGAAGAATAAAACCTATTTGTGCAGGTGTTTATTTAAATTGCTGCAACATTTCACTTGAAATCACCAACAACATTTTACCAAAAATAAAATCACCTTACAAAAATTCCCATCAACAGAAAAAAAAAATTTACTTCAACAATCCCCTATGTCAATGGTGACTACAAAAGTTTAGAAAAGGGAAAAGATGAAAAGCATTTGAAGCATAAAAATAAAAATAAAAAAAGACTAAAAATCGAATTTTTTTAATTCCCTTCTACAAACCACCTTAAATCCTTACCTCCAAGCCTTGTTTTTCCAAACCTGAAAAATTCAAAACCAAAAGTTCCCAAAAAATTAACAGAAAACTTTCGGTTGAATCTGGGAAAAAACAAAAGCCCCAAACTTGAAAAATATTCCAACAATCTCCTCTGTCAACAACGACCTACAAAAGTTTAGAAAAAGGAAAAAATGAGAAGCATTTGAAACATAAAAGGAAAAAAAAAAGGCTAAAAATTGAATCTTTTTTAATTCCTTTTACAAATCACCTTAAATCCTTACCTCCAAGTCTTGTTTCTCCAAAGCTACAAAATTCAAAACCAAAAGTTCGTAAAAAATTAACACAAAAATTTTAACGGTTGAATCTGGGAAAAAACATAAATCCCAAACTTGAAGAAATTTGAAATTCGTAAGCCATCGTCGAAAGTCACAAAACCCAAAAGATGAGCGGGAAGGGAAGTTGAAAGGTTAAAAGAAGAGAATGACAAAAAAACCAAAAAATTGGACAGATGTCGAAAAATTAGATATGGGTATAAGAGTACCTTCCAGAGGTGTTTGTTTTCATATAATTTAGAAGAAGAGTTTGATTAACAATTAGAACATGATTTATGATCTCTTAGAGAGTAGAAAAGCCACATACAAGAATAAATTATATTGCTTCGAAAAAAATGGGTAAAAAATAAGTACTTTTAAAAATTAGAGCATGATTTTGTGTCTACTTTTAAAAATTGGCCTTACTTTTACAAACTTTTTATAAAATTGGATGTCTCTATTTCTTCTCTTTTTCTTTATTTATCAATGATTATTCTTTTATCTGTTTCGATATATTTTACTTTATTTTTAATAAATATAATTTTAATTTATATATTAACTTAATAACAATATAATATTATCATTTATAATATAATATCATATAATATCATACGTATTTAAAAAATACATACACATGCGCGATCACTTAACGTAATTCGATTAAGAGAATGTATTTCATATATTATATTACTAAAGTATATGAATGAGTTTTATATAAATTTTCTGATATTAATGGATTTCAATTTCGTATGTAAATTGAGAAATTAAAAATATATTTATTTTTTAATTAAAATAGTAAATAATTACGCCTGACTAAAATTGTACCACAATGAGAACATTCATTAATTTATAAAAATGTTTAGTAATGTTAACTAATAATAATTAAAAAAGTAGTCTGATAAATCATATCAAAAGACTCATCATTTAAAAAGTACACTTCTTATCGTTTAAATGTAAAAATTATATTGGATGTCCATAAAAAATATTCAAACAATAAATTTTGTTATTCATGGTAAATGAAACACGATGAAAACTTGATAAAAAGTTAGAAAAATCAAAATAAAGCTATATCACTGCGAATTCCAAGTAAAAGAGACACAATCAAAGGTAATATCATTCATTCTTTAGAATGTAATAAATAAACAATGAATAAAAATACCGAAAAAGGTAAAAATAATTAAATATGTGTTTTATAAATAATTTAATTCTATGATGTTAAGATTGAATTTTCTGATGAAAAGATAAAATACTTTGAAAACATGAATAAAAGAGAACACAAAAATATGAGTTTTTTAACAAAATAAAGGTTTTTCAAGTGAAAATAAATAAGACTTAAAAGAGAAGAAAAAAGATAAATTTTTTCTTTTATATTAATTAATAAACTAAACAAAGAGTTCATGTAAATTCAAATTAAGAGTGAAACATTTTAATTTAAAAAAAATAATAAATATTGAAATGGAATATAAATAATAATATGAGTGTCTATAAACAATTTGATTTAATAAAATGAAGGTTTGTATTTCTTAAAATATAATACATCGTCCGAACTTAGACAAAACTATGCAAATGAAAAAAAAAATATATAATAAAGATTATAATGAGAGAAAAAACACCTCTAAAATTCGAGTGAATTTTATAAATATTTAACAAGTCAAAAAGAAATAAAGTAGACAAAACAATAATTCAAGATGAAACAAAAAATTATAATAAAAATAATTTTTCTAAGTTATCTTATAAACTATAAATATTTTAATAAATTTAAAATAAAATACAATAACCAAAATCGTATGCAAAGATATGATTTAATATATGTATAAAGTAATCTTTATTCTAATGCCCAATTTAAATAATACAATATTACGTAGATTCTTTGACAAACAGAAGACACCACTTGGACATAGGAATAGGGGAGGGGATGAGTTTCGCTATCTTATATCTATTCTCTTAAAAAGAATTATTCTCATCTACATACCCAAACTCAACGGATATCAAACTTAACAGGTATAATTAAAATGTCACGGGTCTCGTGCCCCTAACCCAATAAGTTTATGAATCGGGAGCATCCTAACTCATTCTTTAATTTTATTATTAGTTACTTCTTTAATTTTATTATTAGTTACTGCTCATAATAATATTGATAATAATATAAAATAATAATAATACTATTATTATTATTATTATGTATTATTAGTAATATATTATTAATTAAAATGATAATAATAAGGTTGTGGTTGGGTAAGTCAATTCATTTACTTTTTTATTTTAAATGTTGGGCTTTTAACTATTTTTATTTATTTTTGAAATTAATTGTAAAAAATGCGGACTAAACCGATACTAGTATTTTATTTTATGTAAAAAATGAAAAATACATGACGTATTGGTTGTCACGTCGGGTCGGATAAACTTGGATTCCATTAAAACAATAGGAACCAAAATTAATTCTTTTAAAAATCCAAGAACTAAACCGAACACAAGTTTTGACAAAGAATTATTTCAATTTTACGTATAAAAAACAATTTTTTTCCTAAAAAATAATATACAAGTTCGGTTTACCGATAAATAAGGATAAAACAAAAATATTGATTATTTTACTTTATAGATGCACCAAGACACAACTCCCATTTGCTTAATATGCTTGTCGGTGTTTCTGTGCTCTCAATTAAAATTTAAAGGGTTCTATATTAATATGATTTTTTTTTTCGTAAACTTTAATTATGAATGATTTTCCGTGAACAATTAATTTTGAGAGATAATATGAATAATGTTGACAAAAATCTAGTATTTTTCAAAAGCAGATGTGTTAAGAGAACTTAATATAACTAGTGTATAATTAAAATACAGGGAAGATATTTTTTAATACGTTTTCATTCATTAATTAGTGGTGAAAGAATAGACAACACTATTAAATTGCATTTAATGAAACAAACAACGACATTGAGTTTATTGAGGACTTTCTTCCAATTGGCCGATTGAACCAAACTCAGTGTAATTACAATGAAGAATATGATATTTTGACAAATTGATGAAGTTTATTTTTTAATATACATCAAACTTTTTTTTTTCTCTTTCCAAATTATATCACACTTTTCTTTTATTTATCGAGGTACTATCACGTGTATTTTTAAAAAAATTTCAACAAAATTTGTTAAAAATAATTTTTCATTCAAATTACAAGAAGAAATCCAAAGAATGCTTAAATTAGATTACACCAATCTAGAAATAAAAAGAGTTTGTTAAAATAAAAAGGTGTTTCTTTTTTATAAAAATAACATACATATTAGGGGAAATAGGAAATAAAATTATTTCCACATATTATTTTACTTCAAAATATTTTAGGATGAAATTGTATTCCTATTGATAGTGTATTTCTGACAAATACTTTTAATCGGTTTTATTTTTTTATTAATTACTTGAGAAACTTGTTTGATTTTGTTAATCTTTTGTTTAATAAGTTTCCAATACTTTGTAATAAATTTTTGAGACTTCATTTTAAGTCATTTTAGAAAAAAAAGAGTGTCTTACTTTTTTATGTTTATAGATTTTTTGTACACAAGGTAAAGTTGTTTTTTTACTGTTTATTTTAATAACTAATTGCACCATTTATATTATTCTATAGTTACTGGTTTTTTCTTTTACTTTTTTCAACCCTTCATTTCTATTTTTAATATTTAATCAGAACTATGTAGTTATATATTGTTATTATTATTAATCCAAAATTCGTACAATCACCAGCTGGTATAATATTCCCTTAGTATGTGTGTGTGTTTTTTTTTTAACTTTTACTGCTGGTATAATAGGACTTCTCTTCTTTATTAAGTTCATTAAAAACCATTAAAAATTGATTTTTGCCTTAATTTTTTGTTTTTATGATAACTTTATATATATATATATATATATATATATATATATATATATATATATATATATATATATTTGATAGGGCAATTATTACATTTAATAGAATAGTCCTAGATTTTGAGATAAAAAAATTTTGTAAAGAAAAACTTTAAATGCTTCTAACTTTTGATAAGAAGCTCGGATTGAAACTCTTCATTTACTACTATTTTTTTTTATTTTGTTTTTATATTTTAGTCTTTTAGTTGATATACCTATACTTATTAGAAAATTTAGAAAATTTTTGTGATGTGTTATTTTATTAAATAAAGATTTATCAAATATTTACATTTAAATATTTCATACTAAATAAAAATTGTGATGTGCAAAATTTACTATTTTCTATTTTCTCAATTTGTATTAAAGTATTACGAATTTAGTATGATTTCAGTTTATATCAAAATATACTGAAATTGTGTTATGCAAAAACAACTTAAATGAAAATAAATAAAAAAATTATAACACATCGAAATTGTACCAGGCAAGTACAACTTTAGTAAGTTAAAAGCCATGCTAAACTGGTACGACTTGTTCACAATAAAACTCTACAAAGTTGGCTTGACCTGTCCATTTTCGTTTTTTTTTAAATACGTTCATTTTCATAATTCAAAAATAATGCACCATTTGGTTTTTGTCCAATAAAATGATATAAATCATTATATATATATATATATATATATATATATATATATATATATGTGTGTGTGTGTGTGTGTATCATTAAAAATTGTTGTTGATTAAATTCATACCTCAATTCCTTTAGCTAGATTTAAAGTTTGATATTAGGTTAAGAGATAGTTAATTATATATTTGACTAGTATCCAATATCCAACCCCACATGTTGTCCCTAACCCAATTCATAACATATAATCTTTGAAGATGCAAGCATCTATGGAACTTGTGATTTTCTTTCGGTTTACATGATGCAACATTTTGATGATTTTGATGCATGGAGCTTCTCATAAGCCTTTTTTTACATGTTATAAATGTACATGTCTCCTTAAATACGTTACTCTTTTGTGAATAATAGAGAAGGAAGTTACATGAATGGTTCTAAAGTCGAGATATTGTTCTCGATGGTCAGGCTGAAATGATGATAGGAGAATAATGGGTAATTAAGGTTGTCGCAGTTGTGTTAGCAGGTTCCAGAAGACAAAAAATCAATGAATGGAACACCAATGTTCTTCAGTTCCACACCATCTTCTTGACTCACTTCCTCTTCGTCTCTTCTGGCTATGTCTGTCACTTCACTTTTATTGGAATCGGTATTTACTTGAAGAAAATCATAGAACTCCACTGATTCACTCTTCTCTGCAACATTATCACATCAACATTCTCATCATTAACTCATCACCCCAATGCAAAATATCAGTATTCACTTCAATGCATGTTTGTTGCAAGAGAAATATTGTTATAGTACCCTAATAAGGACAAAGAATAAGACAACAAAAGAAAGTTGCATCGAAAACTATGATATTCTACTTGTCTGATTTCTAGTGTAATCTTCGAAGGAAACTTTATACTTAGAACAACCCTTGGATATAAATATATATCTTGCTTGGATATAAATATACAGAACATATTTTCATAGACTTCTTGTTTTATTGTATTGGTCAAGAGCAAATTTAAATACCCATTTTATTCAAAATTTTGAGGTGTCATTTGTGAAAGAGTTCTAAATTTTAAGAGGAATAATATATCGATTGATCCAAAAATGTTATCTTCTCGACTCATATATATAGTAAATATGTTATTAAAATAAGGGTTAAATATATTTTTGTCTCTCAAGTTTCAGTGAATTTTGGAATTAATCCTTCTTCAAAACTTTATACTAACTTAGTCATTCATCTTTAGAAATACGTAAATTTAGTCATTCTTACTAAATTTTGTTAGGTTTATTTAATATTTTAAACGCATTTTATGATAATATTTGAGTTAACATTAAAGCGAAAATGTGTCAAACTGTGTAAACAATTCAAATACTATCATGAAATACGCTTGAAACATCATATAAACTTAACAAAATTTGGTTAAAATGACTAAATTCACGCATTTTTAGAGATGAAGGACTAACTTGGTCAAAATTTTTGAAAAAAGACTAATTTCAAATTTAACTGGAAATTGAGGGACTTAAAAATATATTTAATCTTTAAAATAAATTTGTGAGCATTGTGAACTTAGTTGATAATTAATACTAATAGATAATTTTAGTTGCTACATTATATCAGAATCACAAATCTATACGTTTTTTCACGTAGTTTATGAACCGATTTGAATGAAGCAAATTTGTCTGACATATACGAGTTTATTTTGGTAATTTTAAACTTAATTTTATATATAAGCTATTTAAATGAGTAATCTCATAAACTATATTTTAAATATGTTTCTTCTAGTTTTCTATTTCTTAATTTATACAAAATTTAATTTTAATCTGTGAACAAACTAATAATTTTATTCTTATCCACTAGAAATTTTTAAAAAGAAGCTTCTCCGAAAAAAAAAAAACTTTCAACTCAATCAAATAGTCTACAAACAAACTTTTAAACTCTTGATGACATTTGTAAATCAGCTTTATCAACCACGTCCTCATTATAATATATACATCTTTTAATTTGATTTATATTTTCCCGAAGAAATGTTGAATGAAGTTGCAGAAAGCATACCTGGAGGCAGTGTGGAAGCAGAAGTTGGATCTTGAAAGTGAAACTTCTTGGGAAAGTGAAAAGGTGTGTGTGTGACACAAGGGTGGTGGTGGTGGTGGTGGTGATGACTGAACTTTTCATAATATTTCTCAACAAAAGAAGGGATAGAATCAGTCTGAAAATCGGTGTCAAGGTTTGGAGGGAAAAGTGGGTGTTTGGTGTTATAAACTTTGGACCTTTCTCTCCGAATCCTCGCCATCATCACATGCCAATGGTTTTTCACAGCGTTATCAGTTCTTCCTGGGAAGTGTCTTGCAATCACAGCCCATCTGTTCCCATGAATCCTGTGAGAAGCAAGAAGCCTCTCTTCTTCTTCCTCCGTAAAAGGACTTCTGTTTATTCTTGGATCCAATTGATTGAACCATCTCAACCTACAGCTTTTCCCTGCACAACAACAACAATTCATCATCTTTATCAATGTTAGTGTCTCACAGATCTTTAATCAACCCTAGAACATTCATCTTTTTTTCAATCACTCACAGTCTATTTGTGTTATAACCCTAATGGGTTTGTCAAACAGAATAATCTGAAGTTTAATAGACTAATAATGGTTGAAAGCTCATGACTAGATATAAGAAAATTTCATAATATATAAATCAGGTGAAAATTTTACCAGTTAGGTTGTGCTGTAACTTTTCTAATGAAGGTGTTTGATTTGGATGGATATGAAAAGTTGATTGAGCAAGAGGAAGATGACAAGGTGTTTAATACATGGCATGATTCTTTTACCTGATCTTCCTCGAAGCTTCTCAGCTATGGCGTTCCAATTATGAGGTCCATAGCGTTCCACCAATTCTCGGAGCTTCTCATCCTCAGCTGGCCTCCAATGGCCTCTACTGCACATATTACTTCTGTCTAGAAGCTAAAACACACAGAGAAGAACAGAAAGAGGGAAAAGAAAAACCCTAATTCAAGATTAGGGTATGTTTAATTTCTCTGTTGTGTGAAGATCTTTATATCTGAGTATGGAATATTGAAGGTATAAGAAAGAAAGAGAGAGAGATAAGAAAATAAGAATAAAGACAAGGAAGTAGAAAGAGACAGAAGAAGAGAATATATGGTGGGGGAAGATGGGAAAGTGTTTTCCGTTAGAGAGTTGGAGGGATTGGACAAACCTCTTACACCTGCGACTGATGCAAACGTTTTGGCTAACAAACCCTCTTATAAGTAACACTCAAACACACAAATAAACATAAATTATTATATACATATGAGAGGTTGCTTAGAGAAGCGAGTTTGGTTCTGCTTTCAACATCTTTCTAAGTTTCTAACCTACAACGTCTACTTATAACCCACCAATCGTGCTTATTTTTTTTTCTCCATATTTTATGTATTTGCTAATGGAATTACATTGACATTGGAATACGGTTTTCAATTTTCCACAAAATGGGCATGTCTTATATATGCGACAACAATCAAGATAAAACGTGAATCACTTTGCCATCCAGACTAAAAAGTGCTTTTGGAGAGAATTGTTGTAAGTCCTAGGTCATAAAATTTTATAATATACAAATAAGGTACAAATCTCACCTTACAATCCGATTTTGTAGGGTTGAGTTAGGTTTAAAATCCACTTTTAACATGTATCAGAACCAGGTTAGAACCTATCCTAGCGAATTTTCTTGGACATTTTGTTCCACCCGATATCGAACTACTAACGAATCACCCACTAACTTCTAATAAGAATAAAATTAATAATGGTTTAATAATTTAATAATTTTAGCCGTGCATGTACGTGGAAAAATTCAACTCAGGGGACAGATACATAGTATTCACCTAAGAAAAGTAGTTTTGACATATACAAATGACTAGGTTTTGTTTGTGTGACATGCAAAACAATAACAATTTGGAGGAATAGTTTATATTTTTACATGAAAGAAAAGATTAATCTTTGGGAGAGGTTGGTGTTATTGTTAGGCTATATTTGGAAGTTACATACATAGGGATGGATATGTTTTAGGTTTGATTTGATTAACTTTTGTGGGGCATAACTAACTACATTATTTTGCTTTGGAATCCTTTACATATATATACATGTGCACGTGTTGAAGATTATTCCATCATTTAATAATTAAAACTTTTTTTTTTCTTTTGAGTCAAACATCTGGTCTACCCTCTCTTGTCTCCTAACCCTATTCACATAAAAATATACAACAAATAATTATATCCGTCTCTCTACATATGAATGATTCAATTATCTTCTAGATAACTAATAAAAAAATTCTCTTGCTTTTCACCTACAAAAGATATTTCTAAGTTAACCTTTGTGAATATAATATTTATCTTGTGGAAATTATTTTTTTATTATATATATAATTATATTTTGTAACTAATTATTAGTAACAAAATAAAATAAATAGATCCTTAACTATTACTAACTTATATTAAGTTGAGTGTGAAGGACAAAAATATTGATTTTCAAATTTAAAAAAAGAAATTACAGACATATATATAAATACAAATTCATTCACTTACATGAGCTAAACTAAAAATAGAGTTTTTCAAATTTTAAAACGGTAAAAAAAAAAAAAAAAAAAAAAAAAAAAAAAAAAAACTATAACTACCATACGAAAGTTTTTTTAATTTACAGAAATTTAAACCCCATCTAAATGACATATATTTGTGTTTATATATACATTTTATGTGTATTTATCAGAGCATTAAATTAAAATATTAATATAGATTTATATCAATATAATATAAATTTAGCTAAACCTAAACTATGATAAACGGTGAAATTAATTAATATAATAACTGTGTTTGTTAGTAAATAATATTTATATTTATGTTTGTAAACAAATTAGAAATCAATCTCTTTCTCTATGTAATTAAATATCACCGTGTAATTGCACGATGATGTCAAGCATTATTTTAGAGAAATTACATCATGTTTTATCCATTTTCTTTAAGAAGGGTACAAAAGTATGAAAATAACGACAGATATTTGAAATAAAATCACATTGACGTGAGGAATCATGCTTAATTATATGAGGGAGTAGTTATGCATTGACATTTACGTATAAATATTTCTATTCAGTTGATTTTTTTTTTAAGGTTATTATATATTAAAAATCTAAAAATAATAGCAAAAATACATATATATCATTTGAAGTAAACACAACAAATTAATTTGCCTAACCAAATTTATTAATTAGAAAAAGCTTTATCGAATTGAATAAAAAAATGATAAAATTAATTTAAATTAAACTTCTAATGTCCTATAATAAAAGGTAACATTTCGTGATCGTAACCTCGTGATGACGTAGAACAAAAAAAAAAACGCAGTTGTGATGTGATAACCAGTTTGCTTAATAATAGTGTCACGTGTATTTTTATTAATTATAATTATTTTAAAAAAGGTAATATTCGCAAGTAAAATTAAGTTTTAGAGTCATAATTAAAAATTTTACTATCAACTTTGAATCGACCCTAATTGTATGTTGGTAAGAAAAAATGTAATAAATATAATAATAAAATAAACCTGTTTAGTCTTAGAAAAAATAAATAAAAAATAATCTGAAACTAGAAAAGAATAAAAATAAAATAGAAAATAATTTTTAAGCTTATGATAATTATCCGACAAAAGCATTGCCTATTATGTTACATATGCTTTTATGATAAAAAAATTGATTAAGTTAAATATATTTTATAAAATTTACATAAAGTGGTATTCATTTATAAATTATATTTGTGTAATCCATCTAATTTTTGAATATTTATTTATAATTATACTCAATCCAACAATCAAAATATTTCTCAACTTCAATATTTTTCCTTTCTTCTCCTCTTTTCCCCCTTACTTTATATGTTTCAAATACAGAATATATAAGAGACAAAAATTATGGAATTTAGATTCTTTTTTCTTTTTTCTTTTTCCAGAAATATGATTAGTAACTCTTAGAAACTCAAAATCTGAAAACATGTAAATTCTGATAACTTTTCAAGATCACTTTCTGCAAAATATTTTTATGTTTAAAACGTGTTACAAACACCAGGCCTATATCTTAACTTTTTCAATGTTTTTTATTTGCATAAACTTTTATAGTTTTCTTAAATGTATTAATAAAATGTGTGTGTGAGAGAGACTTCAAATACTACAGTTACACAGAGAAATTATGTAACTATATATGCTCTTAATCGTCATGTATATGTCACATTTGGTCTCTCATAAAAATATTTAAAAATAAACACATTTTTGTTAAGACAATGAAATCTTATTTTTCTGGTGTACAACAACTTGAAATTTTATTAATTAATATTCTGTCTTTCAAATTAATAAAATTATTTCCGGAACATATTCCCATCACTTATATTTTAAGCTAGCAAAATGATATATAAATAAAGAAATATTTTTGATGATGATAATTAACATTTGTTGGGGATAATTAAAGAAATATGCAATGCAAGGAAATGAAGTTCAAATTGGAACAGAAAATAATATAGGTGAAGTGTTTAACTAGGCAATTGCAAAGTGAAAGTGATGTGTGTGATAATAATAGTTTAATAACTAAATTGCTTGCAAGTGTAGCGTTATTATATCTAATTGTCAGATATTTTTTAATTATAAATTATTTTATGGCAGCCTTTTCAAATTTCAATTGCGACTTGTATGCTTGTGCTACATGTCGTCACGTCACAGAAAATATTTTCTAATGGTAAATAATTGACAATTTTAAACCTGTTTAAAGTGTTGTATTCAGCTGTAAAAAAAACATAAAATAGATACAATTAAAATACAAGGAACTATGTTTTTTTCTGAAAATTATAAATATAACCATTAAAATGGTATATTTTTTCTTTTTTTTATGTAAGTGATAAATACTCCATGATAAAAAAATTCATATTTCTTTCCAATTTTGTTTTGAAATTTTTTTCGTAGAAAATATTTACAAAATTTTGTTAAGAAAAAAATTTGCAAGAAATTACTACCAATTTTCTTGCAAAATATTTTGTATAAAACATTTTTTACAAAAAAATTTGTAAAAAATACTTGCAAATTTTATAATTTTATAGGAAATGATTATCCATGGATTAAAATTCTTAGAGAAATGACAGAAAAAAAAATTTCTTACAATTTCTTTTAACAAATTTACAATAAAAATCTTATATAATATGAGAATTTTATGTTAGTATTTGTTGAAAGGTGAATAATGTTCATTGATATTTGACATGTTGTCGGGTTCATAATCTTTGTCACACTTATTTTAATATATTAAACAAGTTTTTAATATATTTTAAAATATTAAAATTAACATATTTTGATAGCATAATAGAAGAAAACAGTATAAAAATTTAACCAAAATTTGAATTCCATGTCCGAATTGAATTGTATTGAATTTAAGATTGGATTATTTACATATTATTGCCAGCTCAAATATCTTTTTATTTTGTTGATATATATAGAAAAATATGAAAAAGAAAAAAGATAGTATATTAAAAAAAATCTATTTATATGGATAAAAACATGAAAAAGTAAAATTTTTTATATCAATGAAATAAAGATAAAGCTAAAAAAATAATATCTCTAATCTTGCTATAATTTTTTTTTTTCATTTTTAAACGTCCTTTCACTGTCTGGAGATCTATATTATTTGTTTATATTTCACTCCATGTTGCACAACCTATAAAGTGAGATATTTCAATATTTACTTGAAAAGAAACAAAAACTTAATTTAAGAAAGCTAATAGAAAAGTTATGTTACAAAACTTATTCGTGAAATTTGTTTAAAACATGTATCAACTGTACATGGATATCTGACCAATATATGGTGTAACCCACCATGGAAAATGATGTTTATTATATATATAGTTTAGAGAAAATTGAAAATGATTATATTTGATAAATAGGTGCCACAATTCGGTTAAGAAGTGATTGAGAATGTGTTAATTGACTAAATTAGTGTTCATAATTACTCCCTTTTCTTGATAAACAGGTTCCAACAACTCCTTAATATTTTATTTAAATTGCTTTTTAATTACAATTCTTTCTATATTCACACATAACATTGATCATGTTAATTAATCACTCATCACAATAATTAGTATGTTTTAAAGACACAACAAAGCGATAAAAACGAAATTTCCATAACAAATTTAGACTCATTAAAAGTATATTTAATCCATAGCACCTTTTATAATCAAATAGTAATATATATATAGATATCCAAGTAAAAAATTATGTTTACTAGTATATATATGTTTTAAAAAATTTAAAATTATCATAAGTTTTTTAGATCTATGAATATTTATTTTATTAAAATTTTTTGAAGGCATTTATGTATGCCGATGCTATTTGTAATAAAGTGTCTTCTAAAAGTAAAAGCTGAACTCATTTTTCTTGATTTTGGAAATAAATGTAGAATAGTAATTCAAAATTGAAATTAAAAGGTTTTTTCGCCAAAAACATTTTGCTTTAAAATTATATTGAAAATATAAAAAACTAAAAACCCACGTTCATTGATAGTGAATTGAATAAGTTTGTGGCTGATTAGCTAATTAATTAAAATTACCTGAGGTAATTAATATGTAGGGTAGTGTATATGTTGATTTTTAAGAGTCTACATATATTTTTTAAAAGAAAATAATTTGGGTAGAATAGAACAAGGGATCAAACTATATTACGGACACAAAAATCTCATATCCAAGTATTTTTCTCTAATAATAAAAATAGGTTATTTCTAGAGTAAATTTTGTAAGCAATTTATTTAAGCAAAATTTGTATTCAATCATAAATTTCGAACAAATATAGACAGCAGAGTTGATATGGAATTGGAAGTATGATAATTTCGTTATCAAACATATTTTTAATTAAAAAATAAATGTCATTGATGGGATCATTTTGGTTAATTCTTAATAAAAGCAGTATAAATCATCACAATATCAACATTATATTAACAATATAATACGAGAGGAAGTAAACAAGCTGATGAAATAAAAAAAATTATATCACCAATTAAGATAATATATATATATATATATATATATATATATATATATATATAATAACAAAAATTCTATTAAAAATATACAAATTTTAAGTATGGAGATTAAAAATAATAATAATAAATGAATTAAAAATATCCAAATATGTCATGAATTAAAACTTAATTAAGCAATTTTATTTTTGTTTTCATAAATTTTGTGTAACAAGATGATAATATGAAAAATAGGAATGTGAATTATTTATTTGTTTTTTATGTTGTTTCTCTGCTGTGATTTTTTAAAATGGTCACTGATTTTAATTTTTGAAAATATATTAAAATAGTTTTTACCATACAATTTTTAACATAGGAAACAAAAAAAAAATTGAGTAGACAATCTGAATTTGAAAAATAATTATGGATAAGAGTTAAGTTATATTAATAATAATAATAATAAAATAATGTAAGATGTGATTTAGGGCACATACAAAAGACTTAAAGTGAAGGTAAACATTCCGTTATATTTAATGAGAGTTTTGACCGTTGGCCTAACTTTCCCTCTTCTTCCACAATTATTGCTTCTTTAAAAAGTGACCTAAATCTTTCACCCACCTTCTCTTCTCCAAAACATTTCTCTTTAGCCGTTTTCTTCAAATCTCAACAAAACCCTCTCTCTCTCTCTCTCTCTCTCTCTCATCACACACACTTCAACCTAATTTCTCTTCCTTCCACATAACAACATAACATTCTCTTCATAAAAACTTCATATAATTATAATCATTCTCAATTACATATTATCATGCTCATATAATTTCCTTCATCAACTTATAGTATTTACATCTGTATATATATAGATAGATATATAGATATACACATGGCAGAGTGATAGAGTATGTATATGGAATAGTCTGAACTTTCATGAAGAAAGTAGATTATTGACTGTTCACCTGTTTTACCTACTTTTTTTTTTTTTCCTTATAAAGTGTGGCAACTTTGCTGCTACATGGAATTGGTTTTGGTAGTACCAGAACTTCAATTCTGATGTACTTCCATGCTAATTTTAGAAATATCATTATAGGACTTTCTTCTGTCATTAGTCTCTCCTAACAAGGAACATAACTCATCAACAAACATAACAACCAAATGGAGACCAAATTAATAACTTTTCATCCTTCTTTTTTCATTCCAACCAATTAATTAACAAATCCCAAATTCAGGTCAATGTAGATTGTGATGCTTAAATGCTCAAGCTTCTGCTCAAAGATTATCCATGCCGGTTCATCAACTCAGAAAACTCTACAGTCATTCTTTGCTTTTTAGGAGAGAATATACTTCTCACCACTTCAATTTTTTATCAACCTTACATTGACATCACCTACCAAACCAGAACATAACTTCCTTGTCCCCTAAGAAATTTTTGTTAACTCAATTTTCTTAAACATTGCAGATATCTTCTTCAGATGACAATCTTCATTGAAATGAATCATACATAAAACTCACTCTTTCAATATTTAGATTATTATGTGTCAGCTTTTATGTAATATATTTGTTAAATCGACTTGTAAGATGATGTTTGCATTCACTTATATAGGTGACATGATAAATCTAACCGTTGCATGTGGCATTGATTGTCCCGTGACAGAGTCCAAATGGATTGGGTCACAATCAAATGAATCGTGACACTTGGACTTGTGTTACACTCTTAAGTAAAAAAAGTTGCGCTTTGACTAATGGCTAAATCCTAACACCAACAAACAAATTTCGTCATAATAGACTCTAACTCATGACATACCATATTAAAAAAATGGATTTTAAGCCTAATTTAACCTTACAAAACCGGTTTATAAGATAAGATTTAACTTGTCTTATCTCTGGTTAATGGTTAATGTGAAATCTCTAACAATATTAAAAGAAAATACATATAATTTTGAATAATAAAACAAAGAAAGTTACCCTTTGTAATTATCAAAGAAAACAAAAAAGATTAAGGGAAAAGAACACATTTTGTTGAACTAAAACTATGTTTCATTTTCCCTGCTTGGTTCAGATGTTTTGATTTGATGCAGTCACCTAAATGTAGAAGAAAGTGTTTCTGTTTTAGGAAGTTATATCCACCAACGAACTGTTTCTGAATGCTGAAAACTGAAAACCAACTTTCTAAATGTTGTAAGGAATTTCCTTTTTATCATGTCATGACCCAAGAATGGTGCACCCACCCATCATATAGTTGGACCTCAATTTTCCCACTTCCTACATCTCTAGTTCCATTTTTAACTTAGAAATATCACATGGTTGTCTCTTTCATCGTTATTTTGATTGATCTGCATTTAATTAACTAATAGTAAAAAAAAGCTTGCTAGTGAAATGAAGATTAAATGAATGCACTATATTGAGTGCAACTTACTTATAAGGTTATGGATATTAGGTATAGGACAGAGATATCAATGTCCATGTAGGACAGGTTTACATTCTATAGGTCTATACATCGACTGACGGGAATATAACACCTTTGTAATTATAATTTTTAAATATATATATATATATATATATATATATATATATATATATATATATATATATATATATATTTATTTATTTATTTATTTATTATAATGATATAAGCACACAGTGACGTGTAACAACCCAAATATGAGAAAAAGAACTGTTCCATTAAATAAGGAACTCCCACTGTTGTGTAAGATTTGTAGTTAACAGAAAGTAATGAAATTTATGAGTAGCATATAGAACATATAAACTCCATTATGACCATATCTTTAGCCTTAAGTGTTGAGTGATGAAATAACAGGTTTAGCATGATTGCAACAATTTCTTTGTAATATATATATTGGAGTCATAGAAAGCTCAATTTCTTTGTAACAACCCCACTAGGATAATCATGCTGATGTTAACATCAGATACAGTGTTGCAGTCACTGAATTTGTTCCACGAACTTGTTCACCAAACATTATTTTCCACATGTTAGGAACTTGAAATTGAATTCTATGCCATGTTGGAAAGCACAAAGGGAGAAATTATTGAAACCTAGAACGCAGATGAAGGAATGTTCACGGATTTATACTGTGATCCTGAGGGATATTTTTGTTCTGATATCATATAGCAGTCAAAGTTCAATAATACTAAATACAAAAGTTCTTACGCAGTGTATTGAAAATTTACTTTTGTGAGACTTGTCTGTAATTCCTATCATGCATGCACTGAAACAAAGCTTATATTCATCACATTATCTTTGACTACAAACTCATAGTGCAGTTTAATGATCCTAAGTGCTGTCAAACTGTACACCTCATCCGTTGCATCCAATATTTACTTTTTTGCGTTAAAATCTTCAAACGATAACATTATCTGATTAGATATTTTATCATATAATCTCTAACTAATAACTATTTTCTACCTTACAAATTGGAAGAAACCAAACGTGCACTCAACCGGGGATAACTCATTACTAAAAATTCTTATATTACATAGAATTTTTTTTATAAATCTGTTAAAAAAAATTGTAAGAAAAGATATTTTTTTGCTATTCTTTCTAAGAATTTGAATTAACAGGTAATTCTTTCATAGGTAACTATTTCTTACAAAATTATAAAATTCGTAGGTATTTTATACAAAATTTGTTACGAAAAGTGTTTTTATATAAAATATTTTACAAAAAAATTAATTTTTTTTCATAACAAAATTTATAAGTATTCCATATAAAAAAATTTTCAAAACAAAATTAGCAGAAAATATATATTTTTTAATAATGACTTATGTAACAAAAGTAGATCATAACGAAATGAGTCAGTAATAAGTGACAAATCTAAGATCTGTAAGGACAAATTAAGTGATGTATTTGTATACTCTTAAATACAAACATAAGTCTATTGTAGGATAGCGGTCAACAAGTTAAAATACATAAAATTAGAGAACAAAATATTTTTTTTCAGATACTCAATAATAATTTTAACAAAATCAAAAGTGATCTGTACACCTGATGTACACGTACATCCATCACTTGCCATATAAAACTGTTCTTTATTCATGGAGAATCACCAGTAGCTTTTGTTTTGTTGTGTTAAGATTGTTTAGTTATTGAATTAAATTTTGATTATTATGAGTCACAATAATTAAAATTTTAATCAGCGGTTGATTGACTTTTACCTGATGCTGAAGATATATGTTTAAAATGGGCTATGTAAAAGAATAGGTAGGTGATACTTCAGATTATTTTAGGTAACAGAAAATTTGGTAATAGATAACACAACATTGTTGGATGGTGTGACGTATTGTGTGGGTTCTTGAGTGTTGTGGCAAATGATAGAAAGAGGATTGAAATAAATGGAGTCACAGATGACAAACATAGCAAGCCCAACAAAGAAACATGGAGGCCCAAAAGAAATATTGTGTGGGCCTATAGGCCAGGTGCTGGTGGGGCCGCCCCAAATTGTCATCTTTAATTTTAATTTAAGACCGTTTCATTAGGACTCCTTTCTTTGCCGCAGGGAAGATAAAGGTTGTATTATATGAATCTCATTTCAAATTTTGACACAAAATTATTGGATATAGGTATGACGGAGAAAGAAAACAGAGAAAAAAAAAATTATTCATCAAATTTCAAAATAATAATTATTCTTAAAAAAAATGGTTAACAACAATTATACTATAAAGTTAAAATAGAAATATGAATTATTTTATACGCAAAAGAGAAGAATCCTATGTGATAACAGTCATTATATACATATTTATAAATAAAACTGAAATAATATCCCGACAATAATATATCGTGTTAAGATAATGATTAATTAATATTTTAAAAGAATTAGCCTTTTATTGAATATGATGAATGAATATGAATTTTAGCCTTTTATTTATCACAGCCAACATGGTTTTGTTGCAAATGATTCGTTCAAATATTTGTTTTGGTATTAATGCTTTTAAGAATTTACTTGATCAATCTAGCTTAGAGTTATTTGAAAAATGTAAAAGGTCTTGAAATATTGACAAGTCAGTGCCGATTGCATGTAATCAAAGTCTGAAGAACTCAGTCATTGATTTTGCAAACCTTCCTATTGATCTAGGATCTATTATTATTTAAAATATATTTAATAATTTTACTTGAATTTAATAAATCATATTTGATATGCTATTAAATATTTAAAAATGAACTTAAGGCATGTGTATATTTTCTAAATAAATACTACACACATATATATTTCGGAAATATTACTCTTACTTACACATGTAACATACGACAAAAGATTTCAAGAGTTATATTAGGAAAAAAAATTATAAGAAAGTGCAAAAAAAGAAACCTATTTCTAAATAAATGGTATGTGACCATTAAGCTTGTGCAAGTCATCTTCTTGTTCCTGAATTAGGGTTTTCAACAGTTATTTGGCTCCAATTCTCCCCCACTCGCCATGGTTCATTTTCTACCAGGTTGCGATTCGAACATTTCCGACAAGGTACGAATCTGGAAGTTTCGATTTTTATACCAGATACCTGTTGAAATTCCTTTTTCTCTTCTTTTTGTTGTTTAGGTTCTTAGGCACCTTTTCTTTCTTTCTTTTTTCTTTTCATTATATATTTTAATCAACTATAATTCTGGGAATTGGCAAGGGTCTAGGGTATTCGTTATACAGTAGTGACTATGAAATAGATTACTTTTGTTTTTTATTCATTCACCTATTGTGGAAGTGCTGTTATCGTGTTGATAATTGGCGTGTGCATTTTTGGTTAATTCATGTGATGTGTTGTCGTGATTATACTGTAAATTTGTGGGTAATTTCATTTTTTAAAGCTGTTTTAGATAACCCTTGTTAATTTCTAGGAAACGATGTTTTTTTTACCGAAAGAACGAGGTAAAAGTAGAAATTGATGCTACTGAAATTTGAAAGTTGATTTATTTAGCTTGTCATGAATATTTGACGAAGTTCTAAGTTGGTTGGGCACTTTATAGAGAGCCCTTTTCTTTTGTTGGTGGTTGTGATTGAATATTATGGCATGACATATGTTGAAAAATATATTTTTCTTTCATAGAATCGTGTATTGTTGTTTGATCTGTTCATGCAACCCTTCCTTGTGGAGTAAGGTTTGGTTTCCTCTGTTACAATTTATCTGGCTTAAGAATCTGTTGATAATCGTGGTAATGCCCTCCAAACACCATGACAGTATTCTGAATTTGGAACCTGTGTCTTTATATTTTGCATAAACTACTCCAGAAACACTTATAGGAGAAGAAAAATTGAAGTTAAAAACTAAAGTGGGTACATGCATTGCAAATATTCTATCACACTAACTTCTCCAGAAGTTGATTTTTAACATACGCATTTTTTTTTTTTCATGCAAGTGGTTTTGCAGAAGTTTATCTTAAAAGATCCTGTCTTCATTGAAACAAACCCAGAATTTATTGTTTGAGAATTAACTCTATTGTTTTGATCCATCCTTATCTAATTTTTTACAGATGCCCTACTTGAAGCATTTTCTTGGTGATGGAATTGAATTTCCAATACTGATTTTACATTACAAATTGCATTTTTCAGGTCTGACTTGTACCTCATCAGCCAAGTCTTTTTGTGGCATATCAAATTACATTTAAACTAACCAGACTGCAAACAAGCTATAACTGATTGACTCTGTTTGAACAAAATGACAGAAATCCTTAGCTACACGGCTTGCAGACAGTTATCTCAAATGTTCTTTGCAATTGTCTTCTTTCACAGTTCTGAGTATTTTCTAGCAGCTATCATTCATGGGAGATCAAATATAACTCTGAGGTCGCTTTTGCTTAGCAAACACTACGTTCTGGCGATGATCTTTTCGGTGCTTGAATACAGCATTGAGATTGTTTTGGTACCTGAGATGAAGGAACACTGGGTGATCAGTGACTTGGGTCTGGCACTGGTTGTGATTGGGGAGATTATAAGGAAGATGGGAATTTTGACAGCTTGGAAAGCTTTTACACATCTTATAAAGATATACCACGACAATGATCACAAGCTGATTACCCATGGTATATATGGATATATTCGTCATCCAGGGTACTGTGGGTTTCTAGTTTGGTCTGTTGGTACTCAAATAATGCTTTGCAATCCCATATCAACTATTGCATTTGCAGCTGTTGTCTGGCGTTTTTTCGCCAAGCGAATACCTTACGAAGAATTCTTTTTGAGGCAGTTTTTTGGAAGAGAGTATGAGCGATATGCTCAAAGAGTGGGGTCAGGGGTGCCATTTGTGAAATGAAGACTGGTAAATTCAGTGTGCCGAGCGATATTCTGTCACCATGTATTCCAAGTAATGAAGGAAGTTTGAACCATTTTTCTCTCGGAACAGTTTTGATCCTTGTTTCACATAGGTGGAGGTGTAAAGTGCTTGCTTTTCAGCTTGTGGCTATGGCAACATCCCCTTTCACTATATGCAGCTGTTCTTGTGTGCAGCATCTGAAAATGAAAGTCAGGATTGGGGTTAGATAGTGTTCCATAATAGGTTTTTCGTGGTCTGGACTAGATTGTTGCATGTTATTCATGGGGCTTTTTGCAAGCCTACTGATTTTATCGCTGGCAATGATTATGAGATTCTCTGGTCAGCATGTTCAATCAAATGTGTAAAATTTAGCTTAGCTACTACTTACAAAGGATTCTGTTTTTTAGGTATCGGCTTTTGACTGCGTCATGCTTCAACATTTGCAGTATTGCAAGGTGTCACTGCAACAAAAAGGCTAAAAGCTAGAGAAATAAATTGTCACTAATGAGCAGCAGTACTACCATTACATTGTATATCATGTATCCTCTGCTGCATCTCTTCTAGGATTTTCTTGCCACCAAAATCTCTTCCTGCAGTCACAATCTCGAATTACTGTCAAACTGTAAAACTAATCAATCAATTACTCGGAGGATTAAACTTGTTCAGAATACATTGATCTGATTAAAATTCAAAATATAAACGGAATGGTTTGTTCTAGAAAATAATACTCCATTAAGGGGTGATTTAACACGAAAAAAAACTATATTAAGTGTTGTGCTAAATTTTCAAAGAAACATTAAATTTATTATTTTTTTGTCTTAAATTATTCATTATGTGATAAAAATCAGTCCTCGGAATGAAGCTATGGGGGACTAGTTTCCCTTGTTGGTTTCTCTTAGGGGACAATTTTTCATAAGAACAATCCACCCTTTATTCTGATCCTTGTTATACGCATCTGATAGAGAATTATTCTTAATTTTAAGTAACGAAATACATTTATGATTTTTCTTGATTTAATAAAACGAAGATATTAAATTATTTTACTCGTCATAGACATGAATGCAAAACTCGGGAGTAATACTCACCGAAATTGTTAATTAGCATAACTTTGAAACTACTAATCAAAACAACCCGGAAAGCTTGAGAATTATCTTTTCATAGTGACGATGTTGATGGAAATTATGTCATGGTCGTCTACCTATTGGTATAACGTTCAAGCTGAAATTCATTTCACTAGGATTGAACCCAGACCACATGAGAATGATCAACTATTTAATTCAACCATTCTATAAAAATGCTCATTTTAAATATGTACGATAAACAAAATATACATTATCCAAGAGAACCTACAATTACTTAACCACGTCCAAATTGATCGGATTCGAATCCTAGTCTTGTCAATGAAAAATACAGCTGGAAAAAGAATATTCACCTTGTAATAATACTCAATACATGAGAACCCACGTGGCCTTCAAAGGAAAGAAGACGTAAGCTGGTAGCATCGCCATGTCCGAAAAAACTAGTGTAACAAAACAATTCATCGGAAGAATAATCAAAACTTTCAAACTAGGAATAAGAACATAACATGCATACTGGAAAGCTTGAAAATTATGAGGATGATGGAAATTGATGAGTCTGTTACCAAGCTATGCCTGTGAACAAATCATGAAATAATTGGTTGATAACTCAACAATTACATATCGTAGCTAAGTCTATATATATAAAACACATCTTCTGTAGTATGCACTAACAAGTAGTATCTATCTACATAAAAATTCACAGCTTCAACTAGATCTAGATTAGCAGACACCTACCATACAACAATTTTGCCTGGTTAACAATGTAATTTATATGATACAATAGAATTACAGCTTACGGCTGTGAATTCAATCTTCTCAAGTGGAAAAGGAAGCAATTCCAGATTTCCAGCTTTATTAATGGTTGTATGTCTCACGAAAGAATAGCAAAGCCCGCATGTCCGAGATGCTAATGATCAGAGGATGAGACCAACAATAACTATGCCAAGTTTACTACAAGGCTGACAATTCAACTTCTTGAGAGCAGGGACGATATGCCACAAACGTGCTGTCAATAGAGAAGGAACCAGTATTAAAACAAGTGATTCCTGTGTACTTGAATGCTTTCTGCTGACTTCTGTCACCCAAAACTATCTGGATCAAGATATCACAACCACACATAATCAGCATAAGAACATTCTTTTATGGCTTTGAGACAAATCAAGATAAAGTAAACCAGTCGTTTTTGAAAATGTCAGATTACGGTCAACATTTCTTGCTTTATTACGAATTATTTCAAGGTCTAGAGATGTGAGATGCGAAATGCCAAATAGAATAGACCAGTAAAGATATAAAAAAATTGTTAATACTTCCAGTTTTGGGGGGGTGAATTTTGGCTTTCCTCTCTCAAAACAACAAGAGTTTAACTATTCAAATATACTATTCCCTTAAGTTAAAAAATGTAGTGGCTCAAAGATAAACAGATATCCAGAATTTACCCACTGCATTCTAACAAATACCCCATGAAGAAAAAAAAATGAAAATGAGTTTAGAGATTCAGTATTGCATGCAAATTTGATCTACGACCTTTCATTTCCGACACTACCCAAAAACTGGAATATGCAGTCAGCTTGCAAAGTAGACTTGTATGTTCCTAACATGATTTAAATATCTTTGCCACAACAAAATTTCAAATATGAGCAGTACCGTGTGAGGAGTTGGATAAAGATAAAGACAATGGTCATAATTCCAAATGATAGGTTGAACAGTTAGGGGCAGTGGACAGAGATGACTTTGATGGGTTATGGTAGCAACAAGCTGCAATTTAAACCAAAATTTCGTGAGTTGGATTTTAGAAGCTAATATTGTAAAAAATTCCAGAAACTAAAACCTATAAGAAAATAAAGTAGAAAACACCCGAGTGAAAAACTACATGTTGGAAAAGATCATCAGTTTCTTCCGTAGAAGGAGACATCAGACATGAGCGACGCATTCTATGCAGCATATCCTGGCGGAAAAATACAATTTCTTGGGTATAAAATTTGACCCTGTAGCCAAACAGATGCAAGTTGTTAAAATCAGCTTCCCAAGCAACTATCGAGCCCAAAATGCACAATTAATGAATGTCTCATGAAATAATATTTAAATGTAACGTTAACCTGCAAGGGTTGCTTGAAAATATCGCATTGGGTATGTGCTTTTGGAGCTCTTCAGTTAAATATTTTGGTAGAGCGCACCTAGGAAGAGCAGTAGAAGGACCTGGAAGAAGTTGCTAAAAGTGATGAATAACGCATAAAGGAAATAGCGATGAGAGCAATAACTATCAACAATGTCAATACCTGCATCATCAGGACCTGGGATGAACAGGAATTTACTCTGCTCTTTCAGCCGTGTACGGGCAGCAATCATTTCCCCCAGCTTACCAAACTGCATTCTGCATATTAGTTTTCTAATTATTTATATCCTTACGTAATAATAAATATCCCTTTTTAAGTAGTAACAACAATGCTTTTATTAAAACTAATTATAATGACACATGACACATCAAATAATGTGATCTGCCTAACTATTCAACATCCTAATTCCCGACTTCTAGTTATCACTGTTACGGAATGAAATACAAACATAGGAAGTGAAATTCACCTGAGGCTCGAATAAGAATGAAATGAAAGGTTACATGGCCTAGAACAGAAGTTTCCCATGAAAACAAATAAGGAAGGAACCACTTCCACACTCTCAAAACCATCCAGAACAGTCTCTAGCTTTGTCAAAGCCTTCTCTAGGAAAAAAACCATCAAGATTACATCAAGTTTCATATTAATAACAAGATGCTAGAGGAAATGAAGAAAAGAAGAGAAACAAATCTACGTTGCAAAGTACCTCTTCATTGTCTAGCCAAACGTCAGAAAGTATGACAAACATGTCATTTACTGCTCTTTTCTCCATCTCTTCCAGTCTAATCTATTAAAAAGGTTTAGGAAAGATGCAATTTCATTGGAGTATGATACCATAAGAACTTCAAGTTTCATAATAATAATAATAAACTTGATGAATTGAATACAAGGAAGGCATCATAAGGATACAGTTTCCTCTTTCGTTAAAGTACCACCACAAAAAAAGTCATGCCCTGCAAGTACTTTCAGCGACTTATCTCTATCCTCCAGTGGAGGAAATCCACATGTTAAGACCTGCAGAGAAAAAAAATGCAATGATTATGCAGAAATCAGAGTGGAAATATCAGAAGTCAGAATAAATTGGTCTAAGTTCTCGTGATTAAAAAACTCAAACAAGCTCAGGAATTTAAGCAGTTTTTATCAAGATTTAAGTTAAATAGGCAACAATTTCCTAAGCCTCTTACATAGGTTTTGGAATGCCAGAACGGAAGTTAAAGTAACTAATTCCTTAGCTTTTAGCATCTTTCGAGTACAAAAACTATAATTTTTTCCTGTTTGATGTTTACCTAATATTTATATGCGAAGTTCTGTTTTCCTAAATATGACGAGTTTAAATTCTCCAAATAATAGATACAATTTACAAATCATTGCTTTCTTAGTTACAAAATAATTGATACATTAGTTTTACAAAATAAATATATCACGAAGCACATAATGAGAAGGGCGTGCTAACAAGAACCTGAAAAATACCCTCCACGAGCATCTCCCCTTCAACCACAACTATAGTGTTCTCTGAAAAGAGTCCTGTAGTTATCTTGTATTGCCAGTCAAAGAAACAGATGATTATAGATCCAAGCTCATGTAAAATTTGAGCTGTTATGAGTTATAGCATACAAAATCAGCAAAAAATTAATGAAAATATGACATTTATACTTTTAGCTCTTTGCACCAAGGTCCTTCGATTACTTAGATTTAAGCATCTCTCAAGGAAGAAAAATGCAATTTAGTTTAAAGCATTTAATGAAATTGTATAGCTCTTACAAAATATATACAAGAAAATATTGTCAAAACGCTAAAGGATATTGCACTGGACAAGTTAATTTTAACTGCAGCTGTAAGGTCTTCCAAATAGTAATGGCCATCTTCCAGCTGAGATATTACGCCCATCACCCATTTTCTACCTGTTTGCCCAACCAGAGATTGAATAGGAGATATCTGATGCAGCATAACAAAAAATCGCATGTTAATTCTCCTCAAAAAGAAAAACTGGATGTAAGAATTTGAAAACACAATTCTCAACCATGGATAAACTCTGACATACAGATTGATTTCATAGCCAATTGAAACACCCACAGTACCTCACAACTCCCGAAATGAGAAAATTCAGATTCAAAAGCAGGTTTGGAAAAATGCTGGTCACGAGAGAGCCTCTGGGACAACAACAGAAACCTATCCCTGTACAAAGCTGCTTTTGCAGATGCTTCTCCGTGAATAGACAAGGTGCCCGTGTGCCTGGAACAAAAACAAGAAACACAGAAGCATGGCCCTAATCAAGTCCAAGTGCAAGACAACAACCAACAAAAAAAAACTTATAAATTGCTTAACTGTGGTCATCTAAAATATACAATCAAACTACAACATGCTCTGCAATAGGATGAAGATGATGAGTCGTACAATACACGATAGAACTCATCAACATGACATCTATTTCCCCAGCTTTTGGTTAAATATCCAACTTCTTTTTCCACCAAGCTTCCATTTTCTGGAATAAGAGTTCAATAAAACCAACAACCACCAAAGCTAGTACATTCCAATTCAATCACAAGGCAAATATAAAAGAAAACCCAGAAAAAAAAAAAAGAACATACCGAATTTTCAATAGTGCTTTTGCTGCGATTTTCTGTTATATTTTCAGTTTGCAATCAAATTATTAAACATTCTTATTTCACTTATCGATGTACCTTTAAATGTAAAGCTCTATTTCGCTTGTATGAAAACCGCAAATGCATCTTCAAATTTCTTTTAAAAAAATCACGTTAAAGGAACTTCCCGCCAACCTTCGATTCCTAAGAGCAAACCAAACAAGGAAAAACTAGAACGAAAAACCTTACTCGTAGAACTGCTTTCTGATAGTGTCGTATTTATACTTCGGGAAGTCAAACGCATCGACAACGCGCAAGGCGGAAGAAGTGCTGGTGCCAGGATCGGAGCTATCCTCCACGTCCGCCTCAACTTCCAGCAGTTGGCTCACCACACGGTGCACTGTCTCCTTGTCGATTATGGTGGATTTCACTGCAATTTGTTCAGCATTTCAGAAATAGAATCGAAATTGAATAAATAAGTTAGAGAGAGAGAGAGTGATTACGAGATTTTTCGAGCTCTTTGAGGAGGACATCGATTGCTTCGTCCTCGTTGCCTTCGAAGTGAGATGCGAAGGAGAGGATCTCGTCGAGAGCATCGACTTTGAGATTGTATCCTATTATCTTACACTTCCTTTGAACCTTTTTCCTCATTGAAGCATTCATTTCTCTGTCACACACTCTTTCTCTCTCTGGAATCCCAGTGTTGAACAGAAGAGGAGGGTTAGGTTTGGCGCTAGAAAATCCTTAGTTTGGAAGAAATGGGGGGAAAATGAAAGAAACGAATACTAGAAAGCCCATTTAAAGCCACGCGCGAGCCCATTTCAATTAACCTAACTAAATGTTTCGAGAATGGGAGAAAAATCTCTCACATCATCTATTTGCCTTTAAAATATTAAGTTATTTATAAGTTTATTGATTAAAATAAATAAATAAGTAATCAATTTAATTCTTGAATATGTAAAACATAGTAAATTTAATCCTTAATGTGTAAATCCTTAAATAATATAACCTAATAATACATGGTTTTAGTGAAAAAATAATGCTAAAATTACATTTTAATGATAAAATAGTTTCATTAAAAAACATATATTTGATGTTTTTAAATGTAAATTATATTTAATATATATTATTAAATAAAATATTTACATACTGTTCCCAGTATTTTTTTTTTCAACTTAAATACTTCATAAGTTCCTAGTATCGATCTCGACGACACCAAAAAAAAAAAAATCCTAATGGTTTCACCAATGCACTCTTAGATTACATGAATAGTTTGTTTATTAAATTATAATTTGTTTATTTTTTAAATTTATTGTTTAATTGTGCTACTCATTTATGATTTTTTTTTACTAATACAAAATGTGTTTTTTTCAAAATAAAATAAGAAAAATGGTGCAGTTCAAACGCTCAAAATTGACGCAACTCAAATGAGTGTTAAATTTAATTAAATTTATAATTTTTTATTTTGAAAAAAACTAACAGCTGGGAAACAAATTTGTTCCTTAATATGACAATTTGGACAACTTTTTCCATAAGAACTTTTAGAAAACATAAAATAATTTTCTCTTAAAACATATTTTAAGAAACTTTTTAAAATATTATTGTTAAAAAACTATCTTCAACAAACATTCTCATTCAATAGAGAGAGCACATCATTGTCCCCATAGGTTAAAACACATCTATATCTCTTTGATTATCCTTATAACATTTTGAAATTGACATTGGATTACTGTGAAAATGTAAGAGCTAAATTAAGAATGGCTGCTACATATTAGCTTTCAACAAAGTTTACAACATGATAGAACGATTAACAATACATTCTAATGTACAACCATATCTTTGTGGTATGGTTTATAAACACTGAAAACATTCACAGAGAATGATCTTAATCTTAATCACATATATCAAATCACTGGCCAGACATGTTTTAACAAACTCCACCCTTTACCACCACTGGATCTTCAGCAAAACAAACAAGCCTCCTAGATGAAAGAAACATCAAAACAAACGGGGACAAGTATTATACAAGAAGAAAATAGAATGTTACAAATAATTTTACAAGACAATATCTTACGATTGTACTTTAAAAAGTCCAAGTAAACTATGGCTTCCCAAAATGCAATGTAAAATCTCATAATGGTATAATTTTTATGCTGAAGGTAATAAAGTTTACCACATCATGCAGAAGTGTAACCTTTGTCCTCAAATGTAACAATAAATACATACATGGATCTTCCATCTTTAGGCTGCATCAACTAACCAACATTGTTCAATAAAAAATGTGTCTGTGGCAGCTTCCATTGTTTCTCTAGATGAATTAAAAATGAGAGTAGAAAAGATAAAGAGACCTACAGTTCTTCGTGCAAAAATTATCGGTACCAAACAGCATGACCAATAGAATATGTTCAGAGATGCAACTAGTTATCACAATGAATGAGTCCAATATGTAATGCAAGGCAAGCTTTAAGGCAGTATCTGCAATAGTGAATGCTATTATAACTTGCCATGCTTGCAGAAAATCTTTGTCTGACCTATCATGAGAAGAACCCTCTTAATTTTGCCCCTTCAGTTCCTGACAGATAGCACAAACTCAAGAAAGAAAATTTTAACTATTATCTCCCTCTTAAACTCATGCTCTTGCGCTTCTGGCTTAGAGCATAACGTCTAGCCATGCCATGATTATAGAATTTCCTCATATGTTCTGAGAGCCTTTGAATCGCCTGGAGATCACCAATCACAGACAATTGCATCAAAAAGGAGTCAAACTTTTTATATGGCAACTTTATTCCCCTGTTTATCACTTCTTCCAAAAGAAAACAAGCATCTTCCATCTTATTGCAGCTAAATAGCCCCTCGATCATCACACAGTATGTGTCACTGTCTGGTCTGCAACCCCTGTTATCCATTTCCTGCCAAGTCTCAAATGCCCCATCAGGATCATCCATCTTAAAAAACATTGAAATCAGCATATTGTAAGTCTGAACACTAGGAATGCAACTCGATTCAATCATTCTTCCATATAATTTAAGTGCTTCCTCAGATTTCTTATTGTCACAAAGGACCTTGAGAAAACAATTATAAGTAACAATATCAGGTCGATAACCTTTGTTTCCCATCTCTTCCAAGAACTTGTAAGCTTCATCTACCTTTCCACACACGCACATTCCCTCAATTATTTCCTTATATGTTGTGACATCAGGAAGACAACCACTGCACATCATATGCCCTATAAGTTTAAAACACTCCTCCATTCTATTATTTTGAGCAAGAGCCACAATTATAATCGTATAAGTCTTGGCAGTGGGGGAAGACATAGTTGAACCTTTTGTTCTCATGAACTCAAAAAGATCAACAGCCTCTGTTATCATACCAGCTTTGCAGTATGTATCAATGGCTGTGTTGTATGTGAAATTGTCAGGTCTATGACCCAGTTGAATCATTTCCTCCAGTAGTTGCATCCCTCTAGTTGGATTTCTAACCCTACACCACCCAAAAACCAATATATTATACGTTTCTGCATTAGGCTTGACCGTTTTCCTCATTTTCTTGTATAGAGCTTCAGCATCCCCAACCAAACAACACTTGCATAGAGCATCCAATAGCAAGTTAAATGCATTTATTTCCGGTTGTGTCTTCACCCTTATCCTCCTCTTCTTTGCAAACTTCTGCACATGAGTAAGATACTTCTCAGTATACTTTCTCAAAATAGTCATCAGAACTTCAACCGGAACAGTAATCTTGTCATTCCTTTTCATATATTCCAACATATCACAAACTATCCGAAACTGTTTCACCTTGTACCTAGTACTAGATAGGATGTCCATCATATCATTATAAGCACAAGGCTCGTGTGAATAATTCTCCTGATGACCAGCCCAAGTGAAGAACCTAAATGCAATTTTTTCATCATATCTAAGCTTATGCAGCACCCCAATGACCAAAGGAGTGGACAATGGGATCCCCAATTGGCCAAGAGCCTCCTCCAAATTGTTAAACCCAATTAAATTATCCATTATAGTGTTATAAACCTTATCAACATCACTTTCTATACCACTACCCTCCACCATCGTGCTATACACCTTGCCAACATCACTTTCTATACCACTACCCTCAACCATCGTGCTATACACCTTGCCAACATCACTTTCTAAACCACTACCCTCCACCATTGTGCTACACACCTGATCAATTTCACTCTCACAACAACTAAGATCCTGATTCATGGAAACAGTTTCTGCACAGTAATGACGTTTAGGGATATAACAAGCAATATGATAGTTCAAGGGCAATGAGTATTGAATGAAGCGCACACAAGAAGTTTTATTATCAGATAAAGATGGCCTTTGGCAATGAACAGAGAAATGACAGGGTGAAAACCTTGTTGAGTGAAGTGTGGATTCAACTTGTGCGAGAACTTTGTTTCTGAAGATGTGACGATAATGGTGGATGCACAGTGAAAATGAAGGGGTTTTCAGAGAATTTATGTACCTACGAAACATACCCATAATTGTAATCTTGGTGTGGGAGTTGAAGACAATGAAAGGAGAGTGAGAGGGGGTTCAGAAACAAGTAGTAGATGAAAAAGATGGAGTTTTTATATCTGGGTATGTGTGGAATTGCCGTTCAGTGATTATTAGGAGCAGAGGGAACGAGAGATAGCAGAGCCTACTGCGGAGGATGCTTGTTGATGCTTCAAAACGGCATCGCTTCCACGACAAGAAGGGGGCGACGGAAATGCAAGTGTTAGAGCAATGTTTTCTGACATTTTATTATTTTAATATAATTTTGATTTTGTACGTGAGTTTGTGATTTTTTTTAAATAAAGAAAAAATTAAATATGTTTTTATCAATTTTCACTAAATCAAAATTTCTTCTTATCTTAAATTTAGTATTTCATTTTTTTAAATATGTAAATTTAACTTTTTTTAATTAAATTTTTAAATTTATTTAAAATTTTAAATATATAATTTAGTTATTTTAATTAAATTTTATTAAAAATTAAAATTATACTTGGATCATATTTATTGTACACAGTAAAAAATGACTTACTCCATTCACCTATAATCAACTCAATTCAAGTTATGGATTATAGTTGAGTACAAGGAAAATTAATTTAATTTGAGTTTCTAAAACAAAAATATAGTCTTATAAATTTTTTTTTAATTTTTGCATATAATATATATTCACATGCCTAGACTCTAAAACTAAAGTATAGGGTGATTCTTTTACTTATTACTTTTGACATCACTAATTAGACTTTTTATAGAGAAAAAAAAACTCACAAAATAGCATACTCAATCTAAATTTTTAAATAATAAATTTATATTGTTTATAATATTTATCTTCATTCAATTTGAGATTTTGGAGCTATCTTAGATCTCTGAATATGAACATGTGTTATTACCTCTATATCTAAATATTTTCTTTGAACTAATATTTTTCATGCAAATTCTATTTTTTATTGCCTACACCTCACTTGTTAAATCTTAATGTATGTTTGGAATTTCGTTGACCATGGTCAGTTTTGTTGAATGCAACAAAAACGTAAAAATAAAAACATTGTTACTTCGAAGGTACAGACTATTTTAAACATTTTAACATTCAATGAAACAAATATTTTTATAACAAACAAATAGGTTTAACTTTTAAGACTTTTTAACTTATGTTTCAAATCTCAAACGGGAATCCAAAAACACCCTTAATCAATGGAGTCATTCGATTATTTTTTAAATAGGTTATTTTGTCTGATGATTATCATGCGAAGAAAAATTATGTTTTGACTCTCATTTTTTTATTTATATTTTTTGTTTTTTGAGATGACTTAATATGGGTTGTTAATTCTTTTAAAAGAATAAATATTAATATATTAATAAAGGACTCAAATTAAATCACGAAGTAAATAATGAGAGTTATCATTGTACGTGAAACTAGCCACATCTAACAAGAAATACAGTCTTGGAACAATGATAAGCACATTTGAGAGAGCAATTATTATTATGTTAAAAAGTGTATATAGACTTATAATAGTGGCATTTTATTATTAGAAAAGAGAAAGTTGTCTTAGGCAAGAACAACACAGACTATTAGAATATGTCATGCATTGACATTGCTTATTGTACATAGCCATTACACACTCAGAAACAACAAGAACATCGATAATAAATCACCACCTTAACTCACACCACATCAAAGTGGCCAAAAGTCTAGCATGCCCCAAGTTTCTTCCCCTCCACAAATCTCTTCCAGTAGACAGCAACTTCTCTCTGAGTCTCTTTTTCACTCTTCTTGACCTTCTCATTAGGCTCAGCGGGGATGGGTGTGACATGAGCAGCATTGGTTGTGTTGAGGCTAGGAAGTGTGTCTAAGAGCTTCACAACCCTGTCTATGTCTGCAGCAAGTCTCTCAGCCAAACCATGGTTGAAATCCTCCCTCACCACCACCCTCAGAATTGCAATCTTCTCTGCATCTGGTGGCATTGTGTAGGCTGGAACTATCCACCCATATTTTCTCAGCTCGTCTGATATCTCAAACACTGTGTGTTTGCTACTGTCTTTCAAGGAAAAGGCCAGCACTGGAACTCCTATGTCCTTGGAAATGATGTTGAACCTCCCTATTTTCTCAATTCCTTTCCTCAGAGTTCTCGCATTGGCCCAGCAATTTTCCATGATGTTTTTGTAACCCTTTTTTGTCAACAAGAATAACAAAAAGCATAAGACAAAATAGGATTCTTTTGCTTGAACTGCATAAAAAGATTCAGCACCAAGAGAATGATAACATGGTTACCTCAAAGCCAAGCCGAATAAATTGGTAATATTGAGCAATGATTTGACTGGATCCTGTTAAAAGAAACACACTCAAATGAGAAACACTACAGAAAAGAATATTACACTGAAACATTCAGCATTGAAAATCAAATAACTCACACTACCTTTGGAGAAATTCAATGTGAAAGTTGGCTGATCAGAACCAAGATAATTTATGTGAAAAATAAGTTCATCTGGCAAATCTTCCTTAGTCTTCCAGACAACCCAACCAACACCAGGGTACACAAGACCATACTTGTGGCCACTAACATTGATGCTTTTCACCAATGGCAAACGAAAATCCCACTCTAGATCAGGGTAGAGAAATGGGGCAATAAACCCCCCACTTGCAGCATCTACATGAATTTCGGTACCCCAACCTGTCTCCTTGTTCTTTTCTGTGAGAAGTTCATTGAGAAGTTTCACATCCTCAAACTCTCCGGTCATAGTTGACCCCAAAATGGCTGCAACACAGATAGTGTTCTCATCCACCAGTTCAACTGCTTTCACAGGGTCCATGACATAGTAATCCTCACTGAGTTTCACTTCCTTCAGCTCAACCTCAAAGTACCTTGCAAATTTTTCCCAACAAACCTGTGAAGAAAATTTCAAAGAACACACAGGATTACATATTTTTATGTGTGCCTGTTTCCCATGATATGATCATGCAGCTATCACAATTTAAAAGTTGTTTGAAAGTTCATAGCATCAACCCACCTGCACATTAGCCCCAGTAACTATGTTAGGCTTGTCATATGGTTTTCCTTCTGCTTTTCTCTTGGTCTGCCATTTTCTTTTGAAAGCCAAACCTGCTAACATTATTGCCTCTGATGATCCCACAGTTCCCACACCTACTGCAGTCTCTTGTTCACTTAGAGGAGCATGAAATAGATTTGCTATTATATTCACACACCGATTCTGCAGAATCCAACAAAACTTTTAGTGTACCAGTCATTGCAAAAGACTCCAAAAGCACTGATGTTGCAGTCCATTCAAGATTTTGGTTGCAGAACATATCTTAAAGAACAAAACTTTTAATGTACCATGAAGGCCAATGTGTTTTGATCACATGAAGGCACCAAATTACTAGGAAAAGTGACAGACCTGAAGCTCAGTGGTGACAGGGTACTCATCCATGTCAACATAGTTCTTGTTGAGTGAGGCCATGATGAGCTTTTCACACTCAGGCTCCATCCAAGTGGTGACAAACGAGGCCAAGTTGAGCCTCGGTAAGCCATCCAACATCAACTCATCGTTTATTAACTGATAAGCAGCATCCTTTGGTACAGAATTATCTGGCAGCTTGTACCTGCATTAAACATTTCCACCCCATCACAACAAAGAAACCTCGTCTAGTAGACACATACTAAATGCGAAGTTCCAAGAAAAAGACACATACCTGGGAATAGGTTGTCGCACATATCTGGAAGCAAACGTTGATGATAGACACTCATCTTGTTCATCTGGGTGTGTGGCAGCGGATGTGATAACCATTTTGATTCTGGTTTCTTCTTACACACTGAACTCTGAGAGATAGAATCTCCATTTATATTTGAAGCTGGGGATTTTCTCTTCTTTTTAGTTACTATTTACACGAGGATAAATTCCCTGCTGCTATCATGGTAAGATATTTTTCTTGCTTTAGTTGTACCTGTTCAACTTTGTGTGGTCCATGCACATCTACATATGTTTGTTTGCCACTTGAATACAGTACGATGATATTGCTGACCTTGTATTTTTCATCTAGCTTTAACTTAACCCTTTTTCTGTCTTTCTTATTACGTTATCTCATTTATTACATTTTCTACTTTTTCTTTTCTTGTTACCCTATCTCTTAGCAAGCATACACTATCACTATAAAAGTATCACTCTAACATATAATCTAATTTTCAACACGAAGCTGATCCTCTATCCTAATAGATTATTATTCACTTTGGCTTAAATTTCTATATCAAATTACATATATCTTGTGCATAAAATTGTATATTAATAAATGATTTGATAATCAGTGAATGACGAGTATAATGATATTCTCAATCAACATAAATTTTATTAGAATATATTTTAACAGATTGATATTATGTTAAAAAATAAATTTTAAGTTTCACTCAATTAAAAAAATTAACTTATTTTGTTTAAAACTTCTGACGCTTGAATGCAAATATAATATTTTAAATTATATAATTATATTTAATATTTCATGGTCAAAATACATGAGCCGTAGGTATACATGAGATATTTTAGGTTTTTTTTATTTGGGAGTTGATTTTAAGTCGAATTTGTAAAAAAGTTCCTTCTAATTTTTTTTTTGTGAAATAAGGTTAAGTCGTCACAAAAGACGATATTAAAGGTAAAGTCGTCCTTCATCCAACCGGTTTCTTATTTCTTTTTTTCTTAAAAAAATAAAGTCGTCATATAAATGTTTGGTTACTGTTCATGTGAACAGTGAAGTCATCATCATAAATGACGATTTCAATTTTAGGTTTTTTTTTTATTGGAACAATAAGTGGTAAAAATAAATTGGAATAAAAATAAAAATAAACATTAATATAGTATTAACAAAATTTTGTAAAAAATAAAAACTGTTAAAAAATTGAAAAATGAAAATTTTGAAAAAAAAATATAAATTTGCAACATTTAAAAACAACTTAAAAGTGAAGTCGTTATATAAGACGACGACTTCAGTTCACACTAATAGAAACTGTCCCCTACTTCGACAATTTTTTTTTTTTGAAAAAAATAAAAAGAGATCAACTGAGTGGATGACGACTTTACATTTAATATTATCATCCTTTTCATGATGACTTAACCCATTTTTACAATAAAATTTTCAAAGAATCCTATTTTATAAATGTATATTTTACAAATTTATGATCAAAATGACCCAGAAATAAAAAAAAAAAAGTCGATATTTTAAGTTCAGAAATATGGAGTTGAGTGAAAATACAGGAAAGTGAAGTTTGTGACTGATAATGTCGCTCATGATTAGTGTGAGTCATGGTGCATCATCTATTATGATAAAAACAAACGACATACAATTTACATGCGTTTATTGATTGGTGTTTTCTTGTTTCGATCCAGATATTTTTGAGTCGTGTGGATGAGAATAGTTCTTTTTCGCAGTAAGGTACTTTTCATCTATAAAAATGGTCCTTCTATTACAACTATTACAACCAAGTTTTTATAGCTTCCATAAATATTTTGATGTTATCTCTATGGAAGCAAGACTTATGTATATGGGTCAGTGTCGGTCCAATGGAACATTGTCCTTTATGACTTTATAACTTTATTATTGTTGATCACGTGCTTTTTGATCGAAACAATTGTGAATTCAGATTTTTTTTATTACATTTTTTTTATTATCTGTATTTTTTGTTTTTGAAATATATTAAAAAAATTAATATATTTTAAAATATTAAAGTTAGTGTTCATAGTTACATTTTGAAAGCATAATAGCAAAAGATATAAATTTTTTTAATGTACCTTGAGGAACTTTTTAGCCTAGAAGTATGTTGTTTAGTTTTTCTTTAACATTTACAAATTATAATTAAATAGTCACATAATTGTAATTTTTTATGTTAAAAAATATCTTATATTTACAATTAAATTTAGTTGATAAGTATTAAATTATTTATAAATTTAATACATCATTTATCTAATAAAACTCTTTTTGGGAAATACATGCATTCATAGTACCATTTTTTACGGTCTCATTTTAATCACATGTGTTTGGGAAATTGTTAAATTCATTATAATATTCATTACTAAAAATTCTTATATATAGACTTTTTCCTGCTATTTTTTTTTAAATCTTAATTGGCAGATAATTTTTTCGTGGGTAATTATTTCATACATAATTATAAAATTTATAAATATTTCCTACAAAATTTATTGCGATAAGTGTTTTAAACAAAATATTCTGCAAAAATATTGACAGCAATTTTTTTTTTCATAATAAAATTTGTAAGTATTTCTTGCAAAAAAAAAAAAATAAAAAAAAAATTGGTATGAAATATGAGTTTTTGTAGTAGTGATTCCTCATAGTAAACATTTATCATTTAAAGAATATAATATAAAAAAATCTTAAACCAATTTTTTAGTTTAATTTTTAATTAAAAAATGAGTTAGCAGTAGATTCTACTTTTGATTTGTCATATTAAAACTTGTATTACTAAAAAAACTCATATTTCCTATCAATTTTGTTTTGATTTTTTTTAGAAAATACTTATAAATTTTGTTATGAAAAAAAATTATAGAAAATTGCTATCATTTTTTTTACAAAATATTTTGTATAAAATATTTTTCATAATAAATTTTATAAAAAATACTTACAAATTTTATAATTTTATAAAAAATAATTATTCATAAAAAAAATTATCTATCAATTAAAATTCTTAGAAAAAATAAAAAAAAAATATTTTTTTAACAAATTTGTAAAAAAATTCTCCTCTAATATAAAAATTTTCAGTGAGATATTTATTCTTCGACGTATCCTAAATGCCCTTGTTTCGTAAAAAAACACAGTTGTATGGTATGAAACAGGTTTAAGGAGAATCTTTTGTGAAAGATAATGGTGTGCAATCAGATCACAAAGTTTCAATCAGAAAAAATATAGGATCAATAATCCCGAATTTATATGGTTATGAATTTAGAGAAATACTTGATAATTCTCAATAATTTAGGAAATAATTTAAAAAGCAAGAAAATAATTAAACCCTAATCTTAAAACATTTCAACCATATGAAAACTAGCGTAAAAAAGGTATATAAAGTTTGGTGTGAAAACGACATCAGAACTCTTTGTACCTCTGTTTCTTTCTTTCTCCACGTAAAGTTATTTTTAAGTATCCACTGCAGTGTTTACAAGTGGCAAGCTCAATGATTAACACTCAAAACCTACTTTCACTAAGCAAAACACTTCCGAAAAGATGTAGGGTAGAGATACATTTTTCAAAATTGATGGTCTTTCGAGTGAACCAAAGTAATTGAGATAGGGCTTCTCCCTCCACCTCCGAATACTTTTCCTAAAATTTATTTGAATTAATTAATAACATTTTTTTCCTCTCTTAACTAATTAATTTTCAATATTTTGTTATATGGATGTCAATATTCAATATTTTAATTCTTTTAAAGATTTTATTTGTTACGGATATCAATATTCAGCGTTATGTATTTTTTTTTTTCATCTAATATCAACATCTGATATTTAGTTTTGTTATATGAATGTCGTCGATACTTTATTTCTTTTGTTAATTTTTTTCATGTTACATATGTCAACACCTAGGATTGTATTTTTCTTTTTCATTTACGACGGTAAACATCCAATTCAAATACATATTAAAAGAATTCATACAGTTTTATATATATATATATATATATATATATATATATATATATATATATATTTTTTTTTTTTTTATTT
>Ga0214544_1001745_pt1 | contig 45591 bp, 25 predicted proteins | sample CNSS3metaG_FD_160074 | JGI IMG/M metagenome (GOLD analysis project Ga0214544, IMG submission 160074) | Root nodule microbial communities from cowpea collected in UCLA plant growth center, Los Angeles, California, USA - CNSS3 | ecosystem: Host-associated > Plants > Roots > Nodule | place: USA...
ATTTACAAGAAAGGTATATTGATAAAGAATGAAAGAATAAATTAATCGTTTAAGAGTGATGAAAAAAAAATTAATTATTGACTAAAACAAGATATATTCAACTTCACATATTTTAAAGCATTATACTGATGATAAAAAATGTTCAGTTAAAGAAGTTATTTTTTGAAGCATTATACTAATGATTGAATCTAATGATCTCAAAATTATATTATTTTGGTCCCTCCTACGTTTTTGGTCAAGATCCGCCACTGCGTCCGGTCACAATCAAATCGTAGTATATAGACTGTTACACTCTTACTTTTAAGTAAAAAGAGTTGCACTTAAATAATAATAATAATTTTAACTCTTAGCCTACTAATAACGATTGTTATTATAGCCAAAAGACATTCTTGCTAGTTGCATAATTGTTCTGTGACAAAGAAAACCGGATAACAAAGGGCTCGATCCTAATGGTAGTTTCGAATGCATTATCATGGAAGACCGAATGAAGTCTTCTCTTTTGTCGTTTTATATATGGAAATTGAAGTTCTTAAAGAGTGTGGGGACTATATTAATGAAACTGATACCACTTGTCAGGTTACAGAGGGGGTTTCATTGGGAAGAACAACACAATAAGATTTGAGCCTAACCATATAAGACACTGACACCACTCTCAACCCAAAACCTTAAGGCTATAGGTTTATGAACCTTTATTCTTATATAATGCTCTACTTTCTCATTTATGATTAATGTAGGACTTAAACTCACACTTAGACTTGGATTCCTAACATAGACAACATAAACCTTCTGGCTCTAACTCTCCGCTTTTGGTTTCATGTGTGGACTACATAAACCAAACCCGCGTTTTCTAAATCTAACTATAATTAATAAATTTTGGAAGAGCAACAATATTGTCTCATCATTCTATTGACTTTCTTGTCATCTTACTTGGCACTTTTTATATATTATTTTCCCTCAACCACCGTATTAACTTCTGTACGAATAATGAAAATAATATCGGACAAAAGTATAGAAAAACTGAGGATGTCGGTTCTGCCATTTCGTACATCAACTTGTTGAACTCTATCCAAGAACCCCTTTCAATGTGCTTAATGCTCATTTTACCCGTCAAAAGGAGCACCACTATGAAATGAGCTTCAACTCACAATACAAGCTTCATTTTAGTTGTTTTTTTTTTCTTCTAAATCACAAAAAGATATTTTTAAATACTTAATAGAATTTATATGTTTTCGAAAATATAAAATATATAAGAAATATGTTATGGAAAGAGTTTCTTATTTTATTATCAAATATTAACAATATTTAAATATTAATTTTTGAAGTCTAATTAATGAATAAATATATTTTTTATCTTTATGTATAAAAGTGTTTTTTAAAACTGAAAATTTTCCGAGAATTTAATTTAAATAAAAGATATTAAGTAAGTATAACATTCCTTCTTGCCTTAATTAATATTTTTCAAATTTCAAATTTGATCATCTTTCTTTTGAAGGTTACATTTTCTTATATTTTGCTTGTGGTTATTATTTTTCTTTTTCTTTGGTAATATCATATCTTCGTTCAATTGTATATATTCTTCCATAAACCTTTTCTTCTTTCTTTATTATGAATTTAATGGTACTAAGATGTGTTGGAAATTTTAAAATTTTGAAAGATATGAGAGGTATAAAAGATATAAGAGATAGAGTGTGAGAACCTAGAAAATAGTAGTTTAGAATGAGTAAGTGTTTAAAATAATGGAAGTGGATTATTTTATTATTAAGAAGTCTTAAATATAAATAGAAATCTAATAAACGAGTTTCATTAATTATAAACACTTTATTTCTCTAAGAATTGTTTCTTAAATTTTCTCTGTAATTATTTGTTCAATGATTAGAGACCGTTAGGAGATTCTTACGACATGTCCTATATAAATTGTATAGTAGATTATCTAGTTTATGTGGGATGATTGTATAGGTTCTATGCTTTAAACTATCAGATATGCAATGTTTTATTTTACTTTGTACTCCGCCCAACCTTTGTCATATATTCATCTTTTCTCGGGGGTTCTATATATTAGTACTGATTGTAAAACTAAATAATTATTCAATTACTTATTTGAAATATAAAGATGCAATTCACTTGGTATAGATACATTTGATGAACTCATAAATGTAAAATGAAAAAAAAAAAATTTGTCATCGAACCTACAGATGGATTAACACAACAAATTTATGCAGACGCTAATTCAATCTCGTGGGTCATACCATGTGTGGGAAGTACAGGGACTGATTTGGATACCAATGCTGAAGAGTCAGAACTCACATTTGTGTCGGTATGAGGAGAGGGTGGAACCCAACCCATCAGGTACTGAAATGGGTTTTGAGGCTTTAGAACTTCAACAGAACCTTCCAACATTTTCACCACAACACTCATTATAGGTCTTGCTTCTGGCCTATACTGAACACATGACAAAGCTACTTTAACAATTCTTTCTGCAATCTCCCTATCTTTGTCCTCTACCCCACATGAACTTATCAACTCCTCCACTTCTTCAGCAGCAAATTTTTCCCAAACCAACATTGGAAACCAAACCTGACTTTCTGGAAGGTTAATGTTATGGTTTTTCCTCCTTCCAATGATTTCAAAGAGCAGCATGCCAAAGCTGTAAACATCACACTTGTGAGTCACAGGAAAGGGCAACCAAAGTTCAGGTGCAGCATAACCAGGGGTGCCCCTACCCCCAGTCATGGTTATATGAGTATGGTCCCTGTTGCAAAGCTTGGCCAAACCAAAATCTGCAACTTTGGGACAAAAGTTCCTATCCAAGAGAATATTTCCTGGTTTGATATCGTAGTGGATTATTCTCTGTTGACACTCTTCATGCAAGTAAGCGATGCCTCTTGCAGTACCAATTGCGATCTCATGGAGCTTTTCGAATGATAAGGTCGTGCTTTCATGGAATAGGTACTTCTCAAGCGGGCCATTCACCATGTACTCGTAAACCAGTGCTCTCAAGTGTCTTTCAAAGCAAAACCCATATAGACGAACTAGATTGAAATGATGGACTTTACCAATGGTACCCACTTCTGCCATAAACTGTTCATCAACTCTTTTGTCAGAACTCCCAAGTAGAACTTTCACAGCTATAAGGGTTCCATTACTAAAACTTCCTTTGTAAACAGACCCAAAACCTCCTGAACCCAAATGATATGAGTAATTATCAGTTGCAATCCTTAGCTGCTGATCAGTGAACCTGATTGGCTTCTCCCTTTCCATGTCATTCAGAAATTTATCCATAGTGAGTGTCATAAATTGTTTATCTGGTGTTCCTGTTTGCTTAAATAATCCAGAACCACCATTAACCTGATTTCTTTTTAGGCATACATGCAATACCCAAAAGCAAACACTAATCTTCACAATAAAGACAACTGCATTAAGATCATTAGAGCGTTCAGTCATAACAAAAAGGTCTTGCAGTTGCAGATAAACCAATATAAAACAGAAAATGAAAACAACAAGCATGACAGTTAAAATCCTACCAATCACAATGACAATTACAATTGCGGAATAGCCAGAATGGTTGCTGTTATCTGTCGTTGTACTGGAGGTGTCGGACATTGGAAAAATTATAATAAGAATTCAAACTGCAGTTGATAACACAGGGCAAGGTTGCAGTTTATCTATTATGTTAGTCGCTTATAAAGTGCCTCAAAACGCGTTTTTTTTGTTTCTTGAATTTCGTGGTTATTCCATAGTAAAATTTGCGTACCATACAAAAAAGGTTTGAAAATTAGGGAATGGTGTGGGAAGTCAAAGATGTTTGGAACGATTTAAATACATTTTCATGGGAAGACTAAGTGAAGTATTCTTTTTTCTAGTTTTATATGTAGAAATTAGTGTTCTGGAGTTTTTGTGGGGATTATATTAATTAATCATTAAATGATAGTGTGGTGAAGACTTTGAAGATGTGGGTAGCCTTGAAAACATTTTTAGCAGTGCTGATTGTTGATGACGAAGTGTTATCCTTATATTTAACGTGTGTTGTTTGGTCTCCCAATTTTTCTTTATAGTTTACGTGTGTGAAGTGTTCTTGTTACCTTCACTTTGTTTGATTCTGCATTTGCAACCCCACCATCAATCATATTATATATATATATATATATATATATATATATATATATATATATATATATATATATATATTATTGTATATATAACACAAAAGTCAAAACTATAGAAACCTCATTATTATTCTAAAGGTGATATATATAAAGAGTCCCTTGAATACTATAATTACTCCTAAAAGATATTCAGTAAGTATTAAATCTACACTAAACACTTATATAACACATCATTCAACAGTTTTAAGTCTCATCTTTCTGATTTAAATAAATCAATAAATGAAACTTTCTTTTTATCACTACCATTTAGATCACTCTATAATAATTTCTGGCTGGGTAAGGCTAGTCATATTTTTAAAACTATCATTGCAGCATGTCTTATTGCAGCACTTTGGAATCGCTTCTGTCTCAGACAACTCTAGAATATCCTCTGATTTGTCTTTAAGACAATCAGACTCCAAGGAAGCAATGCTGGCATCTTCTCTGGCATCAGAGCCAGTGACACATTTTTCAGTCTTAGATTGCTCTTGGCAGCAACCAGAACCATTATTTGTTCTGCATGCAGAGTCGTCAAATGTTTTTACCTTTCTTAGACAACCATTGCAAGGTTTCACTATATGCACCTCAATAGAGACAGAGTTTCCGCTTTGGTTTCTCTTGCTCAACTTCAAAAGTCCAGAAGATTCATTCTTGCTTGTAGTTTCTACTTGATAAGTGTCGTTTTTACAACAACCTTTACCACATTTTTCACCAGTAAGAAGCCCTTGTTTCTTAATGCTGCTACTTTCATTGTCAAGTAGAGTCATGGTCAGATCTTCCGAGAAGGTGCCGTACTTAGAACTTGCAGATTTTCTTGCATATTTCGGTTTCTCTTGTAAAATTAACATGCTATTGAGAATCACAAGTAAACAGGTCCCAACATCAGTCAATACAGCAAGCCAAACAATAGGGTATCCTGCAATTGCCAATGCAAGTATTGCACTCTTGAAGCCAACTGAAATAATGACATTCTCAATGAGCTTTCTAGTGGTTTTCCTCGCCAGCCGAATGGTTTCAGGTATCTTTTGAATGTCGTTCGACATAAGAATTGCATTGCCTGTCTCATTTGCAAGAGCAGAACCAGATATTCCCATTGAGATACCAATGTCAGCTGTGGCTAATGCAGGAGCATCATTTATGCCATCTCCAATCATGGCTGTTAGCCCCTCTTTCTTCAAATTCTCAATGATCACTGCCTTTTCTGCAGGTAGAAGCTCTGCGTGTACAATGTCTAGAGCATGGTTCAACTGCACAGAATAAGCTAGTTTTTCTAAGTTTTAATATGGATCAAAAGAAGCAGCATTAATGACCGAACCTGAAGCCTAAGAAAATTGACATTGTTGAGAACAAAGTCTATAATAAACATACTTTTCATTTTCTCATAACATTGTTGGTTAAATAGAGTACACATTACTGTGAGCATACCTGACTCTGAACATACATAGCTGCTTGAGTGCTATCTCCTGTTAGCATGACAGATCTCACGCCTAACAAGTTTAGCTCTTCTATTGCCTCCAAAGCACCTGATCTGCAAGTATCAACTAAGCTGAAGACTCCAACCAGAGTCGGTCCACAATATCGTTTCTGGGTAGAAATTTCATGGCTTTGAGATTGCAAGTGACAATCAACTACAAAGACAATAGAATAGTTCAGTGCATAAACTATCACAAGGGATAAATGAGAACATTGAAGCACAAATAGTATTCAAATAATCTTAAATTGTACCATAAGAGTACTTAACATATACTTCTGAGTTTTTTAGTCTCTGGAAATATATGGAAAATTGTTCAAGTGGAAACTTCATTAGTAATTTCAAAGCCACACAAATAGTGACCAAATAGCAAAGAAACGACATTAGTAAAATGGAAAGCCACACACACTCATTCAGATATTCGAGATTAAAAAGACTACAAGAAATACTTTTGAAACTAAGGACATGGTTTTGTAATCACCTCTTTCGGAGTCAGCCCTAGCACCAATTCTTCTATTGCCAATATAAATATCCTTCCCATCAATTGTACCAAAAACTCCTTCACCAGCAAAATTTTCAAAATTCTCAACATTTTCAGGGATTGGCTTGACAGAATTAGACATTCCATATTCCACTAGTGCAGCTGCCATAGGATGACTTGATTTACTCTCGATACTTGAAACCCTGCAAAGTTTTCATTAAACAAATCAAATTAGTCATAGAACAACTATGAACAATCTAAACAGAGTGTATAGACATTCTTTTGTTTGATTAATAAGTTACCAGTACAGTAAAGTTTCAATGCTAATGTCATCTACAAGAGAAAAATCTGTCACTGTGAACTCTCCTCTTGTTATTGTTCCAGTTTTATCAAAAGCCACTGTCTTAATGCCAGAAAATGTTTCAATGTAATCTCCACCTTTCAGTAGTAACCCATTTGTTGCAGCTTTTGTGAGAGCACAAAAGATTGCAACAGGGGTGGATAGGATGAGAGCACAAGGACATGCACTTAACAAAACCACAATTGCAAGATGAAACCAAGGTTTTATATCAGGAACTTCTAATGCAGCTGGAACCACAGCAATGCTAGCTGAAATCAAAACAACAGCTGCAAGATGATATAAAAATATACAAATATCAGTATTTGCTCTGATAATGTAGGTCTAAAGCATAACGCTGGTGCAATATTTTTTTTACTTTCACAGAGGAAAAGAGTTTCTGAAGTATGTACTTATACTTACCAGGAATATAGTACTTAGCAAAATTATCTATGAATCTTTGTGTTCGAGATTTTCTGCTAGAGGCCTCTTCAACAAGTTTTGACATTCTAGCCACCACCGTGTCTTTTGCCAGCACTGTAGTTTTCACACTTATATATCCTGGGATGATATACAACCAGAATTAGTTAAGCTTGTTTTGGTAAAAGAAAGTTGAAAGATAAAGAATAGAGATACTTGACCATTCACATTAATAGTTCCAGCCCACACTACTGAATCAAACTCTTTGATCACAGGTAATGATTCTCCTGTTAACATCTTTTCATCAACTTCACACTTTCCTTCCACCACGATTCCATCGAGAGGAATAGCATCACCCGACTTGACTGCAAGTATGGTGTTGATGTTAACATCATTGACGTCAACACGTTCCCCAGTTTCAGCAATAACAGCCTTTTGTGGAGCCATGCTAGTCAAAGAGGACATTGCAACCTTTGCCTAAAGTACAGATTTAAAATGTCAAACGCTAACATAAAGTAGGTCTTACAGAGTCTGTTCTTCAATCAGTACTTGCATAGTAGCACTAAGCACTAATCTGTGTTTATGAGTCTGAACAAATAATAATTAGTTTTAAGTACAATAAGTTAATATACAAATGGACTAAGATTGAGTTATGATCAAGTAGGAAGAGTTACTTAATTAAGAAAATGCAGCAAACATTTAGGGAGAAAGGGGGAAATGATGTCCCAAACCTTGTGAGTTGCTCTTGTCTCAAGCCATTGAGCAATGGAGAATAAGAAGATGATGACACCAGCCTCCCAAAAATCTTGTAAAGCAGCAGTACTACACACTGCAAGATATAAAAATGAAACATAAGAAACAGAACATTTTTTCCATATAAACTCACAAGTGCTGTTATTTTTTTGAGTGAGGAATCAATAAATTAGAATTCAAACCGAAGTACCTGCCAATAGAACCAGAATGTTGATATTAAGAGTAAGAGCCTTAATGGATGCAATGGCCCTGAGTAGAACCTTAGGGAAGCCAATGACAACAGAAACAAGTGCCAACCATTCCAAAGGGTGATATATATATTTCAAGAAAGAAAGTGCCAGAAACAACCCACACACCATTGTCGTTAAATCTGGCCATTTCTTTTCATTATCAGTTTCTCCCTGCAGTCTCAAACTAGCTTCAAGCCTTGCAGCATTCAGTGCATCAGCTGATGCAATCAAACAACAAAGATAAATGAATTCTCGGGTCTATTACTGGAAAATAAAGTAATGACTTTCTATAAGATTTTTTCCCTCCTTTAGGAACAGAAAATAGACTAAAGCAAAAACGTGAACATGAACAAGAAGAATTTAAAAAGTAAAATTGCATCATGAACTGAGAAAAGCATATAGTAACAAACCCCATAAATCCAAGCAATATAGGAAGCTATGAGCTATATATCACATAAAGATTAAAGAACCAGTCAACTTCTCTCGTGATCATAACATATATTTAAATCGATGACCAACCCCTTTGTTAGAACCAAAGGAAAGTGAAGAGAAAAGGGTACAGAAATCACCTATTTGTGAATCAGAAATGAAGAGAACATCATGGACAACAGTGACTGTTCGTGTAGGGACTATCACAGTGACATGTTTTACGCCATGAAGAGGCTTCACAATTCTTTCAACCAGTGCTGCTTCTGTAGCACAGCACATTCCCAACACTTCGAAGCTGCTTCTCTTAATATTTTCTGCCATTTTCTTCTTCACTATGAGTTTCAAAATGAGCAAAAAAAAAACAGGGCATAAAACTTTCAAAACTAAGTAAAACACAATAGCAGTTCGTGCCTTCCCTAGTAGTTACGTCTCCCTAGTTTATTCAATAGAACGAGTAAACACTTATTTCTCAAAATATATAATTAACTTCTTGACCAAATAGATGGATATTGATATTATAACGCCTTTGAAAGTTTAATTTAAATTTTAAATTTATTTTAAAAAAAATGCTTTCTAATAAAATTGTTAGATAGGATAATATATAGGTCTATTTAAAGTTTTAAATAAATTAAGTAGTGTATGAATTCAAGACTTATAATCAATAAAAATTTGATAATACCCAACACTTTGTTTTAGATAGAACCTTCAACTTTCTTGTGGGTTTAAATTTCATGATCACATAATTACCCAACTGAATATCCAACTTGCGTGCATGTTAAGCCTATAACATTTACTAGACCTAATTTCCCCAACTAGGTCTGTTTATGGTTTGTGCACTACAACGTAAGAAGATAACGGTTGACTTTTGCTGGTTGCAAAGATATTGGTTGACATCTGTACTTAATAAAATATTATACGTCTTTCATAGACCAATAAAAAAATCATATACAGGTCCTCTTTGTAGTCTTACAATATCGATTGTACGTAATTGCATGACATGCAATCTAAAAGTAGCATATGCATACTCATGAAACAAATATTTTCTTGTTATAACATCTTTAAATCTTTCACCAGAGACCTTAAAATAAAAAATCAATAAAATCTTGTAGTTGTTTTAAATTAGAGTTCATTAAAAATAACATTATATATATGAATTAAGTGTACACAGTTTATTATAGCATCAGATAGAGTCTCATAAAACACATTCAATTTATAATGTTTTTAGGACTCTGACCAACGTAATTAAGAAAACCAAATATACGTAACCACTAGTTCGATATGCGTGATTCATTCATCTTTCCAAGCATGTTATTAATTATTTTATAGTTGCACTTATTTTATATATCACTTCTCTTCAGACGTATTATTAAAGAAAAGTGATTCATTACCATTTAGCAGACAAAATAAAAAACTTCTTTACTGAACAAGACGCATAGTTCATGACGTCATCTACAATAAAGTATTCAATATTTAAATCATTTAAAATTAATTTTATGATATTGAATTGAACATAAATTTATTTACTAAAGTAATATCAGTATCATTCAAGATCTATTTTAGTTAAATTTATTAAGTCTCTAATATAATTCATTATTGAGTTTTATAATAGTATTTTAAATTAAAAATAAAAAAGTATAACTTAAATAATAATATTCTGAGTTAATTAATGGAAATATCACTATCCTTAAATCACTAACTAAAAAACTCGAATTATTATCAATAGTTTTATCATCACTACCTACCTTCTTTTTAAGTTATTACACAAACTGAGTTTCAATACATTATTTTAAACAAAACTTGAAAGGTATACGTTTGTCATGTTTTTGTTTAAGATTCTTACTTCCTAAACAAATTAGAGGCATGTTTTGGGGGCAAGTTAAACAACCACATATTATGTATGCAATATTTTATTAATCAAATCCATTTCGAACCTATATTTCCTGTCCAAAATGTCTGCTGGTTCATCCACTACCATTACTTTAATTTAGTGCTATTATTACTTTTATATATATATAGACAGATGTTGAAAGTTTTGTATTAATTAAAAATAAAACAATTTCATAATATACAAAGTGAGGTACAAATCTTACTTACAAACCGGTTTTGTATGGTTGAATTAAGTTTAAAATTCACTTCTACCATGTCATTAGTATATAATTGAAGTGCAAACTTTACCTTACAAATTTTAATAAATAAATCACATATTTTTAAACTAATTTTAAAATAAACTATTTTTCATGGAAAACGGAAATAAACGAATTCTAATAGTCTGATATAACTGTAAAGTGGAAGATATTACAATAATAACTTTTTCAGAGAAAAAAGGTATATTAAATAGTTAAAAAGTATAAGCTCTTGAAAATTATTGAAGCTTTAGTTAATTTTTTAGTGATTAGTTTACTTATATAAATACAGCAGTCAATACAATTTTTGAACAGAATCTTTGTTCCTAACCGTCATAATTTATACCTTGGATGTATGTCTGGACCAGATTCATAATTTCTAGGATAAGATTTGTTATATTATTATAATATTTTATAGCGTTATAAATTTATTATTGTGTGTCTTTGCTGGGTTGAGCTACACCACACTACCTAACCCTTTTATGAACCTCCAGCTGTTAAAGTAAACGGTGACTCAAAATTAATATATTTTCTGCTTGTTTTATTTATGTATATTTTTAAAATTATAATTTATATTTTAACAAGTAAAAGCTTAAGATAGACTATTATCATTTAATTATTTTCACTTTAAACTAAATTAATTATTCCGCACGTTTAATGACACAAAAATAATAAAATTACTATAAAAAAGAAAACCTCTAACAATTTTTTGAGTCTTAAATAGGAAAGGATAATAACATAATTTATGTAACACATACGTTATATAGAGAGAGTGAAAGGAACTAATTAAAAACATAAACTATATATATGTATGAAAAAGCTGGACAATATTATTACAATCCTGAATTCACTTGTCTTATATTTTATTTATTATTTATTAAAAACATACATATTTTATGTGAACTATTTTACGATTTTTAAAAAAAATGGAAAAAAAATGTTCTACTTGTTTTAATGTGAATTTTAAAAGTTTTTACAAAATATTTAGAAAGAATTTTCACCAAATTTTATTTGTAATTTACATATCCATAATATCTTTCATATTTTTTTATATCTTTTTTAAGCTGGGAGTAAATGTAAAAAGGTCATCAAAATATATAATAAGTTAAGTTAGAGTTTAAAGTTTAAATCCTTACAAAAACTAATATTATAAATTGTTAGAAGTGAGTTTTAAGACTAACTCAATCTTACAAAATCGAGTTATAAGATGAGGATTGCACTCACTTATATATATTGTGAATCAATCTTATCTTTAGTCGATGTGGAACTTCCAACACACTTTTTTACACCAAAATATATTCATCTCATATGTGGATATGAAATTAGTGGGTGATCATTATCACGAGTCTTCAACAATTATATATGCATAATTTGAGCATAGAAAAGATGAGTGCATTGTAAACTTGTTTCTTACTTAAGAATAAACATAAATAGGTTAGGAATTGCTGGTGGCTGGGCCATTCAGCATATGGATCCCTGCCCATACACTATTATGTCAAACTTGAAGGTTGAGTTGTATCTTTATTGCTATATAGTACATGTTTGCTACATGTTGGAAGCAACGGGTCTTTAAAGGGAGAACATCAATTTGTGAGAAATAATATCTTAATACAATAGATTTTCCTTTTAGTTCAATTTTTTTTATTTAATATAAAAATTATACTCATACTTAGGTACTTAAGACGAAAACCATATCTAATAGCTCTTATTTATTTTTTTAATATAAGTATTTTTTTTAGTTTCTAAATTTTAATGTAAAATTCAATTCATTTTTATTCAATATAATTTGGTCTCAAATTTTAAAAAATAATAAATATAATCCTTTTGATCTAATTACATTATTTAACGTGTCAAATGCGTTTTTCAGCTGACAATAAAGTAAGAATGTATCAAATGTCGTAAACAACTCAAATCATGAAAAACATTTGACAAAAGTTTAACGTAATTAAATTAAAATGAGTATATTCATTTATTTTTAAACTCTAAGAACCAAAATATATTAATATTTTGAATAAGAATGAATTTCAATTTTATGTTAAAGTTAAAGTTTAGAGACTAAACACATGTTTAAACATTTAATATATATTGTGACAGACCTCTTTCTGATTATTTTGGCTAACATTTCCCATTCAAAAATATAAAATTCTATAAAAAAAAAAAAAAAAAAAGTATCAGTTTTTTCGATGTATTGAATGTAAAGCTTGTTGGATAATACTGAAACACTTTCTTTAATACTGTTACATTTTGGTTAAATGCTTGTATGGTATATCTTGCAGTAGTGATGATTTTTTTCTGTGAATCATCACAGCAGAAAATGACGATGCAATGTCATGTTCTGCATCTGAAATTCATATTGTATTTATTATCATATTTACAAGGAAAAAAGGGTAGGGTCGAGATGGAGGGAAGTTATGAGTTGGATTATGATGAACATTTGACATCCTCATAAATACAGAAAAGAAAAGAAAGAAACACTACGTTATATGGATTGAATAAAAGGGAACAGAAAATGCAGAAGAGGCTTTTTCCGCCCCTTCATATTTATGTAACAATATGCATATATCTACAAGTTGATGAAAGTTGGAGCAAACTGTTTTACCCTAAGTACTTCCAACTGAGTGAGGTAGAGACATTGAAAAAGAAGTGTCATGTGCATATTCCAGATCCTCAAAACCCCATAACTCCACTTCTTCTTCCTTCTCTTCTGCCATTTCCCACTTCTCTTTATCTATTTCCCACTTCTCCATTACCTCCACCACCTGTCACCACACACACAAAAATAATCAAAAATAATTGGATCATCTAAAGGAGAATTGAGATCCCATATCGACTAATAACAAAACTCAGTTTTATAGAATTGAGTTAGGCTTAATTTTTCTTGCTTAATTGATAGTGTATTATATTTATCTCAGTGTTCAGATTCTTTAATAATTTTTTGAGTGTTGTCCTCTACCGGTCAAGATTAGTGATAATCAGTATATTATGCAGGTACAATAGAGAAAAAATACATAAAAACTAGCAGAGAATCTGAATTCTTTATCCTATTATACCATTTGATATGGGATAGCAATTGCATTAATTTGAGTAGTAAGTAACAAAATTATTTTCTGGAAATTAATACAAGAGAGTAAGTTGCTATATATCAGTTATTTATTCAAAGTTTTAATTGAAGCATGAGACTTAGATAAATTTCGTTGTAGTTATAGAAAAAAAAGGCAGGGGGACCAGTCACAGACACAGACTATTCTACCTAAAAAGCATTATATAATACATAATAGTTATATAGTTTTTTTATAAACATTAAATAGTGTTACTTATACAATGCCGTGGTGGTTACACCGGTGGCAGTTATTATCCTAGTCTGATGAACAAAACAAAGGTATTGATTAGTTTCAATAAAAAAAATAACAAGTAAAAATAATGGTGATTATCTGTTAGATAACAGGTCAGTCTCATACATAAGAATGACTAATGAAAGAAATCAATATTAAAATGTTATCAGCCACAGGCACCAGTAATTGTCACATTAGTAACGTTAAATTTGAGAATCAGTACTAAATCTTTCCTTTGACTTGAACACTCTGAGCCAAAAGGACAAAGGTAATCCGAGTCTAACCAAATAAATGAAAAGTTTAACAAGAAATCACTGATATTGTAAATGAGATTATTTTATTCTTGAAAATTAATTAAATATGTTTGTAGTCTTTTATAAATAAGACAATATCCATTTTTAGTCTCTTTTTCATGTAGCATTTATAAAACAAGACAGATGACATCCTTATTTTCATAAAAATGGAATCAAAAGAGCATAAGGATTGGATTCAGAATGGAAATAGTGTATTCATTTTTAAGTTGAAACCAGCATTCAACTTGAATCCTCTAATATATTTTTTCTAGCCACATTCAACTTCATAGAAAGTTGTAAAATCCTGAATACAAACACATCTTCTGATAAATTCCCATTAAAATTTGTTTGGCTTCATAAACATAAGATTTAAAGAAAGTGAAAGTGATACGAAAGTTGAGGAACAAATGTGTTTGAGGTACCTCACTCATGGTAGGTCTGCAAGTTGCAGATGCCCGAATGCACAGGGATGCAGCAAAGGCTACTCTATTAAACTGTGTCACATCATAAGCCCCTCCAAGCCTTGGATCTACCACTTTTTCTATCTCCCCTTTGTTTAGTATTGGTTTAGCCTACATATCAAGTCATAGTAGAAAAAATGTTTAAACAATGTAACACTAAACAAGAACACAATTAGTCTAGCCTAAACCTAGACCAGCCAAACAAAATGTCTGGTTTTTCATGAAACACGACAATTAGAATTAAGTGCTTAAATAACAAGAGTTTCAACATCAATACCCAGCTGTGCACGCTTTGGTGAGACCCATCCACTGGTTTCCTTCCAGAGAGGATTTCAAGCAAGAACACACCAAAGGCAAATACATCTGTCTTCTCATCCACAACTCCATGCATGTAGTACTCTGGTGCCAAATGCCTAAAAAAGATAGTAACAAATTCACATTTATACTATGTTTATATGATGAAAAATTATGAATCACGTAAGGTAATAGAAAAGAGAGTACCCAAATGTGCCTTCTATTGGGGCTATTGAATGGTGAGTCCACTGAGATGGAAGCCACCTTGCTAGTCCAAAATCAGATATCTGCCAGAATGCAATCAAAAAAGGAAGAGTAAAGCTATCAAAATCACTTTTTGAGACACAGATTGAACTGATGAACACAAGTAGAGTACAAATTGAAAACCTTTGGTTCAAAATCTGCTGTTAACAAAACGTTTGAGGCCTTGATGTCCCTATGAATTATCCTCCTCTTGCAACCTTTGTGCAAGTAGTGAAGACCACGTGCTGTCCCAAGAGCTATCTTATACCTTGTTTTCCATTCTAAAGGAGGCAAGTTCTCATCTACAGGAACATCCATCCACACACTAATTATTAAGATCCTTTCTTTTTTTCTTTTCTTCAACACAACATCATTTGACAAATTTTGCAGACCAAAACACAGTTAAAGAAAGAAAAAAACTTTTTTTTTTTCATTTTCTGTTTCTTTCGTTTTTGTTCGATGCTATTAATGTACCGTGAATAACAGAAGCAACGGAACCAACGGTGGATAGCTCAAAAACGAGGTAAAGTCCATTGTCAATGCAACACCCGAGAAGAGGCAACACGTTGGCATGGCGCACGTGACCTATTGTGCCGATCTCTATCAGAAACTCCTTCTCCTTTCTCTCATCAGTTGAAGTTCTGGTGAGCCTCTTCACAGCAACTTCCTCACCACCACGCAACGTTCCCTTATAAACCTCTGCATACCCTCCTCTCCCAACCAAATTCTCTGCAAAACAAGAAACAAAAAAAAAGTCAAAACAAAGAAGCTTAGTATATCAAGCAAAAATGGTAGACTGAGATGGCTTTGAACAAAGGTCTTCATTTGAGCCAACTTCAAGGCTTTTAGAGTTTCTAAGATTGCAACATGTCTTCACTTTCGGAGTTTCTTGACCCCAACATGTGTTACAATTTTGCATTATATCGGTGATGAAAATGTAACCGTTGCTTAACTCTGCAACTGCAAGTTGAAAGTACCTGAGCAGAAAGCATTGGTGGCATCAAACAACTCTTTAAAGGAGAAGCATTTCCAAGAGGGTCTTGGAGGGTGCTCTTCACATGAAGGAGCCACCAACCCAGCATCGTTTTCTTCCCCAAACCCACGTTTTCCAAACGAGAAAAGCCTCTTGAAGCTGTTCCCCCGAATATACTTCATTGCAATAGTCACCAAACAGGGGACTCTGTTTTTCACGCAGAGCAGAAACAGAGAGCACAAGTTTTTGTTCTTGTGACGTGAATGAAAGAGAACAACGCGGTTTTTTGAGAGTGAAGAGAGAATAAGTGCAGTGCATGTGTATTTTGAAGTTCGTTAGCTACTACTAAATGCGCTGTCTCGTATAAACAGGGAATGACAGCCTCTTTTTTTCTTGTTCATGACGTATATGGCAACAGAAGCTAACAGATCTGACACTTCAGAACATGACAAAAAATATTGCTACAACCAACAAAAACAACTGCTACGACTAGGTATTCTTCAAAAAACAAAAACCATAAAAATATGTTCTTAGTTTTAATATTTTAGACAATCTTTGTCAAGATTCCTATTTAATCGTATCGATAAATTTGATTTTCAGATCTTAAAATTGTGTTTATGTAGTTTCTATCCGACTATTTATTAAATTAAAATACTCAAAAGTAATACTAAATTTATCAATATAAAATATATACCCTTTGATCATGTTTCACTGAAATTATAGAGAAATCTACTAATTCTTAATGTACTTGACTCCTCATTTTCAACTTATTTTAATTGTAATATTTAATGAGAAAACATTTTATATGTATTAATGTGTCTATTAGCATCAAGACATTAGTTATTAAGAAATAAAATTAATCAAATAATAATAATTTGTTTACCCTGAAAATATTAGACTCGCCAATTTCTTTTATGATTTTTCTTTTATTCCTTAAATTGAAAAAAAAAAAGAACACTACCTTTATTTAAAAAAAGAATATCTCTCAAAGTTAAATAATATAATTATCCCTCTATTGTTTTTTCTTAAATATCATTTTATGATTGGAGGAACAACGATTTATAAAGAAAGACAATGAGACAGTCAGTTTATTTGATTGCAATAATATCATCTTTTTTATTCAATAGTATTGGCACATTTAAAAAAAATTATAATTCATTATTTATTTAAGCATAAAGTATTAAATATCTTGAAATTTTTATTATATGAAATTAGATATGAAAAATACACTCATCTCCGTAAGTATTGTCCAATCTCCACATTGACTGGGTATGAGTATGAGTATGAAAAATCCTCAACTTTTTCAATTGGATATAGGAATGAGGATGTACATATCCCGTCATATCTCCGTCCTCATTTAAATTATTAAAATATTAACAATTAATTAAGTAACCATATATATATACTTTCTATTTTTTATTTCTTCTAATTATTTGGTTTGTCATAAAACTCATTCGCATCACCAATATATTTTTAATCTTATCATAACCTTTATGTAATTATGTTAAAATGATGTATGTCAATTAAAAAAAATTTATGTCTCACATTTGAATATTTCTATTACATTTTAATATTTTTATTTATTGTATATTTTTCTTTCATATGATAATGTTTAATACTAACAATTCAAGTGTTTAATAGCATAAACATTTCATTTACTAGGTAATATAAAAAAATTACTTATTATTATTAATTTTATTTTCATTCAAATAACTCTATAATTTTACTAAAACAATTTTTGTTATTTCTCATATATGTTGATATTTGAAAAGTTTTCTTATATCTCTAAGGTATTTTTCATCTTATCATACCCTTAATTATACATTTGTTTTCCTTGGTGCGATTTTTTTTTCAATAGTCTCTCTAATTGTTTATAAGACACACATTTGTTAATTTGTTAATATTTTTATTTTTTGTTTATTTTCATCATGTAGAATACTATTTTGATATATTTTATCTATTTTTTTTTAATTTTCTAACTCATTATCAATCATACTGTATTTTTTTTCACTATAATTGTATAAATAATTTTTATTTACTATAATATAAAAATGTAATGTAATTGTCATAAATGTTTTTTTATCACCATTTAACATACATTGTATTTCAAAAGATACAAGATCTATGTTAAAATTTTATTATTATGTTTATTATTTGTTCTTTGCGTCATTTTGATCAAGTGATGTATTATAACTTTTTATTAGTGTATAAAAAAAATATTCCTTAGAATTTAAAAAATTGAAGTAAACAAACATTTAAAATATATTTTTATTTGAATTTTTTTTTCTTTTATATATTTTTTTTAATATTTTTAAACTTTATCAACTAGGTTTCATTAATGTTTGCAAATTTAATAAATATTTTGGTTCTCATAAAATTTTATTTAGTATTATAATATAAAATAAAAACAATTATAATTTATTTCAAAGTATTTGGAATCAAAGAAATAACTATCTCCTAATAATAAATATTTGATAATATTATGTTTCATTTACCGTAATTTTTATTATTTTATAAAAATTAATTAAAATTAATATTGAAGTAGTAAGAAAATGGATATGAATACAAGATTATACTGATTACCTGATGAAAATAAAAATGAAACAAAAATTTAATACCTAATAGATTTAATTACGAAGATATAGATAAACTTTCTTTACAATAATAAGTACGAGATAGTTATATCTGTCTCCCTCTCCACCCTCTCCCATTATCATACCTGTGTGAAATACCTATTTTTTGATCATGACAAAAACATATGTTTTATGTAACCTAGCCATGTTAACAATTTGCGCATATTTCTAAACAAAATATTCATGTTATGTCCGTTTAACTGGGTCATGGCACTTTTTCCAGACCTAAAGATTCCATTAGGGAATAATGATGAGCCTACTTTCAGGTTTGCTTCTATTTAAGGAGAAAGTTCCATTTATTGCTTAATTATTAAAAGTTAATCTGACATTGAGAACTCAAATTGTTGTTTTCTAATTTATGATTACGTACTTATATATGGCTAAGCATGATGATTTAAGAATATAAATAAATTTCTCCAACTTAAGACGATTTGAATTAGGTAAAATTTCTGATTGTAGAACCATGTTGCGACAAATATAGTAACAAAGTTGTGATTTATATGCCAATTGTAATCCGAGTCCCCACAAAAAGTGAGAGATTCTTATTCCATTAATCAGTTCATCAATTAGTGACGTAATTTGCTCACCTTTAATACCAAGTTCTTTATTTGCTTTTCTTTTTCTTTTTCTCTTTTTTTCGTATTAACTCAAATTTCAAAATGTCAATTCATATTCATAGTTTTTCAGAATGAAAATGAAGTATGATTTGGAGGGAAACTTCATTTACGTATCAAATTCTGAGCTAGCTAGTATCTTTATTCGTAGGTACGTAGTAACATATAAAAAAAATTAGGTTATAGTTGGAATGAAATTCCCAATGGATTAGGTTATGGTTGGAATGAAATTCCTATTACGATATTGTTTATTTTATTTCACAATTAAAATTAATGTATAACTAAAATTATTTTGAGTAGATATGGTAACTCTCTAAGTATGACTAGTTGAAATGAGTACTTAAACTTTTAATTCAAAAGATGTAACCATTGATAATTATTTTTATATATAGGTCTACAATTATATTTATATATGACCCAAAAAAGAAAGTCGTATGTACTTATCATGAAAATAGTTTTCTTTGCAAACTTTGAATATATATATATATGTGTGTGTGAGAGAGAGATTAACTTCGATTTTTATAAAACAGTGTGGCTTATTTAATTAGTACTTTCTTTTATGAATGGTTAGGTCTTTGTTCATCCAACTTTCAAAGAGACAATCAATGATTTTCTTGTTGATGTACCATTTCACGTTCTTTTCAGTAGATTTTTCTTTTAATTAAGATATATTTCACAAATTTTCCATATAAAAAAAATGTAAGAAGTAAATATAAAAGAGAAAGAAAAATACATGAATAAATTAAATTGTAAAAGATTTCTCAGATATTTTAAAAGTTTTTAGAATTATTATTGAAATTAATTTTATTCTTTTCTTATTTATTTTTAGTAGAAGTTTTTGTTGATGAAGATAAGTCATAAAAGTAGTTTGTTTTGTCCACAATAAATAGGTCACAGTGCTTTGATTCATAATTATTTGGTTAGGTTTTGTCATATGTGCTTAAAGTTTCAACTGAATCTGGACTGAAGCACATGGAACAGTTTCATGCTGAATCTACAGAAAACCCAAATTATTCTACACCTGTAAACTTTCGAAAAAAGCCATTGTAATATTTATAATTTAAAAAGTCAATGCATTTATTTATATCTTTAAAAAAAGGACACGTATTACTTGTATTAAATATTTTTGTTTTATTTTCTTGACTATTGTCTAAAAACATCTTCTATTTTAGTCCTCAAAATTTTCTATTTATATATACGAGTTTGTAAAAGAGAAGTATATATGATATTAATATTTGTAGTGTCTATGATCTATGTATAATTTATTCATTGCAAGCATGCACATAGAAAGGTGTGATCATAGTTTATCTCATCTATATAATCTCTATATTTAATATGATATATTGTTGTTCAATTATTATAAAAGTAGAATTAATTAATAGTTGGAACTTTGGAGTTCTCACAGATGAATTTGTTTATGTATAAAAGATGAAGGAATAATGAATGATTAGTTTGAATGATGATTTGGTGGTTCTGGTGAAGAGTGTATTGTATACACATGTTTTGTAGATAATAATTTTTTATAAAACCACGAAACCAAAATCTCTTGTCTGAATGCAGTAATAAGTATTGCATATAGAGACAAGTGGAGACACCAAAAGGCATGAACATGCTTAAAGGCTAAAAGTTCTCACATAATCATTAATCTTAATAATACATTAATTAAACTCTTCCACCTCTTTGTCTTAGGACCTTTGGAGTAAATCATTCACTTGCATAATTATAGCCTCCTCTCTATTTTCTAATTTTAGGGCAAAGAAGCCAAGTTGTTTCGATTGTTCAGTTCAAATAATAACTTTTATTAACCATTTTTCGATCATTGATTTCTTCGAGAGACTTCATTTGATCCACCAATTTTAACAATCTATTAAATTATTGATTCAAAATTTCTTTTTTTTTTTCTTCTTTTTCTTCATTCCCAAAATATAAGATATTAAACCTTAATTATTCTCACCTTTGAATCTTCTTCAAAGTTTTGTTGATGAGTTTCACACACTTCTTTTTGGTTTTTGTCCTCGTGGTCATTAAAAACACGAATTATCCTAAATAACTTATGATTTTTTTTTCTTCAATTTTTCATGTTTTACAACTATAGTAGCTTAATATTCATACCTTATTTGTACGTCTAAGACATCTAAAGAGTTTAACACAATCTTCATTTTTAGCATCTAAATATCATAATTTTCTCTTTCAAATAATGAATTTAAACACTTTTTATAAATTATGTTGCTAGTTGTTTAAGTGTTATTTTTTATAATCATTCTTCACTTCATTTTGCAGCAAGAATTTGCAACTTTGATACCACCTTCTTGTAGAATTCCACAAATATAATGTTGGTACCTACCCAAGAAACTAAGTCTTACGTACAAATTGTATAAAAAAATTAGAATAAGATAGAGATAATTTGAGATCGAATAGCTCTTTATCTTGATTTTCTTTTACTTTCTAAAATACATTTTTCACTTTTATATATACAGTGAAAAATATATTGTTATAACAATTTAAATATTAAAAGTCACACAAAGAACACATTAGGGAACACTTCTACTCAAATGCTCCTCTTTTTTTTTTTTTTTTTTTTTTTTTTTTTTATTTACGAAAGCTCAATGGTATTCACCATTTCTAGAAAAGTTATCACATTCTCATAGTTTCATTTTCCATCTTAGTGTTTGATAGACATGGTAACTAATAGATTAAAACATTTGAAATAAAATTATAGAAAATGATTTGCATATAAAATTATGAATTCAATGTGTAGTCACGAGCTGAAGCACAATACTAATTTTAAATACAGCAAGACTTTTTATGGCGCGTGTATGGCCACCCGTGAGACATATTAGACCATATAGTCTTGGAAATTGGGAAAGAAAGTAACTTTCATAAAAATTGAAACTGTTCTACACAACATGTTATTTTAGTTTTCTTAATTTCTCTTCTTCTTTTTTTTTCTGTAACCTTCACAATTCACTTTTTTTTTTTCTAACATAACAATGAATCAAACTGTGATTTGTTTAATGTCTCTCTAAAGATGCATATGTATCTGCAAGACACATAGTGGCTCAATGGTTCATTTGAGGATATGGTTAATTACAAAGAGAATGACAATATAATATGTTTCCTCTTTAATGGAAAACAAGAATTTTTTTTTTTTAATGTGTAAGGTTGTTCGATTTTATAATTTCAAAAGAAGTTGTTATTGCCAAATGAATTCCAATGCATCGAAGGAAGAAGGAAAAAAATTGTTGCTTTCAATGTAAAATGTTTTTTACTTTCTTAATTTTAGTTCGAACGTGCAATCATACACTTTGTACTAGTTTTTAATCTTTCCAAGAAATACAAGAGCTACCAAAGAACAGCAAGCACCCAGTTAAAGATGTTGGTAGTTGCTGTCTCAGCGCATGAATATATTGAACTACTCTTAAAACCTGAGTCTTTCTTATAAAAACAAGGGTTAAATATATTTTTGTCTCTCAATTTTCAGTAAATTTTAAAATTAGTTTATTTTAAAATTTTGGACCAATTTAGTTCTTCATCTTTCGAAATATGTGAATTTAGTCATTTTAATTAAATTTTGTTAGGTTTATTTGATGTTTCGTACACAAATTTCAGGTTTGTATTTGAGTTATTTATACTGTTTGATACATTTTTGCATTAATATTAAGTCAAATATTATTATGAAACAGGTTTGAAATGTCAAATAAACTTAACAAAATTTGATTAAAAAGACTAAATCCACGTATTTCGAAATATGAAAGACTAAATTGGTTCAATGTTTCGAAATTGACTAATTCCAAATTAACTTAAATTTAAGAGACAAAAACATATTTAACCCTAAAAACAATTACCTAATTACAAGATTATTTCTTCAAATAACTAAGATCTTGTTCTGATAAACTTCTTAAATAAAACTTATGAGATGAGACAATAAATTGAGTTTTTTCCCTCAATTAAAACCAGTTTATACATTTTAACTTTCTATTTATCAGATTAAAGGAACAATGATTAAAAGATTTCAGTGTTGCATTCATAGCAAGGTACTCAACTTCACCTAAGATGCAATATCGAGAGAGACTATTCATAAATTTTGAAACGAAAGTGTTGTTGATGATATGAAGATGAGCTCATATTCCATTAAGAGTGACCACAACCGTACGCGGTGTAGGATAATCTCGATGCTCGCAAAGCCATATACCCTTAAACATAATCAAAATATCATCTTCTATTAATAATTTAAAGCCAAATTAATCCATATCCTACTGTTCTTCTACAAATTAAAATGGCATATAGCCTGTTTATTATGAAGTTCCTTTGGTTACTAAATTACAGTTCTGGGTCTATTTTTTTTATTTGTTAGGGTATTCATTATAAAGAGGTTATATATATGTAAAAGTTCATTTATGTAAAGGATTGACATTATTTTTACTTCCAAAGTCTAAAGTACATAGCATTAATTAATTGTTGAAATATTTAGTATTTAGTCAAATTAAAAGAGAGTCGGTAGCTGTAAGATAAAATATAATTAGTCATTATAGTGACCAATTCAAATATTAATTTTTAGATTAAAAATTATTGATAACTAAAATAGTTTTTAAATTTGTCTCTAAACTCTAGTCACTATAGTTAATTGGTTTCTAAATTAATTTTGGTATTCATTACAGTGACCAATATAAAAATTATTTTAATTACCAATAACTTTTAATTTATAAATTAATATCTAAATTGGTCACTATAGTAATTATTTTTTTTTGTCACTAAAATTGATCACTAATAAAATATTTTCTTGTAGTAGAAAAAAAAAGCGGAAAGAATAAAAATGAATAGAGAAGGTAATTTTGTTACCTGCCATGTCCCCATATTAAGCTTTCCATTTGTAATCGGTATCCTGAAGCCACAATATATATCAGTGAACTGCAACTGCTGATATATTTTTGTAGCATAATGAATCAATTTGAAAAATATATAAAATATATCGTACGTGAGTGAACAACCAAACATGGACGATTTTATGTGTGCCGGCATGTCATCTGGTCCTGCAAAAGTGTATATGTGCAAATTGTTGAATTTAGCATTATATACTTCAGGTACTGTGTCAACAATCAAAAAATAACTACCAATACATTATCATCTTACTTTACAAAACTATATAGATATTAAATAATATCATAATATTCTAATATTTTTAACTACATCCTATATCGCCCGGATACGAAAATGGGTATGAATACGATACGGATACGAACACGAAGATATGATTAAATTGAAAAAATATAGGACACGGGACACGATGTGTATATACATGTTAAGTTTGAAATTGTCAACTAATACATTATTAACTAACACAAAAATGAATCTAATATATCTATCTAATATCCAATATGCGAAAAGTAGTGATAGTATTAGGTTTGTTCCTTATTTTAGTTGTCAAAATCATGTCAAAGATAAAAAAATATCTTACAAATTGAACATAATGTGTCCTACAAGTATCGTACAAATATCGGTATCCGATACATGTCGGTATCCGATACATGACGGTATCCGATATATATATCGAAGACGGGACACGCCATTTTGAAAAATGTCGGAGCATCTAATAAAAATATTTTATAAACCTTTCGGATTTTAAGATAATTTTTAGTCTTGCTAAGGTCATCCTAACAATTATCATAGAGTTAGATTATCCCTTAGTAAGTGGGAAAAAAAGAAAAAAAAAACTAACCCTCTAGAGTGTGCTTCCATGGCGCAGATGGGCCCTGCAAAGTATATACATTTGAAAATTCATTTCAAGGCCTTTTTGTAGATTAAAATAATTTTCTATAAATATTAATGTAAGAACTAACTAAGCAGAAAACTAACCTCTGGAACTATCTGATTGAGGAATGTTTCTGTGTCATCACGAACATCATAGTCATAATTTTCGTTGATTGTGAGAGAAGCACTTGTGTGATGCACTATATGCGTAGTTTTGAGTTCATTTTATCAAACCCAAATAGATTCAACATCATGAAAATTCAAAGAGCATTTGTTTTTGCACCCATATATTTTCCATTTGCACCCTTGTAAATATGAAATTTCTCACTTTTTTCTTAAAAAATCATTTTTATTTTTATACAACTCATAGACAAGAGTGAGACGACAGAAGGGAGTGGCAGCTCTATCGGGTGCAAAAAGAAATAATAGGGGTGCAGAAAGAAATGGCCGAATATTAAAGGACCCAATAAAGGAAATTACTTACAGAAGAGATGGGCTAGGCCACACTTGAATCCAGATAATTCTTGCCCAACTTCTTTCACAATCTGAACCAATGGCTATTATTGGTTTAATAAAATCATCTATTTGAAAGCATTTATATGTTATAAACAAGAAACTATTCACAAAATAAATTGAATTACAAGGAAAAAAATGTAATATTTCCTTTTAACTAATGATTTTATTTTTTTCACTACTAGTCTCTTAATTTTAGAAAATCTGTTTTATTCAAGCTTTAATTATGAACTTTTAAATGGGTATATGGGGTGTATGATTCAAATTAATAAGAGTAAAAAAAGTAAAGTATGTAAAATTAAATAAAAGATTACAGGATTTCTAAATTTGATTATTATGTAATCAAAATAAAATGGGTGGACAAAAAACTGTGTATGAGAAAAAAGAAGGGGAGATTAAAATTGTAGATTAGTATTAGTAAAATGAGAAGACTTACAAAACCATTAAAAGAATAAGTTGAATTTGCAATCACCTCTCTACAACATTACAAATCATGATAATAGATTGAAAAATATTATGTATATGATCATCAAGATTTATGATACCATTAACTGATTCATCTAAAGAGTTAACAAGGAGGCTTATAAGATAAATCTTTGATCTTAAGCTAAGAACTCCTCTTGAATGCTCTATAACTTGAAAACTTCACATGATACTAAGAAACAAAAACATATACATGGGATCTACAAAGAAGTTCAAGAATTGACACACCTTAGAAGTTACTAGATGACACCCACGTTTAAGGGGAGGCAATGTTATTGTCTTTTGAGACCACTTCGGAGCAGCTATGGAAGCAGGGTCGTTTATGGTTGCTGGGTTTGTGTGCAGTGACTTCAGGCGAACACGAACGTTAGCTGCTAAACAGATTGAAGAGACTTGCATCATTGATTCTAGTTGAAATGGAAAAAATAAGTGCTTCCACGGAATGAGTGAGTGAACTAAAATGAATGGGTTATGCCTCAAATTACTCTCATTATTGAGCCATGAAATCAGCATTTTACTGGTGGTGGAATCTGTGATATAAGAGACACTGGTTGCGATTGTGTGCTGCCAAATAATGGTGCACTTTTGACCACAAATTTATGTTTAGATTTGCTGTCAGAAACCAACGGTTATGGTTGGTTGGTTGCTTGGTTGGTATTAGACTGAAATGGTTCTTAAAGTTTTTGTTTGTTTATAAATATAAATCTTGATCAGAATATTTTTAGAAACTATTCTATTGTTTGAAAATGTTTTAAAGAGTTATTCTCACTCAAATAATTTAGATGTTTTGTTATAATAACATTTAATTTTATCATTGTTATTATTATCCTTAATTTTACATTTAATTTAGTCTAATATTAAAATCTTAATCCATGGCATCAAAATTGGAATTATTTTAATTATTTAGATATTCTAAAAGTATTGTAATTTCAATTAATCTTAATAATATCAACATAGATAGTAAATTAGTCTTTCTTTTTCACCTTTTTTTAATATACTACCTCCACAAATAATAGGAAAGAAAATTATTTATTTATATCCATTGTCTAAAGTCCTTTTCCTTTTATTACTACGACCAAGAAGGGTGCCATCTAGGTTTAGATAGTAGTGAACTTAGTGCCATTACAAATTGTTTGACTATTTTATTGTTTGATTATTTTAAAAATTATGACTACAATCTTTGAAATATTCATATCAAATAATGATGATAATGAACTATTGAAAAGAATAAAAATAAAGTTTAATATTTAAAATGTGAGTGTAGATGAACTGAAAAGAGAGTGTGGGCTAGAGAAAGTCCCGGTTACTCGCCATGGCAGCGACAATTCCTTTCTCTCTGCTAAGGTTAGCTTTCTCTTTCGTTTTCATCTTCTCCCACTTCCATCTAATCTCTTTGGTTTCTCTTCGAATTCATTGCAGGAACTGCTCGCCATTGAAACTGGCAACACCTGTCGCTCGCAAAGCCTCCAACTTTAATCTCCTTCTCCCTCTTCAACCACGCAGGTCTCTGTTTCTCTCATCCCTTCTCTGATCCTTATTGAACTTTCTAATTTATTAAAAGTGTGGGTCTTAAAAAGCTCTTGTGTTGGAATAAAAATTGCTTGGAGTATGATGTGGCATAGCGAGATGCACAAAAGGAGAATCAATACATCGAGGGATGAGTTTTGCAATGTTGATAAATTATGTAGGATGGAATAAAATATTTGATGTGTTGGACTAGTTATTTGTGTTGGACTCTTCTCTTTTACCTAATTCTTAACAGTTGTTTTGAAGGATTTATGTGTGTTATGATGGGCATTGTTACAAATGTTTGGGATTCATCTGTTATTAGTTAGAGTTAAAATCTAGTGTTTCTGTTGATTTGAAATATACATGTTTGATTTCATCTTATTCGAAATTTTGATTTACCCTTATTTGGATTAGGTAGAGACTGTAGTCTAGCTATGGACTTACTATGCGATCTATAGATTTTTTTGACATCTTGCTAATGTTTTTTGACATCTTGCTTACAGGTTGGGCTTCAGTACTCATGCCACGAACAATGAAGAGGCTGCAGCAAAAGCAGCTGCTGTTAACTTTGATAGTGAAGCTCCTACAATGTAACGGCCTTTTCACCTGTAGCATGATTTTTTTATTATGGTTTTCTCCTTATTCATGGATGTCTAGTTATATTGTCATGGTTATTGATTAAACTAAAATACAACGGAATGCAAATTTCACTGCATGATATCAATTTTCCGAAAAGATTCCACCAATATTGAATTTTATCCCTTGTCTCACTCTAAGAATGATGTTAAAGATGATGACATTGGTTCTACATTCAAGGAGTTCACTGAGTTGTAAAGATTTTAAGTCTCAATAATACTGGTTTCCCTTTCAAATGATAATTGTGATGGTCAATATGAATATTTGGGACTGGTAAATATAATCAGTGTAGTATGACCCCTTTTGGGCTTCATACTATATGCAAGATCTGTACTTCTTGATATTTGTGGATTCACTGGCACACACACATGCACACAGATGTGTGCAAGCTTATAATTGCTTAATCTTTTTGTTGCGTTTCTTGTCTTTGTTAATTTTGTGATCTCCATTTTCTTTCCAGATTCGATAAGATCATAAATAAGGAAATCCCTTCGAGTATTGTATACGAGGATGAAAAGGTTCTAGCATTTCGAGATATTAATCCGCAGGCTCCAGTTCATGTTCTAGTCATTCCAAAACGTAGAGATGGATTAACACAACTTGGAAAGGTCAATAATCGTACTTTTTCTACATGTCCACTGGCAAAGTTGTACCTGATTCTTCTTTTTAGTGATTCTTCTGCTTCCCCCCTATTCTGGCTACTAACATCAATAAAAATTACAACGATTTATTATGTATATAACTTCATGTATAATATTTAGGTGAATAGCTTTTTGGAAAAAGTCTAATTTCTCATGAAGGTTAGTTTACTGAAATTGTATGTCTATTAAGATGTTTTTGTGGAGACCTGCAAGTGGAAGATAAGAAGGATTATTGAAATAGCAGAATATATAACTTGTAAGTGAGGTCCCTAAGGTAGCAAGTCTTGATGAATTGAAATTCAGTAATTTTACATGCTTGTCTAAGAGGAAAACTGATATGAATTTAAACAGAACAAAAATACAGATTTCAGGTCCTCTGAATATGTTGGTTTTGAATTTGTGAAGCATCTTATCCATAATAACCAGAGTACATTTATTTCGTTTGTCTCATGGTAGTCTAATTTTGAATATACAACATTAAATTGTTTTCTTTAAAGCCACTCCAACACTGTAGGATATTCTCTGATCTCTCTCGTTGCAGCAAGGAAAAGATGAGCTGTTTTTACGTGATATATAAAATCTTCTTTTGCAGGCTGATAGTAGACATGGGGAAATATTGGGTCAACTTCTCTATGCTGCAAAAATAGTAGCTGAGAAAGAAGGTATAGTTGATGGATTTCGTGTTGTCATCAACAATGGTCCAAGTGCATGTAAGTTTGTTTCTGGTCAACAATTTGCCTGATTATTTTCAGCTGCTTATAGTGGTGCCACAACCTACTAACTTCCTCTTCTCACTCTTTTATTTGATTAGGTCAATCTGTGTATCATCTGCACTTGCATGTATTAGGTGGGAGACAGATGAATTGGCCACCAGGTTGAATTCTTGTAAATTATAACATGAAAATTTCGGATGAATCTCATGGATATTTCTCCTCCAAGAGTTGTACTTTTGTGACCTACGTATAAATAATATAGGAACAAGTAATTCTTCAGTTTTTGGTCAGCGGAAGCTTATCTGTAATCAAATAGAAATGGTGAAATGGTCGTTAGTTTTTACTAGGAAAACCTAACCTTTTTATATCTCGAATAATACTATTAGGTAGAATATTTGGCCATCTTGCCTCTGAATGGATTTTATTACATAACTTCCATCAACTTTTCATGGTTTTCAACTGTGATTGATTAATTCTGTGGTAAGCAAAGTAGACTGTTTTGTTGCAATAGTAGAAAAACGCTTCTCGCATATTTTAGCCCATGAATTAACCTCATTTTGATGTAGGAAACTGTCACCATTTTAAGTTAAAAATATTCTTGGTGCTATAATGTCACATTTTTTATTTGGAACTTCTAAAAAAATGGGTTTTAATCTCTATGTTTGTAATTTTTCTTTTTTGTTCCTATTATTCGTTGTTGCCAAATACTGATTAACATGAAGTTATTACTATGAAGTGTAAAAATCGTTTTAGAATTATGGTTAAACATGGTTTTGGCTTGGGAAATTTGGGAGATGATCCGTCACAAAGTAGTGAGTACAATTTGTTATCAACATGAAGGCATTTCCAATTTGTTATTCATTTTTAAGGTTCCAGAATAGCAACTGAAGCTTTTTTTTCTTTGCCACCTCTGAAAGACCTGAACTTTATGTTTGATGGATTAACTTGCTCTGTTAGGGAGATTAATTTTAAGGTTTACCCCATTTTCATAGCTGCCTTTGCTGACTGAAAATCATTTCTTCAATCATTAACGTTAAATTCTGACTGAAAATCAAGTATACAATCCTTAATGTTCTCACCAAAATCTAACGCGCTCAATGACTTTTTCATATTTTCGTTGTTGACTCTGCTTCTATATTCAGATCAGAACTTCCCGTTTGGCGTTACCTTTTCGTTGGACCCGAGTCACAGATTTTCTATTCAAAGGACAAAATTTGTATTACTCGTCGATTAGAATAAGAAATAACATATCTGTCTAAATGATATTTAACTCAAAATTTTTAAATAAACTTTCCTATTTACACATTCAAAATAAAAAAAAGATGGAAAAAAAATTCCATTAAATATTTGCAACAAAAATTGATATTTATTCACAAGTAAATACTTTGTACTAATAATACTATAATAATAAGAAGTACCAATAAAAAACCTTCCTTTCATATCTAACCATTTTACTTTTAACCTTTTCTTACACTCACTTCTCTTCTTTTTTAACTTAACTCCCTCTTTCTCTTTGATTTTATAAAAAAGTGTAGAGTGGTACATTGCTTCTCTTTCTCCTTGAAAATTATAAAGATCAAACTCGATTTTTAATTGTGTTATCATGTTGAGAAACTTTACATATTTTCATTTATAACCAGTTCTTCCTACAAGTATATTTTTTCACCCAGAAAACTATAACCAGTGCCTAGACAGGACTTTTTGCCACATGGAACCGCGTCCTACTTTACAATCTGCTTAAGCAGTTTCCTCTTTCCTTGTCACAACAATACTGTTTCAATTCAAGTCGTTGTTTATCATCATTCGTTTACTTTTACGTTTCCACATAAAAAAGTGGCCAAGCATTATCACTTCTGTTTTCTCACTAAAAGCTTCGGGATCCTTATAACCATGATTACAAAGGATTTTTTTTTCAACATGAAATTTAGCTTACTTCCAAGCATTGCCTCAAATCAAGGTACTATATTTTCATTTTCCATTTATAAATTATAAACTTAGTGTCCTTACAACGGTATTTGGCAATATTTCCCGTAACCTATTGGATCATGAAATAGGGGCCATCTGCAGTTCACAATTTGGCAAGTTTGTTTGGTCCCTGGCCTTATATTTTGCTTTGTGATACTTGGTCATGTAAGTATGAAACATGATTTTCATACTTTTTAGTACATTAACCAATTATGAAGAAAACAGAACTATTTTGGGAGAAACTTAGCAGCCAAGTAGTATCTCAAACATTCCCAAACTTTACTAATTGTGTTCATGAGCATATTCCAATGCTCACTCTGCTTTGGTCTTGGAATCTGTTTAACTCGTGCTGATGGTGAAAGTTGTTGTTTTCTTTCCCTTGAAACGTTGCAAAGAATGTCGATCCTTGAGTATTTAGAAGTCAAAGACTAATTTTTTGCCTAGACCAGTCAACCCCTTTTCTGCTTTTGTATCCACTCAGATTTTAGCCCATATTTTTTTTTTGCTGGAGCAACCCCCACATAATTGATTAATGCATCTTTCTTTGTACTAAGAGTTGTGCTTGGTAGAAATTAAAGTCGGGAAAACACAATGTCACTGATATTATTTCATATTTGTGTTAGCTCTGTAGCTTAGCTTACCTGCACATTGAAGAAGATCATGACAATGGAAATCTCAGGTAAAAAGTTCGATCGAGCACCAAGCATTCGACAGCTGTTTCCACCCAAAAATCTTGCGGAAAGCAATGGACTTGACACATGCTCCGTTCAGTCCATCAACCATCAATGTAACACGCCAGAAACCATAGCCCATGAGTGCTATGGTTCAAAACCACTTCTGTTAAAAGATGCGGCTCCTAGCCCCAGAAATTCCACATCTTCTGTTCCTTCCAATGCCCTTGAACATACTGTAACTGTACATCAACAAGTTGATCGCCCAAGTACTTCTGTAATTTCATCTCTTCAAGTTGATCATCAAGATCACGTTTGTTCTTCGGAATCCCCCTCAAGTTCATCTCCTGTCTTTCGTAAGTTCCACATGCTGGCTGCACATTATTTAAAGTTTTGTACTCCTTGATCCATTATTAAGCATCTTGGGTACTCATTGTTTCTAGTATAAATTTATAAGAATAGTGTAGCACTCTGCCTGCTGTGGTAAGGAATTGGTGGTTAAAATGTGTTGATATTCCATGTTTTCATGACAGGAGATAGAATGCCAATGAATCTTCGCATGTATTTGCCCTTATATAGAGCTGCTTTGAAAGGAGACTGGGAGAAGGCCAACGAGTTCCTAAATTTGCATCCAGGTGCGGAGAATGCCAGGATTTCAAAAGGGTCGGAAACAGCTCTTCATATTTCAGCTGGTGCTCGACACACCAAATTTGTGGAGGAACTGGTCAAAAGAATGAGAATTGCAGACTTGGAAATTCAAAATAAAGATAAGAACACTGCACTTTGTTTTGCTGCTGCATCTGGGGTTACCAAGATAGCAAAACTAATGGTGGAAAGGAATATAAACTTACCTGGAATACGAGGTAGTGAAGGTGTAACACCAGTTTACATAGCCACATTACTGGGCCAAAGGGACATGGTTTGGTATCTCTATTCAGTGACCGATCATGAGATTCTAAAAACAGAAGACTATTTCAGTCTACTGATTGCTGCTATATCTACGGATTTATATGGTAACTTTCGAAAACTGGTTATGTTATGACTACTTTTAAGAGACTTAGAAGTGGTAATTAATCATTCATGAACTTGGTTTCTCAGATTTTGCTTTACATATACTGGAGTGTCGACCACAATTAGCGACTTGTCATGGCTTGAATGGGGAGACAGCTTTACATGTGTTGGCAAAAAAGGCTTCATCATTTAGTAGCGGCATTCAACTAGGCATCTGGGAAAGATGCATGTATCCATGTGGGTATCACACCATGAAATTGTGAAATTGTTGCTTTGAATGTCATCTTTATAAAGTCTTTATGTAGAAAGATTGTTTGGTCTGTCTTTTGCAAGTCGTATTTATAATTCAAACACTACACATCGAGACGAACTGCCAATACCATTAAAGAAAATGAGTCCGATAAGATGTTCCGTTTTCAAAGGAATGACACAGTGAAATTTCTTGTTGAAGGGATCCAAGTCAAACTAACAACTGAGTACAAATGCCAGTCAAACAACTCGCAATCCCAGGCGTCTTCAACCTTTCGAGGTATGTTATATTTTGTCTGCAGCCAAATATATGGGGTATCATTCACAAAGAAACGAGCTTTCACATTCAGAGGAAGCTTTTGTAGGAAGTTTTTCTTTTTTTTTTTATCACATTCATGATACATCACTAGAAAGATGATTGTTAAATTAAGATATAGCTTAAACTATGTAAACATAAAACACATAACATGAAAAGAGAAGAGTAATGAAGAGAAACAAAACAACTTCTTTATTTTCTGTGTAAAATCATAGTAAGTTCATGCCTGAGCATTACCACTGACACAAACAAACAAACTGAAGTAAACATAATTACATAAACTAAAGTAAACATAATTACATCAGTAGAGCTCTGCGATACCGCTTGAGAATGAGCCAAATCCACATAAGGATTGATACCACCTTCAACCTAAAAACTTAAGACAATAGATTTTTGAGTTTTCTTTCTTAAAGGGACACTCTAATTTTCTACCCACTTTGTCACAATCTTTCACGAACAGAGTGGCTCATTTTAACTTTTGAAATTATTTTGCAAACAAATGAGAGTCAAGTTTGCTATACTGAGTCCTTGGAGCTTGTTTCAGCTCATTAAGACTTTGTGAAGACCACAATTTTTTTTTCATGACTTGCAACAATAAAACCAACCAACAGGTGTCTTAACATAAATTTCTTCTTCCAAAACACCATATAAAAAAGATGAATTAACAAGTATAAGATTTTCTATCCATATTGTGATGATAAAGAAACAATTGATCTAATTGTTTCATGCCTAGCAGTAGGTGCAAATGTATCACCATAATCAACTCCATCCATTTGAGAATATCCCTTCAGAACAAGTCTCGTTTTATGTTTGTGAATAGAATCTATAGGATGTAAGTTTGTTCTATAAACCCATTCTACACAAATCAAATCATTCTTCCTCACAAAGAACCTCTGCTCTTGAAGTTGCAATTTACTAACCATATCAGAAATATTACTTTCTTGAGATTCCATGACTCTTCAATAGAAACAACTTTGGCTTCAAACATTTTGGGTAGGTTAATCAACATTTTTTTTGCAACCTTATTCCTCCTACAGTCTTATTGCCCCTACAACCTCACCATATAGCCTCATTTGACTCACCAAATGGGACAACTTTGAAGTGTACTCCTTGATAGACTCATTCTCCTCCATTTTCAGTATTTCAAACTCTCTTTTAAGATTCAAAAGCCCAACCATTCTGTATTTCATACTCGAATTGTATCTAAGGTCAAATACAGGAGAAATGACAGTCCATCATCACACCTATACATGCTGTGAACAAAAAGTTTTGTACCCTCTACATTTAAGAGTACAAATATGTACAAAATCAGAGTAAATATATGCCAAAATATTACCACTGACACAAACAAACTAACTGAAATAAGCAAACATGATTAAATAGTAGAAAAAAAAGACTTTTACAGCCTATTAATTTAACAATGATCTGATAATCATTCTCAAACCTCTTTCAGTAATGACATTAAAAGCAGCAAAAATGAATCTTGCAGGGAATGGATTAATATTGGTCAATATATAGACATCAACAAGATATTTCCATGGTCACCAACAGACATGAATATTCATCATAAATGAGATATTGCTTCTCTATTATGTCTATAAATCAGGACATTTGTCATGTGATTCATTGCTAATATATGTATTATTGGATTGAAGTTGCAGACCTATTGGTGACTGGACTCTGTCGTGCTGTAAAATATCTTGGTATGCTGCCAACTTGATTGTCTTACTTTAGTTTAGTTTGACTTGAGCTAATTTTGCTATACCTATAGTGCCAGGATTTGAAACAGTTCAGAAGAAAAAGATATTGAACTCACAGGCTTTAAAGTTAGTGCAACATCTTTGGGAACTAATAGAGTCATCAGACGAAATATATGGAGACTTGATTAAAAGCCCTTTGTCACGGCCCCTATTTATTGCTGCTGAATTTGGAATACCTGAGATTGTAATTGAGCTTCTTCACTCATATCCCGATCTACTTTGGAAAGTTGACAGCCAAAATAGAAGTCTTTTTCACATTGCAATCGTGTATCGTCAGGAAAAAATATTTAACCTGATTTATGAAATAGGGGCACATAAGGATCTGATAACTTCTTACAGAGACAATAACAATCACAACATACTGCATTTGGCTGGAAAATTGGCACCTTCAGATAAGCTTCATGTTGTATCTGGTGCAGCACTGCAGATGCAAAGGGAATTATTGTGGTTCAAGGTCATTGTTCAATCCTCATTCTGGAGTCAGATTTCTCAGTTTAGTTGCTCATTGAGTATTTAAGGTTATTTTGAAACACTTAATTTCTTGAATTTACAGGAGGTGGAAAAGATCATACAGCCTCTATTGAAGGAGACGAAGGATTCTGAAGGTAGGACGCCTCAAATGCTATTTACCGAAGAACACAAGGGGTTGGCCAAAGAAGGGGAAAAATGGCTGAAGAACACTGCTTCATCATGCATGATGGTTTCAACTCTTATTACCACTGTGATGTTTGCAGCAATCTTTACGGTACCAGGTGGGAACAACAACAATAATGGATATCCTATTTTTATGCACACTACATCCTTCAAAGTTTTTGCTCTCTCAGATGCTATTGGATTATTCTCCTCAGTAGTATCTATATTGATGTTTTTGTCAATACTCACCTCAAGGTATGCACAGGAGGATTTCCTTGTGTCACTGCCTAAAAGGTTGAGTGTTGGCATTGCGACCCTTTTCTTCTCCATCATCACAATGCTCATAGCTTTTGGTGCAACATTTTTCATTGTACTTGGCCATCAATTGGCATGGATTTTCATTCCAACAACCCTTGTTGCATGTATCCCAGCAATATTGTTCGCCTTTTTACAGTTTCCTCTTCTTGTTGATACAATCTCTTGTACTTACGGAGCTGGTGTATTTGCTCGTTGAGACAATTTGGTAAATACTATTCATCCTAGGTGATTAGCTACAGTTTTAGTTTTCATTTTGGTTTTGAAGTCTTAGTTTATGCCTGCTAATTAACTCTGCCTCTGCTTTATTTCTGCTGGTGTTCCTGAAATACTCTATTTTATATTTTCTTCATTTTTCCCTTTAGAAATGGCTGCACGATATTTATGCAAAATTTATTGCTTAAGAGCGTGGTAGGTAGGAAGAACAAACCATCCAATTTCTCAAGTTTACTCAAAAAATAGATGTGCATTACAAGTCAATGTAGAAAACCAAATCACTGAGAAAGCACTACAAGCTTTGTGGCTTTCGAAAAATCTGGCAGCTACTCTAACTTTTTAGAGAAAAGAGAGGTCAATATATCTGATATGTAAAATAATGAAACAAAAAGAAGATACCTAGTTAGATTAGTATTCCTTGAAATTGTAACATTGAATACATATTCTTCATTGACTCGTTTAAACTAGTTTTAGTTTTATTGCTTTTGTTTTAAATTTTGACCAATTGATTTTCTGATTTATACGAATTACCTTTCATTCACTGAATTTCTGTTCTACCAACAAATTAAATTTTGTTTTCATAGAATATATATATAAAATTTGTTGGATTATATATATTTTTCCTATATATATATATATATATATATATATATATATATATATATATATATATATATATATATATATATGATTATACAAATATACAGTATTTCACACTACTTTTGCTCAAAACTTTAAAGTAACATTGTTATGAGTTTTTATTCGTATGTTTAATTTTATTTATTCTATCTTCTTGACTCACTATTTCCAACATAACTAACACAAGTTAATTATTCATTCAACTAGTGGTTGTGCTCATATCAAATTCATTCAATTTATATTGTCATGCATTGTTATTAAAATTAAAAAATGTTATACTATTAATATTGCTTTTAAAACAGAATTATGGTAATGTCAATTACATCATAAACTTTGGTGGTATCTACTTTAAAAATACTTTTTATATGATATTATACTAGTAATAATATATAATTCGGTGTAATAATTTTAGAACAGCAAATAGAATGATTAAATAATAATAAAAAATAATGACTTCTCCTTTCTAAAAACAACTTATAATAGTAACCATTTGAATAAAAAGATATTTCTATATAAAAAAAACAATAAAAAGTGTAACACAAGTTAAAATAGTACTATTATTTAAAAAAAAAATATATTATGAACGATGCCATTCCATAATTTGTATGTATATACTGGTGATTCCTCTAACTGAACAAAGTTTTTGCTCTACAACGTCTAATGTTTAGATCACCGTTATTGCTCTGAAAACAGCCTTTAACCTACTAGTAACAAACAACATCTTTATTCTATCACACTTTGAACATTCAAAGTACATTATTATAAGCTAAACCAAAATTTCCCAACAATATCTGGTTAAGCTTATATACAAGTATGTGAATGTGATTAAGGAAAACAAGTTTCAACACGGAGAACGGAGAATGAAAACAAAACTTATAAATAACAGTGAGAATTTCAGAAAACAGATTTTATAAAGCAAGTTAGTTTATTTTATAATTTTAGAAAACAGAAATTGTTTCAGAAACAGTAAACAACAATCTTGTAACCTTTTGAAATCTTTCATTATTTTTTCCGACAGACCCTACTGTTTACCATATTCTCTCCTATATCTGTCTCTATTTTATATAGTTGTTTGTTCTTCACGTGCCTCGGACTTTCATTGATTTTCACACTTTCATTTTTCATTTTTCTTTTTGCTTTGAGTTTGTCCTCCTTTCTTCTATGTATTGAAGCTCACAAGTAGCTTCTCATTTGCAAGCAGTCTTATTTATTTATATTATAACAGAAGACTTGACCTGAATATGAAAAATTGACCAACTGCAAGTGAAAAAGGATAAAATCTTTCTCTGCAGAGAGCAAAACCAGTTCAATTTCTCACTCCAACAATACAATGGCATGTGCAAAACTCGTCAGATTAGCCTATAACATGTCCAACACAAGAAAAATTCACAGCACTGCCAATAGAATGAGCTCAAATTGGAAAGATCTTATGAAAAAGGAGTTAGAAAATGGAAACAGTGGAAAGCAAGAAAAAACTCACCACCCAGTTTGCATATACCGGGTTCCACATAACATGCGGAGGGTCGAACCAAAAGCCTACAGACCCAACAACATCTCCATCGGTCCTTGTCACCATGGAGCACCCCACTTGAGATACATGGAGGATCTCAAGACAACATTCTATCGCCGCCTCTTCAACAATCATGCTAATCAACCCAAACTAGACCAGGCTTTTAAGTTCCTAGAGGAACAACAAACCAACGTTCGGAGATGTTACAACGAGGATATCAAATTCAGCAGTGACGAGTTTCTACAAATGATGCTAGTTGACGGCTCTTTCATAGTTCAGCTCTTGAGGGATTTATCAGCTTCTGAATTCGGAAAAGTCCCTTGTCTCAGCCCATGGATGTTGCCGATCATCCGTCGCGAGATGATAATGCTTGAAAACCAGCTTCCCATGTTTGTTTTGAGCAAACTGTTTGAGTTAACCAGTGTTGATTCTGCTCCTTCGGGACCAAATAACTGTCTCAAAGATCTTGCTCTTCGATTCTTTTATCCTTTGCTGCAGGTGGATTCGGATTATACACTGGATACTAAGAAAGCTGGTGATTTAAGAGGACTTCACTTCCTCGATCTTCTTAGATCAGCCATTAGGCCAGATCTGGAGGGAGAAAAACCAAGAAACTTTCAACCTCACATGATTCATTCTGTAACGGAGCTGATAGAGGCTGGTGTGAAGATCAAAGCAGATGAGAGTAAACAGTTGCTTGACATAAGCTTTGGGAAAAAATGGGGTTTTCTAACAAGACAACTCACTATTCCTCCTTTGTACATCAATGATCACAGAGGCACTGTGTTTCGTAACATAGTTGCTTTTGAGAACTGTCACAAGGATTGCAACCCTGATGTCACAACCTACTTGTTTTTCTTCAACGGACTCATCAACTCTGCTCGTGATGTCTCTCTTCTTCATTACAAAGGGGTGCTTCACCATTCTCTTGGCAATGATAACACTGTCTCCGAACTAATCAACAACATCACCAAAGAAATTGTTCGGGACAAAACTGAGTCCTACTTGTACAAAGTGGTGAATGACGCAAATAAGTACTTTGCTTCCTTCTATGCGAGAAAAAGAGCTTCTTTAGTGCATCACTATTTAACCAGCTGGGTGGTGGGGGTTTCAACAATTGGTGCGTTGTTGGCTCTTTACTTCACTTTCATTCAGACTGTGTGTTCATTCGCAGATTCATTCGAAGCGTTTAAGAACCAAAGCTTTGGATCTGCCTTCATAGATGTTTTTTGTATACCAGTTCGTGGCGTTCCTACCAATGATAGGAAAAGTGAAAATAGTAAAACTGAAGATGCTGCAACAAAATTAGAAAGGGGAACACAATTTTAAACCTCTGAAGGAAAATCTGAGATTTGTACAAGGAAGTTTGCTGTAGCGCTGAATAAGATAACTCTGTAATTGCTTGAACTAGTTTTGATCTAATAAAGAGTAGAAGTTCATCTAGTGGTCCTGAGAAATCAAAGAAAATAGCAGTGAGACAAAAAAGCTTCTAACTTTCACCCGTGTTTTTGAAACTACTATTAGTTTTACTTCACGGCGTACAGTTATACTATTTAACATGGTAATCTTTTTCCTAATGACTAAATTTTATAAAAATAAATCATAAAACAACAAAAAATTTGTTAGCAGATCCACGTGGTTCTTCTTAACAGGCCTACCACACAGTAGTTAGCACTTTTTAAAATATGCATAGGATAAGTTCCCATGTTATACACTGAAGCGATCTTTTCCCAAGGAAGCCATAGATTTGGACTTGGATCTTCCAAATTTCTGGACAATTTTTTAACCAATTTAAAAGAATCTAAAGCATTAGTACTATTGGTTGTAGTCTGAGAGCACCTTGAGACAGAATCAAAGTTTTGTTGTACTTATTCTTCTTGTTTAGCCAAAGAAACAGTATAAGGAGAAGATAACTTTGTTTCTTAATTACATTGTATTGTCTCGAGAGTATTTAACGTTGTTTTGGGAATATAAAAAAATTAACAAATAACAAGTGAAATCAAAATTCAAATTAAATCCTTACTGAATAAATAATATGCATGATAGAGAAGCGAGCAATTAATTTATCATATATAAATCTGTAGAGAAATTAGTGTTGGAAATAGTATAAATATGAGTCAAAGTCTCATATTACACGGAATAGACAAAGTTAGAAACTATATAAGAGTAAAGATCTATAACATCATTGTGTTAAGATTTTGAAATAAAAATAATATTAAATACATATATATATATATATATATATATATATATATATATATATATATATATACAATCTCTCTATAATCATAACAAAAAAATTTAATCCATCAGCTAGCATAAAGAAAAAGTTTTATACTATATCTTATATATTGAGATTGAGGTTCTCTTTATTATTAAATGAAAAACTCATTGAAGTTTTCTTTTATTCATATTCACCTTGTTAATGACGAGAAAGTGGTTAGTCTAGTAAGACCACTCTTTGTCTGCATGGAAGAAGGGTGTGTTCGTGCTCCCCGCTGTTTCATTTTCGGTAACATTAGCAAAGACACTTCCTACTCTTTAGCGTCCTATTCAGATCAATTGTTCTGCCTTGCATCGTGCGCTATTATTTTCTTCAATTTTAGGTCTCTCTCTGTTGCAATTTCTGCATATCACATTCTCTTCCTTTGTCTTCTCATGAGTCCTTGACATTCTTCGTATAAGAAAATGCAGAAGGCAAATTCAAGGTTGCATTTCCACCATATTCCTCCATATAGGACGATCCAATTCCTTCTATTGGAAAATTGTTTCATCAACAAATCCCCATTTTCTTCTAACACACAATCAAGTCCTTATTGCACACGCCCATTCTTCATAATTCTCTCACTGATACTACACCTGGATGATTACATTTCCCTAGTCATCACTCGAATTGAGATCATATACCGAAAAAATTATCTTCCCTTCATCAATACGATGTTTCATGTTCTCTCATATTCTGTTACTTTTGTATTGTCTCCCCCCGGAGCTTTCATGATACGATGTCATAATAAATGGAGAGAATATAATACAAGTATTAGTTTAAATTTTATATTGAATAAAAATAATAAAATTAAATACTATATAAAAATAAAAGATTCACAAATCTAATCTTTCTGGATTAAATGTAGATAATACCTTATACAAGTTAGCATCATGTCTTATTTGTATAATCTTTCTCCGATGAATTTCCTCGAAGAAAAATAATACACATATCAAGAGTCATTGTTCTTCCTGTATGATGGAAGAAAAAGTCTCACAAAATTGTTAAGCTTTGATATCGAATTGAAAAATAAACTTATTCTATGACTTTCATTCGTATTTTTTTGTATATACAAAAACTAATTTTGTAATATTTTACTCCTACAAATCAATCAAGACTAAAAAAGTTCTAATTATACTACAGTATATTACATAGATATACAAATCTATAGTTTAACTAATAAAATATTTTCGTTGTAACACTCTCTACACCATTTCGTAGAGATGGTAATTGCATTTTGTTTGAGAAAGATCTTAAACAACCTTGTGGGAGATATTAATACTTCATAGATAGGGAAGTGTTATATTGTTGCCTTTTATTTCTTTTTTTATTTTCTTTTTTGTATTACTTTGTGTGTAAATATGAGTTAGAACAATCAATTGTATTTATTTAATATATTTATTTTACCGATAAAAAAAAATAATTCAATATATGTTACCGACAAAATTTTTTAAAAGCCAAACATCTTTTGAAGAATGGTATTCATGCATCTAATTGTTGTTTTTGTTGGGTAATAAGAAAATCATAAAATCAAGAAAACAATTTTATTATAACAAAGGGTTCTACACATAGAGAATTCGTCTCAACACAACATACTCCAAAAGAGTAAAATGTGTCTCAATATATAGACCTAGAGGATAACAGAAGATCCTAATTAACTAGCTAAAACAAAAACATTCTCTATAAGACTACAAGGTAGACTATGGACTACACTACTATAAGTTATTTAAATCTTCTATGTTCTTATTCTTGAAATGAAGAGGGGAAAAATTGATGCCAAGACCAATTCAAGCAACCAGCTAGCCATCTTATTCAGTACCAAGACAAAGCAGACGTTTAAATTTGTGTTCGCCATTTTAATTTTGTTGCAGCATCTTCAGTTTTCACGTTCATCACCAGTGGTAGGAATACCATGAACTGGCACACAAAAAATATCTACAATGACAGATCCAAGGCTTTGGTTTTCAAAGGCTTTGAACGAATCTGCAAATGCACACACACTCTGAATGAAAGTGAAGTAAAGCGCCATCAACGAACCAATTGTTGAGACTCCCACCACCCAGCTGGTTAAATAGTGATGCACTAAGGAGGCTCTGTTTCTAGCATAGAAGGAAGCAAAGTACTTATTTGCTTCATTGACCACTTTGTATAAGTATGACTTATGTTTGTCAAGAACAATTTCTTTGGTGATGTTGTTGATTAGTTCAGAGACAGTGTTATCATTGCCAAGAGAATGGTGAAGCACCCCTTTGTAATGAAGAAGAGAGACATCACGAGCAGAGTTGATGAGTCCGTTGAAGAAAAACAAGTAGGTTGTGACATCAGGGTTGCAATCCTTGTGACAGTTCTCAAAAGCAACTATGTTACGAAACACAGTGCCTCTGTGATCATTGATGTACAAAGGAGGAATAGTGAGTTGTCTTGTTAGAAAACCCCATTTTTTCCCAAAGCTTATGTTAAGCAACTGCTTACTCTCATCTACTTTGATCTTCACACCAGCCTCTATGAGCTCCGTTACAGAATGAATCATGTGAGGTTGAAAGTTTTTTGGTTTTTCTCCCTCCAGATCTGGCCTAATGGCTGATCTAAGAAGATCGAGGAAGTGAAGTCCTCTTAACTCACCAGCTTTCTTAGTATCCAGTGCATAATCGGAATCCACCTGCAGCAAAGGATAAAAGAATCGAAGAGCAAGATCTTTGAGACAGTTATTTGGTCTTGAAGAAGCAGAAACAACACTAGTTAACTCGAACAACTCGCTCAAAACAAACATGGGAAGCTGGTTTTCAAGCATTATCATCTCGCGACGGATGATGGGCAACATCCATGGGCTGAGACAAGGAGTGACATTTTGGAAATCACACGCTGATAGATCCCTCAAGAGCTGAACGATGAAAGAGCCATCAACTAGCACCATTTGTAGGAACTCATCGCTGCTCAATTTGATGTCTTCGTTGTAAAATCTTCGAACTCTGGTTTCTTGTTCCTCAAGGAACTTAAAAGCCTGGTCTAGTTTGGGTTGATTAGCATGATTGTTGAAGAGGCGGCGATAGAATGTTCTCTTGAGAAGCTCCATGTCTCTCAAGTGGGGTGCTCCATGGTGATAGGGACCGATGGAGATGTTGTTGGGTTCATAGGCTTTGGGTTCGACCTGACGTAAGCTAGATGGGACACGGTATATGCAAACTGGGTGGTGACTTTCTTCTTGCTTTCCACGGTTTCCATTTTCTAACTCTTTCTTCATAACATCTCTCCAATTTGAGCTCATTCTGTTGGCAGTTCCGTGAAATTTTCTTGTGTTGAATCTGTGATAAACCAATGTGATGAGTTTTGCAAATGCCATTTTATCGTAGAAAAATGAGAAGCAAATTTTAAGCTCCAATAAGAATATAGAGCAGAGCAAACTCAAAGTAAAAGGAAATGAAAACGTGAATGAAGGTCCTATGGCCGTGAAGAACAGGCATAGAGAAAAACAGTGACAGATAGAGCAGAACACGGAAAACTGTGAGGGTATGTAAGACAAATATAAGGAAGGAAATTCGAAAGGGAACGACATTGTTATTAAGATTCAGGTTGTGGTTGTTTACAGTTTCTAAAAACAATTTTCCGCTTTTTAAAAATAAAGATATAAACTTATTTCGTAAAATCTGTTTCCTAAACTGTTCTACTGCTACACGTTTTTGTTTCCCTTTTCCGTTTGTGTTGAAATCTAAAATAGGAGAACATTTTTTCGTTAATCACATTATTGCAAATAAGCTAAATCAATGTTGTTGGGAGAGCTTAATGTAGTTCAAAGTGCGTTACAAGGAGAGTGTTTTTTGTTTATAATAGGGTGAAAAGTAGGTTTAGGAGCAATATGGAAACGGTGATCTAAACCTAAGCTATCACAAATTCTTTTTTCCCCTGCATGTACTAGTTAAGCATAAAAAACATATTTTATTAACATATTTAATGTAAATAAAATCCAAAATTTTTACATTTCGTAAAATCTACCATACATTAATACAATACATATGTATTAGATACTGTACATGTCCCATCTGACATGTCCCGTACGTTTATTTTAAAAATAATAAGATACGATATATGATATATTCATATTGAAAAAGTATAATAATTCTTTCAAACATAAAAAATATATAATTGTTATTATGTGAATCCAAATTAAAATTATAAATATCAAGATTATCGATTTAAACAATTATAAACTACTGTCATCATAAAGATACTAATATTCTATAAATTAAATACTTTATTGATAAAATCAATAACCTAGATTGAAGTATCGATCCATTGCATTATATGGTAGCCTATGACCATTAAAACCTCCATCTAGCTTATATAATTAAAAAATTAAAAAACCTTTATATGTAAATATTTAATTTAATGATATAAATTTATTAGAAATTATTATATACATTATAAAAAACTGCAAATTAGTTTTCAAAACAATAATACCGACAAAACGTGATGTTATTAGAAGCAACGCTAATCTAAGACGCAAAATGTGTTTTTTTTAAGTTATCAAATATAAAATTTATTTTTATTTTAATTTGTACTATGTGTAAGTTGGT
>Ga0214544_1001747_pt1 | contig 45534 bp, 28 predicted proteins | sample CNSS3metaG_FD_160074 | JGI IMG/M metagenome (GOLD analysis project Ga0214544, IMG submission 160074) | Root nodule microbial communities from cowpea collected in UCLA plant growth center, Los Angeles, California, USA - CNSS3 | ecosystem: Host-associated > Plants > Roots > Nodule | place: USA...
CGTATCCCCACACAAGAGTACAACAGATACGGACCTCCCCGCCCGCATCAATCACGCATCTCAAATCTCCGTTACGAACCTCCCCGCTCGTAACTAATCCAGCATATCCCTAACCAAGCCTACAAACCCATCCATGCAAATTCATCTACAATGGACCCTTGCTCCTGCACTATCGCCTGGCGCTGCCAAAGCGCCACCTGGCAAAATGGAAGTGCAGACCGCTTGACGGTTCCACAACACCGTCAGGTATCACGACACACAAAGCTTCCCTATTTCTGGTTAATGGTTAGCACTTCACTCTTCACCGTCAGGGGTTACACCAGTAATGTGACGCTACTGGTTTTAGGTACTCTAATTAAGTTCCTGGTATCAAACAATTCAATTCTCAAACATCCAGAACCCAAAATACGCATTCATATACTTCATATACTTAAATTTACAACATCACAACTCATATGCATCATTCAATTATAAACACACATCTATCCCTTTCTAAATTCATATAAAACCATCAAAACAAAAGTGTTATACCCAACACACAATCATGGACAACCAAACAATATATAAACCAAGAAGAACACATAATCATTGTCCCAAAATATCGCACGGGCAATAAGACAGTAATAAGGATAAAAATAAAAATAACTACAACAACAATAATAACGATAATGATAATAATAATAAAATGAAACAATAAAAATAAAAATAATGAAAATAATTATAAAATAAAATAAACAATAATAATAAAACAACAATACTAATAAAATAAAATAATAATAATAATAATAATAATTAAATAAAGCATTAATAATGAAACAATAATAATGATAATAAAACCATAAATAAAATAAAACAATGATAAAGTTAATAATGATAATAAAATAATATAATAATAATCATAATAAAATAATAATAATAATAATAGTAAGAATAATAATAATAGTAATAATAAAAATAAAAAATACTAGTAAAATAAAATAATAATAATAATAAAACTAAAAATAAAAATAAAAATAATTATAATATAAATAACAACAATAATAATAATAATAATAATAATAAAAGATAATAAAATAATAATAATAATGATAAAAATAATATTAATAATAAAATAATACTAATATTAAAATAAAATAAAATTAATAATAATAAGAATAAGAATAATAATTATAATGATAATAGTAATAATAATAATGAAAATAATAATAATAATAATAATAGTAAAATAAGTTAATAATAATAATATTCAGGAGAATAATAATAGTAATAATAATAATAATGATAATAATAATAATAATAGAAATAATAATAATAATAAGAATAATAATAACAATAATAGTAGTAAAATAGAATAATAATAATAATACAAACAATAATAAAAATAAATAATAATAATAATAATAATAATAATAATAATAATAATAATAATAATAATAATAATAATAAATGTGTTGTGTTTAGAAGAAGAACTCTAAACACGCACCCTAGAAGTCGAATGCAACTAAAGCCAATTACTTAAATACCAACCTAAATTAATAAAATCACCTCTGGAATCCCCATTTATAAACCACTTTCTACAAGTATTCCATTCCCCTCTTATATAATATATTAAAAATTACTAATTATACCATATCATAATTTCTATAAGAAAACACTACCAAAGAAAATGACTAATTATTTTAAAACCTTAACTATACCAAAAGTTTAGTCACTACCAAAACTTAATACCAAAAAGTTAGAAGTCATATATAATATCAAATACAACAAAAAAAAAAGAAAAGAAAGAAAGCGAGTCCCACTTCTAACCTTCTTTAAATATATATTTATATTTAAAAAAACTATTTAGTGTGATTGATGCTCTACACCAAAAGTAGATAATTTGTTTCCTTTTTTTCTTTAATATTATATAAATTACTATATGATGAATGTCGTAAAATATCCTCCCAAAATATTATAGCATAACATAACACCACATTTATCTACTTTTTCATATAACTAAAAAAAATGAAAGCTTTAGAGTGCAACCCCAGGTCACGCCACTATAATAGAAAAACATAAACCCTAACCTTTCCTTTGCATCATTCACCCACAAATCAAGAAAACCTCAATTCATTCATGCTATATTAGATTTCGTATCACTAAAATTCACCAATCACATACTTAACATTCAAACAAAAATTTGATGATACTATATCACCATTACAATCAAAATTTCTAAAATATAAAACAAATGCATCACATTTTTTTATTGTAAACAATAATTCAATCAAACAAACTTAAAATCTTCTTTCAAAGGAAGAGATTAAACTAGTCAGCTCCCCTTACCCAGGACTTTCCTTTGCTTAGAATTTGAATTACGCGTCTTCCCTTGAGCACCAATGTCCTCTCTTTGATTCTTTCCCAAATCAGCTCTCAATCCTTGCAATTCACTCTAAATTTTCGTATCCCTCTGCCTATGCCACAATAACAGATGCCAAAACCCCCTCTTCTCACCTGAATTTGCCTTTTAAAGGTTGCTTTAATGTTGGTAAATGCAAAAAAAAATGAAATTGGCTTTATGGTAAGGTTAGTTGCTATTCAAAGCCCATAATTTTCAGCCCCTCTTGGTTGCCCCTTGTAGGGTTTTCTCTACCCTTTCATATTCAGGCCACAACTATTTTTTTAACAAAAAGAAAGTTAAATATGAGTTCACCAAGGTTCGAACCCATACCATGCTTATCATTAAATCAATGCCTAACCACTCAAGCAATTTATATTTTGTCATAATTCACCTAATTCTATAATCATGTTATCACTCAACATGATCATGCATATTATTATTAAAAATTAATAATAAATAAAACAACACATAATTGGCATACATAGGACATGAACCCAAGTCTTTTCACACAATCAAAGTACTCTCAACCATTTGAGCTAATACTTTTTCACATCACATAATCAATATTTAATGCCATAAAGGCTCCCACTGCCCGCATTTATTAATTAATTATTTATTTAGTTATTTAAATTTCTTGGGTCTTACAGTTTGCAAGTCATGACATGATTGGTTGATATATGCATCTTGGACTATGAAATTGTATGTAACTGTATGATAAATCATTTTCTGCTCTAGCTTACCCTTTGCTTGTTTGATTGTTATGCGTGTGGTTTTCTTTCTTTGCAATGATCATCAATTTATTGATGTGATCAGATGCAAGAACTCCTCGTGGTCAACAGGAAAATGGTGATTCCACTGCATAGACTATCTGGGTTGGAGTTTGCTTGTTTATGTTTTCCTCTAGGGTTGTGGCCCATGTACCACTTTATCTTAGAACTTTATTTTGAATACTTTGGAATTCTTGTTCTCTTTTGTAATGGGCATCGTGGTGTGCCTTAATCCTTTCCTGGTTCTTTTAGGATAACTGTAAGGAGTAGCGTTTATACTCCAGGATCTTGCTTACCATGTTATTCTGTGGGACATTTCCTTTAATTAGGGTTATTAATTAAAGAGGGTGTTACAACATAAAGTTCATGTACTTAGGATTGGATCTATCCTCCTTTTAAAGCACACAGATCTGTTCCATGTCATGTGGGATCAGATCTCTCACCTTCACGCCACATAGATCCATTCCATTTGAGGTGGGATCGAATCTCTCACTTTTATGCCCACACATTTGTTCCATTAAAGGTGGGATCGTATCTAGCTCTTCAACCATAGAGGGTAAAATTGTATTTTATTAATAAATTAGCTCAAATGACCTCCCAATACGTGAGATTGAAAAATTGATAAATCTCGTTAATCGTTGCATTCCCTTGCTCTTAATTCTCTTCAAACGAACGTCAAAATTACTACGTAATCCGTCTTCACATTTCCGTTCAACCTCAAATGAACACAACATAAGAGACATAGAGATGTCAAAAGAATTCGTACTATGGGCAATGGTGGAACTTGAGCCAAAATTTTGGTTAAATTAATCTTTTGGTCTATTTTTTCATCCAAAAATATTATATTAATCCTCTAATATTTTAACCTCAAATTGGTCCTGAGTTTTTAAAAATTGATGCAATTTGATCATTTTCGTTAAATTTTTTGAAGGAAGAAAGGAGTTTTTATCAAAATTGATAATGAGATTATGTCATTTACATCAACAAAGAAAATCATCATTATTCACAACTTCAATTTTTATGAAAAAATCTTGATGCAATTCAAGAAATTTAACAAAAATAAGACCAAATTGCATTATTTTTTTAAAAATTGGGACCACATTGAAACTAAAAATAACTAGAAGATCAACTTGATATTTTTGAACTGAAATAAAAATCAAGTAATCTCAAATCTTTTATATAAACTAGTAAAAATATTGTATTTATTTTTTTATGATAATAAAAAATAATAAAATTATTATTATTATTATTATAAATTAAATATAAATATTTTACTATAATTAATTTTTATTTATATTGATTAAGTTTAACAAAATAATTAAATAAAAAGATAGTTAAATTAAACAAGTAATCACTTAAAAAAATATTAAGAAAATAATTATTTTTATTTAAAAATATTCAAAAGGCCAAATTAAAAAATAAATGTAGGTAATAAAAAAATATATCTTATGCATTAATATATAATTTTTTTAAAATATAAAATATATTAAAAATATGAATTTTTAAAAAAATATATTTAAAAATATATAATAAATTATGTAAGTATAAAAAATTTTGGGGGGGCCATGGCCCCCTGTGTCATAACATGGGTCCGCCATTGACTATGGGTTTCGCGGATAAAATTCATAACGAGTAGGAAATGGATATTGTAAATGGATATTTGCGGGTAACGGGTACGAGTATCTTTTATACCCACATGTTAATGGGGCAGGTACGGTATCATAGTATCCGTACCCGTGGATACCAGTACCCGCTAAACTCTAATTTAAATAAAAAAAATAAAAATAAATTATTAAAACATTAACAAATCGATTTTGAAAAACAACACCTTCATGTATAAAGAAAGAAAGATGATTGCGTAGAAAAAGAGAGTTATTGTTAGTCCTTTGTATATGGTATGGTTATTGGTTCAATTTGTTGTATGAAATTTTATAAACATTTTGACTGTTGTTGATGTTTGATATATTAAATGCAATATGTTTAATGCAGACCACAATTATCGAAGATAGTCGAAAGATTAAGGCTAAGACACGTGTATGGAGTCTAGGCTACTATAAGGCATATTTTGGTCATGGATTACTTTCAGTAAAGGATATTTTGACAACACATTATGTGAGTACCATTATTGGTTAACTGTAACAAATTTTAGAATAGCTTAACACGTGCTTCAATTAATATTTGTTTTCTTTATTTGTTTGCCCTAGTAGTCCATGAAAATCATTGGTGGTGTTATGTTGTGAAGTCCCAATCACGAGATTTTTTTGTCCTAGATTCTCTTGGCCATAGGCGACCGAGTCGAAAAAAGTTAGACAATTACATTGTAAGTAACGTAAATTGGTAGTGATTATAGCAAGGGAACTTTTCCATGCATAATTGAGAGATTAATATGGAGCAAATATTTTCGTTGTTGTTAAGTGTTAATTATGATTTTAAGCCTACATTTGAAGTATATAACGAAGACCTTCCTGTACAACCAAATTTGTAAGTCTAAAGCTTATAATTTTATGTACAACTTACATGGTAAATGTGTACAATATTGCTTCTATAAAGATTTAAGGTTTTGTTTCATTGTTTGTATTTTTTTTTCTAATACTTGCAGGTATGATTGTGGGGTGATGATGTTATTAAAATATATTGAGATATGGGATGGTGTTTCAATGTATGATTGCAAAAGCATGCCTTCATACACTTATTGTAGTTCAACTACTTTTACCTATTATTAAATTCCTATTCCATTCAAAGGTTTTGTAGTGCATTATATTGATGTCACCTATAGATAACAATTTATATGTGATTGAGGGTTCTCGATCCTGAAAATATTCTCATAGATTCTTTGTTTGAAGCATTTGTTGTTGAATTTGATGACTTCTATTAAATTAAAGGTTTAATTACTCGAATGATACCCACTTTAGTATAGGTATGTCAATCTGGTCTCCGTTTAAAAAAAATATCAATTGCATCCCAACTTTTGAAAAAATGACTGAATTAGGTCCATTTCAGACAAAAGTTACTAACACTGTTAATAGCGTGTCACATGTCAATTTGTGGTTTTTTTTTATTTTTTAATTATTTTTTTGCAACAAATTTTTTTACCACATGTCAAGTCCCTGGTATGACATATGACATTGTTAGTGCCACATGACAGGGCAATGCCACGGGTTAATGTCCATTTTTTTTAATAATTAACATATATTTTTAATTCATTTTTCATAAGATTAAAACTAATTAAGTATAAATATTTTCCATGCATGTCCAGGTAATTTCGATGAGTGTGATTGTCTCCATAAGTTAACATGTCATTCACAAACACAAAGACATACACCATATGATGTTTGAGGATGTCATTTTCAAATTTCAAAATGATCGTCAAAATTTTTTTCTTTACCACACTATGTCTTACAAAAAACAAAGAATTATATAAGAATTGATCACAACCTTGACGACCATGGTTATCCCTTTCTTTTGATGTGCACAGACTATGTACACTTGTGTTCATTGCATATGTCGTAGTTGGACAAACAATGTCATTGGTAAGCTCAAAATAGTTAAGGGATCTTGTAGTAGATGTTAAGCCACGTTTGGTGGTTATTGAGTCCATTTGGGGGAAGAAAAATTAAGTTGCACTTTCAGACTTACATGCAACATGAGCAACATCATAGAATCATTTACACAATGCATCATACCTCTTAACATGTGGTTCGTCCTTTTTTGAATTGTGAGTTGCTCTTATAAATATGCCTCTCACGAATGATTTTTCTCTATATTTTCAATACATACTTTAGTGAGACATAACACCCTCTTATGTAAGAACCACTAAGCAATGTCGAAAAAATATACCTTAAAACTAAAACAAACAACAAATTTGTAATATCTCATTTAATAGTATAAAACTACTAAAGAAAACATGAAAACTTTAATAAAGCAAAAACACGTGGCTATAAACATATATAATATTAATATAGTTATCAAAAAACATAACCATGTAAATATAATATAAGCAAAACTGAACTATATACAACTAAGAGTTTTTCAAAAGAACTATAACTCCTATACAAACTACAGGAAGGTTATGCACTACTTCATACCTTACAACTCTCCACCAGATGAGCATCCTCACTTGTTTCCTCCTCTACTCATATAATTAAGTGATTAGTGCAAAAGAAACAAACAAAACAAAAGCAACACATAACATATAACAAGGTAAGCTAGTGATACAAATCAAAATTCTAGAATAATTAAATCTTGTCAATTGCACACAACCACAAGTGTAATAGATATAAAAATACATATGCACACAAAATCAAGCAATAACAATCAACATGAGATCAAACATCAATCATACATGCGAAATAAATTCATCACAATAAATCAATTTTATCATCAAATATGATCAACTACAAGCATGCAAACATTTAACTCACACACACACACAAGAGACGACTAACTTCCCTTACCTTGAAAGATATAGCTTCAAGATTTTTTCCAGAATTCTATTTGTTTACTGCACCCGGGTGATGTAAGCTGTGCTTGAATTTTTTTTCTTGTCAATTTCATTGTTGAATATAATTTATGGTTTTATAATAAGTTTTTGTTGTTATTATTTATTGGGTTTTTCATTTTGGTTGATGTCGGAAATATCATTACTTTGGTTATCATTCCACTGATTTTAATTTTTATTTGAGGATGCGTAATGTTTGTTAGATGTATTTGGGAATAATTGAACATGCATAACATATTTGTTTTTGTTTTTGTTAGATTACATTTGATATTAGATATATGTGATTATAGATGTTTGTTCTTATGTTTGTTTCAAGGATTCCTAGATTTTGAAGATGATTTTTTAGTTGAATGGGAAAAGAAACTACATATTGGAACAAACTACTTCACGGACCCAATGGAAAATGTTTCTAATGTAGAATTTGAGGAATCGTTAATTAAAAAAGGGATTTTTCGACTATCATTTGATTTTGAAGAATTCTATGAATTGGATGACCTTCATTATGTTTGTACTTTGTTCTATGGCGATAGATATTTCTGGTTAAGAATATTTAATACAGAATGGGATGAGATTCAATATCTTGGGCTAGAAAATGATGTTGTGACAGAGGAAGATTTGGTTTGGTCTAGGTTTTTTCATCTATTAGGGTGAATTTATGCCATTCGGAGGTTAGCATTCAAGAACTTATCAGACATTGTGTTATATAATGTGTATTTGTATACCTTGAATGTAATAGTCTTTGTTTTCCTTAATGTAGTCTGTTATTCAATTGGATGAATATTTTCACAAATTTTGGGAGAAAAGATGGTTTATAGTCAGGAGATGGAATTGATTGATCCTTGTTTCAAAAGGTTTAAGTTTAACTTTGATGTGAAACCAAGTGGTATAATCCTTTTAAGTGGTGTTGTTCAAGAAATGATTAAGTACTATAAGTTGAAGGATGAAGTGTACTTGCATCTGAATTATGTTTCCAAGAATATTTTCTTGTATAGGCTTTTTTCATTAGAAGGAATTGAGATGAATTATACGAGGGATGTGGCTTCTTCTTTCGATATTCGTAATATTCCTACCAACAGTGCTAATGATCATGATGATCTTTCATTAGTTAAAACTTTGAGTTATTATGATGTGGTTGGATCCTTCCTGGTATTTGTTTGTCGTTTGTTTTTCAATTGCTTTGTCATTTATTTTTTGTGTCATATTGTCATGTTTGTTAAATAACATGGTTAATGTTGATTTTAGTATCTGAGTGCTTCTTTTGTTGGTAAGGCATTGTCGAAGTCAAGGAAGAATTATAAACTATGTAATGGGAATTCAAGGTACTGGCCATGCTCTGTCAAATGGTCTGAAAGAACTGCAAGTGAATGTTGTCTGGGTTTTAGATGGAAAACATTTGTCAAAGACAATGACTTAACTGTTGGAGATTGCATTAAGTTGGAGGTTGAGAAAGATTATGACAATTTAATAACCGTTCAGAAAATTTAAAACGTGTATTACGTTTGATTAGTTGTGAACAATATTTTGTGCTTTAAAATGACTTAGTTGTTTGTCATTTGTTCTTTAATGTTACTATCTTTTCCCCTTGAGATTTATAACTATTATGGTAGTTTTTTTGTTGAAAAGAATGAATCAGGAGCATTATTTATATTTTCAGTTGCATTATATTATATATGAATGCCTTTGTTTAACGAATATCTAGATAATCATTTGTAATTTATCAGTTGAAACATTTGCTGCTTTATTGCTCTTTTAACAATGTTTGTAAGTGTAAAAATGACCTTTTTGGTTGTTGATTTCAAGATTACATTTTCATACGTCTATGAAAACCATATTTTATTTATTATAATAGTAAAATTTATTTTTATATGGATATGTATTATCTCAAATGATAAAAATGTCCCTAATTTAAAACGATGTGTTATCTTAAATGTACTATTTTATTAATATAATTTTGACACAATATTATATATGATATGATAACAATGTCTTGTAGTTAGTATGTAGATTTATATATGATAATATAATTTTGGCACTTGTTTCATTGTTTTTTGTAAATATTAATTTATCAGTGTGGCCTTATCCAATGGATTTAGTGAAACCAGACCGACTATAATCAATTCAATTTATAAATGAGGACATTATCTCAATTGAATTTGTGGTGGTGTGAAAAGAAAAGACATGTGTGGGTGTTGAGTCCATAAGTAGATAATTTATTATTATTATGTGGGTTGGTTGATGGTTGGTATTGCTTTAAATGATAAGGCAGTTTTTTTCTCCTAGAAGTATACTATAGAATGTTAGATAATGTTATCAATGAGTGCAGAATACAAAATAAGATTGATGGTATATTTTTCATGAGATTTTATGTTCTACAATTTCTATGTCGATTTGTGTTATTTTGTTACCTCTTTCAGTTACAATTTCACAATAAATTATGATTGATTTTTTCATTTTTTTATAGTTCATTTGAATATGTTAGTCCTCAGGTATGCTTTTTCAGATCTTTCTTTCTATATATGTTTAGTTTAGTCTAATTTGTATAATCTTATATATTGGACTGGTTGCATTAGCTTATCATAAAAGCCAATTTATATAGCTTAAACATATTGTTAGGTTCATGGTAATTAATTTAATTTTATACGAAATGGATATATAAACCACAAATATTATATAATGATCACAATTTTAGATATCAAAGATAACACATTTTTAATTTGTTATACATTTTGGAATACTTCTTTGAATACAACATTTGTTGTAGAACTCTGTGGTCTTTTGTCCTTATCATGGATTAAGATCTTTAATCCTGATTTACTCCAAACCCTAGAAACAACAACATATAACTGACCATGACTAAATACTGGTTTTGGCAAGTATAATCCAACAGAAAATAAGGATTGTAAGATCTTAGCCGAATATTACTTATTTAAATAAAATTAATAAGAAAAATCATAAAGATAACATTTATTCAACACATTTCCCAAAACGCGGAAAATAATTAACTTTATTATAAGCGCTAAAAAGTTAAAAACATAAATTTAACTCAACTTTACATCTCCAAATCCAAATATAAATCCATATTACAAAAAAATATAGAAATAAGAAAAAAATCTTCAAGTTGCCCTGCTCCGACGCTAAGTCTCACCAGTACCTCCTGTAACATCATCTGCTCCCATATAACAAGTTACATGATCATTGCCAAATACACACAGATAGGGTCAGCTTAAAAGAATACAAATGCATTACCATGTACAATCAAATAACAATTTAAAATCCCTAACACTTATAATAACCCTAAACCTCACACCCAAGTCTTCACCACTTCCTCTAGATGCCTCTTGATCCTACACCCTTTGATCAATACATTGGTCGATACTTGCTGCCATGAGTGTCTACTCGCCCCTCTGGCTATAGGCCACCACCTATAGTCCACATGTGGGAATGATCTTGTTACGGACTACAATTCGTAACACCAAGTGGAGTTCCCCAATACGAACCACAGTCCGTGTTTGTCTCAAGACTACTAAACTCGTCGGCTAATACCGATGAGGGCAATCTTCCGAGACCATCCGTACGAGCCATGATTTCGCACACTCCACTAGACTTGTAAAACTACCAGACTACAATCTCAAGTGGTCACGTGTTACCCCAATACAAGTTCCACTTGTCTCTAGGACCCCAACAAATCATCGCCTCAAGACCTCCATCCAAAGCTGTGTAGAATTCTCCACGCAATCCAATTCTGAACCTGGAACCCTCTGGCGCATCTCCTGAGTCGCCTGGCAAAACCTGGCTTTAGACAGCTTGGTAGTCACCTCACTTCGCTAGGCGCCACGCACCTCTAGAGTTTTCTGCTTGACCATTTTCGCCTGGCAAAACCATCCCCACGGCTAGGTGTCGTGCGATTCCAATGGCCACTGCCACTGTTTTGGGTCCCTATCACCTAGCGGTTTGTCCCACGTCGCCAGGCGCCAAGCGGTAGCACTAGTACTACTAGTTTTTGGCATTTTGAAACTGGTTCCAAGGAACCCCAAACGCTTAATACACAATACATAATATCAATCATAGTTTTCCAGTCATAATCTTATGTTTGAATCACAACTCAACACATTCATTACCAAATATTTCACAATTAAGATCATGCCTTTACTCACTTAGTAATGAAATTCACCAAAAACTTATTCTTTTACCAAATGAAATATAGCACACTGATGAAGTTTCCCACTCACATTAATTGACTCGAACACCAAGTGCTTTAAAGCATGCTTAATTTGCTTATAAGTTGTATATCCTTGCAACTTTTCTGGTATTTTTTTCATAATGTGCAAAAGGCACCACCTATGTTGGGTGTTGGAAAACACAATTTCAATTGCATTTTGGATAGCCTTGCATTGGTTGGTCACAATCCCATCAGGTGCCTTATTAGACATGCATCACAACCAACAACCAAATAGCCATACAAATTTGGTAGGTTATGGGTGATAGTAGGCCACAACCTAATAGGATTGACTGCCTATGTCATACTTGTTAGTTAGGTATGTTGTATCAAATGAAATGACATCCCAAAAATCAACGCATGCCACACTACGCCTAGCATCAACCCAAAAGACATTAGTTATTCAATTTCACACATCCAAGTCAATTTCATAAAAGAAATCGTTGTTCAATTCTATCATTCGTGAAAAGTGATTCAACAACGCATGCCCATCACGATCATTCCCTAAGGCCTGTCTCTGATGACCAATATAGTTTCTTATATCACGCATCACAAAATCTAAGTTCTCGAAACTTCCAACATCACAAACCAAAAAACGAAAACTCTTGTTTATACGCATGTCAGCTTCATCCTTAATGTTAAGTCTTCTCTTCACCTGCATATTCATTTTTCTATTACAACAAATTAACCTTCACTTTATAGGTTCAATGTAATGAATACATTCGTGAAACACACTTTTAATTATCCATTTCCCTTCCTTTATCTGAGTGGGGAGTTTCTTCATTTTAGGTGGGATGGACAACACATAGTTTCCTTCCCAATAACAAACTAATTTCAAGTAGCTTAATTTATTCACATCATTTTCTTTATGTTCTTATTTTCACACCAAAACTACTTTTAATCTAAGAAAACTTTTCATTTATTAATAGTCGAACGGTCGAGAGATAATAAAAATTGTTTTAGCAAAACATTCTTCAAATGAAACAAAAATTAATAATAATAGAATAAAGAGGGTAAGTTTTTTATATTACTTAGTAAATGAAAGGTTTATACTATTGAACACTTATATTGATAATATTAAACAGTCTCATGTGAAAAAAAATACAATAGATTAATATTAACAAACGTAAAAATATCCAAATGTGAGAAATAAAAGAATTAATTGACATATATCATTTGAAACGTTTGTTTTATATCTTTTGTTTCACCTTTTCCAAATCCACGTCCATATTGTTCAAAATATTCTAAGATAACAAAATAAATAAACTCTTATTTTGACACAACGTCACCGTAACCTGCCAAATTAGTCAACAACATCAATTTATGCATTAAAAAATAACATCAAACACAAACCAAACTAAATATGTCATAAAAGAACTAACCATATTCTTATTCATACTACTATTAATTATACAGTCCCTTACTTTTACATCAATCCTATGCAACACTCGGAAGAATTTTATGGCCCAAGATCTACTTTGTATTTGAAATAAAAATTTGGTCAAAGACCCAAAACTGAAACAAGTATACAACATTTTAAGTTCTTATTGATGACCACTTAATATAAACACATGCAATCACCTTCCACGTTAAATAAAGAAACATTTTTGTAACAAATAAACACATCTAACGACATGAAATCGTCTTCTATTTCCTTTCTCTTTCATTATTTTTAAAATTAGAAGGAAAAATCTTTACTATTTTTAAAATTAAAAGAAAAATTTTAATTTATTTTTAAAACTAAAGGAAAAATTCATCATTATTTTTAAGATTAGAACAAAAAAATTTCATTATTTTTAAACCAACCCTAGCCCTATTTTTTAGATGTAGTAAAAATCAAACATAAATCTAATAATTATATTTTAATAATATAGTTAGAGTTGGTTTAAAAATAATGAAAGAAATATTTAATAAAAATATGAATTTTAATAAAAATGTTAGTATAACATTTATATAAAAGTTAAATTTGGTCACAATTTGGAAAGAGACAAATTTAGGATTAAATTGAAGAAATTAACAAAAAATATGTCTAAATTGAACAAAATTAACGAAACTTGAAACTAAATTGAATATAAGATGTCTGACAGTTATACTACTTAACATGTGGCATCGATACTAACTTAACACGTAGCACTAGCACCATCTCGACACATGACATTGATACTGCTACGTGACACAATGTTGACTAGACATGTGAACAAAATTTTTTAAAATTAAAAAGAATAAAAAAAATTAAAAAAACCCACGAATGATTTAAACGTTGCTAAAAAAAATGAGCAAATTGAAAAAAAAATTAACAAAAATTGGGATCTTATTGAACATTAAAAAAACGAATTGAACAAAGTAAACAAGAATAGAGACCAAAGTTATATTTAAGCCTAATCCAAATGATACATCTTACTTAAAAACATCGTTTACACTTAAAATGTTAGAGCCTTTGTTCCTATTACTCTTAGCTAATCGTGTAAAGGTTCTAATGTTCTTTTGAAAAACAAAGGTTTGTTATTGTTAGTTTTGAAATGGTGATTTTAGCCAAGAAGGTAAGGGGGAGGGGTTGAATTGGCTTTATAAAACTTTTTCGAAAGTTTAAACCTTCTTTCAATTGAATCAAATAAACTGAAAAGTTTGGATGTAAATGCAGCAGACCAGTACACTTTCAGTCAATTAAAATATAAAATAACAAACTAATATAAAACAGCAAACTAATTTGTTCATGGAGCTATGAAACAGTCGATTAAAAAGCCAAATCAGTCGGCTAAAATACTGGAGATTTATGCATAATGTAGAATTCGCAAATTCAACTCAAACAACAATCTTTTACATACAAGACTTGTTCCAAACAATATTTTTAACAAGTATACAACCTCAGATTACACAAGAACATATTAAATCACACCAAAGAACGAATTGCTTGGTTTTATTGAGTTTTTAAAGAGATTAAAAGTGAGTGAGATGAGGGAGAGAGAATTGCACAGTTGTTTTTATACTGGTTCACTCAATCATAGAGCTATATCTAGTTTACTAGGACAATGTGAGCCTGGTTTCCACTATATTCAAAAGTTTTACAAATCACACACCAAGATTACACTTTTGAACAAAGAAACTCACAAGATTTTTGACTCACAAAAATCTAGACACACACCTTGCAAGAATCACACTTACAGACCTAATCACATCAGGCAAACCAACCATAGGCACAAGAACATCCAAACCTGATGGTGGTTGTCCTTAGCCAACCATACATGTGTTCTTCAAGCTACCCACAAGACAAAATGCCTCCAAGATCAACCAAGATCTTCAAACCACGAGTTACAGCTGTGTATTGCAGAGAGAGAGTTTTATAGAGAAAAATGACAAAGTTTCATGCTCAAAAACTCAGATTCGCTCCTCTGCTTACGAAAACGCAGCTTATATAATATGGTTTAAGTGAAAACAGTCGATTGAATTTTCCGTACAGTCAACTGATTTCACTTGACTTAAGTGAAGTCAGTCAATTGAAAAATAATTCAACTAACTGAATGCATTCATACCAGAAACTATATACAACAAGCCTTTTAACCTGTTAAAACCCATTTTAACAGATTAAAAGAGACACACTAACGTACACAAGACATTTAACCTATGTCATATAGCCTACCAACAAGATATAACACTAAAACATTACATTTAACATGTTATTTTCAAATTTAACACACTAAAACTTAATCTTCAAGTGGATCTTCATCAATCTTCATCAAACACCTATGATCTTCATGCACATGGCTTTATTAATTCTTTGCTTCAAGCTTGCTGGTGCCAATGCTTATGTCTGGCTTTCATTCTTTTAGGCTGACAACACACTTAACTACTGAAGTATATAGCTATAACACTAGTTGTTAGGTCCAACTGGAATCATGGCAAGAATTTGATGGAAAATCGATAGTTACATGCTACAAAATAATTTCTTCAGAACAATTTTGTATCGAAATAGTTTTGGATGATGTGTAGAAAATAATTAGTTGCAGTTAGTTTAATATTAAATATTGAAGGATGGTTTTTATGTTTAGAAACAAATGCTATGTCAAGACTCTAATGGAGAAACACAATATCCTAATCAAGAATCGTACACATACAATAAGGATATATATATATATATATATATATATATATATATATATATATATATATATATATATATATATATCAATTGCCACTCCATTGATAGAGATGTAGCAATCAAGAATCTCGCAAGTAGCCGATTCTAGAAGTTTGCCTTGCCATTCAGCAACACCAAAGGAGTTTTTAGTACTAAATTGATTTGTTCAAAATTTGCAAAGGTTGATAATTGTCTAATGTTCCTTGCAACTCTACTGGAATATTTGATTCAATTGGGTGATCCCTTACTGCATTTTTAAGTTTAGAGACATGTAGCACTAAATATAAGTGTGCCTATTTTGGAAGTTGTAATTTGAAAGCTACTGCTCCAACTTGCTGTAAAACCAAATAAGGTCCATCATTTAGGATGAAGCTTAGTAGGCATAGGGATTTTCATGAGGTTTAATGTTTATGTAAACCAAACCTTTAGTGAAGCAGAGATGGATGTTGTTATGATATGGGAGTTAAGGCTCCCCAAAGTTTTCTCATTTTACTTTATATATATATATTTTAAAATTGTATGTATATATTATTATTTTATTTATATTAAGTTTAGAAAAGATTTTTTAGAATATGTAAAATCACTTGTAGTCGCATCCCCTCTCCAATTTCTTTTTCTTCTTTCTTTTGTTTCTCTCTCCTTCTCTCTTTTCTATACAATCTCTTTCTCTCCTCCTCCTTTCTATCTTAATTTTCATCCTCAATCTCTCATCCTTTTAAAAATCAAATTACACCACGAAAAAATCAAGGAGCTAAGGAACATTTTAGGCTGATCAATTTCTTCCTTTGAGTAAGTTCATTTTCTACATGTTTCTAAGCAATATGTTTTCCTCTTGTATGTGACTTTTCTACATTCCAACATATATCTATTTGTTAGAGATCATAAAATCATGCTCTAATAGTTTATTGGATTCTTCTTTGTGTAGATAGAGCTATTTTAGGCTTTGAAGTTGTGTAAGAGAAGAAAAATATTTAGAATCTACTTTATAAGATAAGGGGAGATAATCATTTAAAAGTAGTTAATTTTTTTTAAAAATTGAGTTTTTTTTTTTTTTAGATTTAATTTCGAGTGTTGAAAAATTCTCCAATTGCATGAAAGAAAACCCATTTGTCTACTATGTACGATTGGGCATGGTTAGTTTATCTTCTTTTTCTAAATAGATGAGAGATGATAAATTTATATTAGAAAAATTATGATATAGAATTAAAAACTTTGATTCTTTTTTCAAGATAAAGGCTTCTAATGAAGATGAAAAATATGTATCTATGTCAACTAAGCTAGAGAAATTTCATGAGAGTCTAAGAAAATGAAAAACAACTTCCCAAATTTGTTAAAGTTACATATAATGAATTTGAAAATTCTTTAGAACGTGATGACGCAAAATATCCTCAAATTTGACAATACCCACTAAATCAAATTGATAAGGTACGAATGACCTATCTAAAATGGAGTCCATAACAAATGCATCTAAAAGATTATAAGCGGTCTGGTAAAGATGATCATCCAAGAAGATTTCAATATACTTGGTTTATTTCCTTCATGAATAAAGTATTTGCCATTAAAAGATATTGCATATTGCTTACCTTATTATCTTTTCAATAAATAAAAAAACCAAGTAGACGACTTGGTTCATATATTTTCATTGTTACATGTAATTGAATTTAAATTCTAATTGGCAACGAGAGCTTATCAAGACTTGTTAAATCAAAATTGCCATATTAGGAGTGTTTTAGAAATGCAAAGCCCATATCAAATTATAAAGAATCAGTTGCGTCTCAAGACCTCAATTGACATAGTTAATTTTTTATCACTTCAAGCTTGTGCTTTTAGAGGTCATGATGAAACCACCGAATCGAGGAACCAAAGTAATTTTCTTGAAATGATAAAACTTATAGCATCATACAATGATGAAGTTATAAAAGTTATGTTAGAAAATGCTCCATATAATTCCAAATATACTTCATATAAAATTCAAAAGGAGTTATTGAATATTCTTTCTAGTGTAGTGAAAAACCATATTCGTGAGGAAGTTGGAGATTCCAAATTTTGTATGATTGTTGATGAAACTCGTGATAGATAAAAAAAAAATGAGCAAATGACTCTTGTTTTGTGATTCGTCTATAAAAATGGTTTTATACAAGAGCATTTTTTTTATATTGTACATGTTAATGACACTGCAACATTAACTTTGAAGAATGAATTGTGTGTTGTACTTTATCAACATAATGTTAATGTTTCTAATATATGTGGTCAAGGATATAATGGTACTAGCAATATGAGAGAAGAATGAAATTGATTACAAGCATTATTCTTAAGTCATTGTCCTGATGCATATTATGTTCATTGTTTTGCTCATCGGTTACAACTTGCCTTGGTTGTGTGCATCTAGAGCTGTCAAAATGGGTTGGAACCCGTGAGCCAACCCGACTCACCACAGGTTCGGGCCGGGTTGGGTTGAAATTTTTTACAAATTTCAATACGGGTTGATTTTTGACCCGACTCATTTAGAACCCAGCTCATCCGGGTTGAACCCGTGGTGAGCTGAGTTGGCCCACCAACCCGTAAATAAAAGGGTCACACAAGTGTTTTTATTTTTTTTATTAAGTTGGACTTTACATTTGGATCATGTTAAGTTGTTTTTTTATCCAACACATAAATAATTTGTATTTTTTTATTTTCGTTTATATTTGGATTGTATTAAAGTTTATTTAGATTTTAATTAGAATTACAATTTAGTTTTGACTGAAACAAAAATAAAAAAAAAATATTTTTTTAATTAAGTGAACCCGTGAGTCAACCCGTTTAACCCACTAACCCGTGGTGGGCCGGGTCGGGTTTGAATTTTTTTGGCTCGTTAAAAAGTGAGTCGGGTTGGGTTGGCTCACTAAATCATCAACCCGTAGTGGGTCGAGCCGGGTCGGGCCGGGTTACCGATTTTGACAGGTCTATGTGCATCAAGAGGATTTACTCCAATTCATCTATTCTTTTCAAAATTGACTTTTATTGTCAATATTGTTTGTTCTTCTAGTAAATATTATGATGAGTTACAATTTTTTTAATAACTTATCCTAGTCATTTTCTCTCAAATAGAACAAACTAAATACATAACATTAACTATATGATGATATTGTTACTGTAATGCTTACCAAAGAACATCTGTTATCCTAATAATTTCTCTCATCAAATACAAGATCAATATAAACTTAAATGAGGTTTAGCTATCATCATTACCACATTGAGAATAAGTAGATCCATCAACAATATTTTTTCTAGAACTGAACAAGTTGCATCATACATATTTATCAACCTACAAATAAAAGAGAAATCAGAGCTCCAATGGTATCCCAACTCATTTTAAAGTACCAATTTCATTTGTCCCTTTACCATTTTCAAGCTCATCAATATATAACAAATATACAATTCTATCTAACTTGGCAGCTTGTAACTCATCGAGATATTTACTAGAAGAACAAAAAATATTAAAAATTATACAAAACTTGAAATCCCTAACTTCCTCACAAATATAGCTTTTCACTTTACTAGAAAGAATACTCAATAACTCCTTTTGACTTTTATGTGAAGTATATTCAAAATTATATGGGACGTTTTCCAACATAACTTTTGCAACTTCATCATTTTATGATGCTATGAGTTTTATCATCCCAAGAAAGTTACCATGGTTCCTCGATTCAATAGATTTCATCATGACCTCTAAAAATACAACTTAAAGTGAAAAAAAATGGTGTCAATTGAAATCTTGAGACGCAACTGATTCTTTATAATTTGATCTAGACTTTGCACTTCCAAAACATTCCTAATATGACAATTTTGATTTAACAAGTCTTGACAAACTCTAAATGTAGTATTGTGTGGTGAAAAAGGATCATTTCCATGTGTTTAAGAAAAGTACAATTTTTTTCCATTATTAAATTTCCTCCAACTTTTAAACCCTATAACAAAAGCACTCAACAAAGTTAAAACATATTGATGACAATCGACTCATTGCCAATTAGAATTCAAATTCAATTACCTATAATAATGAAAGCATTTGAACCAAGGTGCCCACTTAGTTTTTTATTAAAAAGATAGCTAAGTAAGCAATATGCACCATCTTTTAATGACGAATACTTTAATCATGAAGGAAATAAGTTAAACAAAGTGTATTAAAATTTTCTTGAATGATCATAGAGATCAGAAATTGTTGAAAAAAAGAACAAAAGAAACATTTTGCTTTCTCCAAGCGATCGAAAAAGAAAAAAAAATAGTGAATTTATTCCAAGATAATTATGTGCTTACAAAATACCGTCTCAATTCATCTTGTTTGATCCTATCGAGGATGTGATATGGTTCCAAAGGGTGAATTGGACAATTCCAATAAGATTTCATTCTTGAACAAAAATTCAATAGACTTTTTGGAGGGAGGTTCCCATTGGCATGCATCCAGTAAGAATTGAACCTACGAATTCCTGATTATGAGTTGGACACTTTAACCATTCAGCCATGGATGCTTAGCCAGAATCCTCGTATATGATGAATAACCAAATTCCAATCGAAGTGAAATCTTTCGAATAAATGAATGCAATTAGGAGGATTCTATGAAAAGACATCAATTCAAGTCCTAGATTTTCAAATTAAGAGAGATATTAAACCATGAATAATTTTCTAGATGCATTTGATATGGACTCCATTTTGGATAAGTCTTTGGTACCTCATCAATTTTATTTGATGGATATTATCAAAATTGAAGACACTTCCTCGGATCACATTCTAACAAATTTTCAAATTTATTATATGTAACTATATGAACTTTAGAGAGTTATTTTTCATTTCTCCAAGTCTTGGATTCTCAAGAAATTTTTCAAGTTTAATTGACATAGATGCATTTTTTTCATCTTCATCTCAAGCCTTCCTCTTAAAAAGAAGAATTAATTCTTTTACTCTTTATCATACTCTGATATAAATTTATCACATCTGATCTATTTAGAAACAAATAAATTTATCATCACTCAATGGTACATAATAGACAAATGTGTTTTCTTTCATGCAATTGGAGAATTTCTCAATAACCCAAATTAAATCTCAAAACCAAAAATTAATATTTCAAGTAAATTAACATGACTTAATTCAAAATAGATAAATGCTTCCTACCTGACAACATCTTTTTGCAATTTTGCAACCTGGCATGTCCTAATTGTGCATGAATCATCACTAGAGGAATCATCAATGCACATATCGATGGTGATGAAGAGAGATCGAAAATGTTATGTAACTCACACCCGACACCAATCTTTTGACTCAATATATAATCCTGTAAAGTAACATTATTTTAAGTGAAGGAAAATGTTATGTAACTCACACCCAACACCAATCGTTTGACTCAATATATGATCCTGTAAAGTGACATTATTTTAAGTGAAGGTATTGGGTCAATCAAGTAATGAATAGTAAATTAAAATGAAAATTAGAGATATAAAGAATGTAGTCAACAGGAAAGAATGAGGGGTTGAGTAGTACCGATACCACAATTGTGTCTATGAACCATTGATAATAGTTATGAAAGGTAAATTGGTAATAGCAATAAATGAGGAGAAAAGAGAATGATTACCATATATGTAATCAATTGCAATAAAGTCAATGACACAAGGATCAAGGGAACATATATGTGATCAATTGCAAGAAAGTCAATGACACAAGATCAAGGGAAGGAGATCGAGAGCGATAACTATATGAATTACCTGTATTTGCCACCGATGTAGTGTTACTAGTATATTAACGTGTTGCACACCATTTCATAAAGTCTTCAAATGTTATTTATTAGAGATAGAGCAGAAGGTAATGTAAGAACAACAGCTGACTCAACAGGAGTGCCTAAGCAATATTGTGCAGACAAGGGGGTTCCCCATGTAGCTTCCAATGCCTATCAAATGTATGTTCAATGCGGTTGCAATGTTAGCATTTTGGACGATTTTTAGAATTACCTCTGTAAGAGCATCCAGAATTATCACTGATGCAAATGCAGTGTTTTCACCTATAGACGAAATGTGTCCCCGTGTTTAGTTTTTGTGGAATACGAAGGAGCACAGATTATGTGGAAATTGGTAGGATTTGTTGGTGATCTCAAAATCTGATCACAGGTAGCAGCATACTCTTGTGGCAAGCCATACAAGCCCAAGGTCATAAAGAATGTATTGTGGTTCTCGAGTTCCTTCTTCACATTAGCAAATGGTGGAAGGAACTCATTAGAATCATGTAAAACAACATGAAGCTGCCCCCAAGATAAGGAGACATTGGACCCTCGAAACGTCGTAGAGCAAAAAAGGGTTAAGAGATATTAGCACAACGTTCAGATGTTGTGTGTCATTGGTATGAAAGGCACAGGCGTCACTACAAATTGATGCAACACCTCATGGGACAAAAAATAGGTTTGGGTGAAGCGTGAATAGTGCATTTAATAACACTATGGAGTTGAGCATCAATCTTTATTGTTCTCAATTTTTTGTAGGAACCAATTCAACAGTAGTAAGATGGGATTTGTAGCCCAACCACTTACCCATAACTCAACTTTAGACGAGGGAAATAGTTAGACCCATCCATTTTCTCAATACTAACAAAATGGTTAGAAAAGATGAAAGAATTTGTTCTACAGGTTGATGTGGTGATGGAAGACATTTATTTTTTAGAATGTTGTAGGAAAAAATAAAAGAATTAAAATTGAGGGGGAAAAGTAGATCAGTGCAGCACGATCCAAACCCTTTGTAGAATATAATGGTGGTTGTTGAAATGTTGCCGGAAAGTACCTCATCCGAGCATCCTGCTCTCCCTAGTTACACTACTTATTCTATTGGGCAGTTATCTTACCCTGTACAGTGTACATATTGATTCCCCTTAATCTTTTACATATCTATCCTGAGATAGACCAGTTGATACATAACATGATTAACAAAGCTCAAATGACCCATTGGTCTTTTCCATGCTTTGTATAAAGATACCAGCAAAAAACAATTAGTGTTACAGAAGACACATGGCAAATTCATTGCAAGATAAGGTGCCTTTGGCGAATGGCTCAACAAATAAGTAACATGTGGCATAAAAACAAGAAATTAAAACAAGCATCACTTAGAAAAAATCCAGTACTATGAATCATGTGAAAAGGTTACATTAAAATGCTGTTCTGTAGCATCATATAATATTATATTATACATACTATGCTATGATATTCCAATTCAGAAAATGTGGTTGGCTGTACCCATAACTCAAGTAGAACTTTAACTTATATGGTGAGAACAAGAGCAATAGAGCCATCATTAAAAGATTACTCTGTATGCAGCAGGTTATAAGAACAAAATCTAAAGCATATATCCTATAATACACGAGTTGGTCATTGTGGCCCTTGCCTGTAATTACTCTCCTAGGCATGGAGCCATAGACACACAGATGATAGTAGCAACTTATCATGATGCAGATATCAGCAGCAATGTAAACAGTGCAGATTATCAGGAGAAATGATATGACAGAAATAGTAATTATTAGCATTAGAAAATGTAGAATCTGAGTCATGAAATACTGAAATCATCCAAACGACAAAGGGGAAAACTTACTAACTTTATTTCATGTTTACAAATGTTACCTTTCTCGGGAACAAACAAAAGACAACTCAGGAAACAAATTAAACAAACACCAATCCACAAACAGGAAGAACAATTAACTGGAAAACATCAGGCACACATAGTATAGCTTTCCCAGACACATATCCACTGCAATTCTAATATTTTATATTATATTTTTCTCTAGAAAAAAGGTAATCATTGAAGACTTGAAGTAGCCACACCATGAAAATTTTCCACAGTATTCCTTATTTTTTATCTAGCAATTTAAAATAAAAACTCAGGGATAAAAAGACATCCTTCTTTGTATTCCTTTGTAAAGAATGCGTTACCAACCATATAATCACCACAGATCAAAGAAACCAGGTACAAACAGTCTATTCTCTAAAGGCAAAGGTCACAACCATGATTGTCAAACTCAAGAGTCTGTAGTTATTCTGTAAACTCGGACTTGTAAATTTACAAGAATTTCCTTCACATAAAAATTTATCAAGACACCTAGAAATAATATAATAATTCAAGATTTTAATTTTATAATAATGAAAATAATAAATCTCAACAATTTTACTTCTAGTTTTGGCACCTGAGGAGGTAGCTGATTTGTCATTAATTGAGTATGATCCTGTCCCACTTGCAGACATATAATGAAATATTAATATAAAACAATATATGAATTAGTGTGAATACAAATTTCAATTTCAGTATATATATAGTATCGACAAATTGGGGCAGTGAAAAACATAGACTTTGACACCCGTATGAAGTATGCAAATTTAGGGTAGTAAAAAGTAGAACAGATATGAATCATATGATAGAATAGGAAGTATGTAAATGTAAAATAGAAAACTGGAAATATTGAAGTTGCAAAAAGACAGAGTAGAAGATGTTAAGAAATCTACGATCAAAATGGAAGGGAGTTGTTGACCTTCAACTCAAGAGAATAAATTTGTCACTATGTATAGCAAAGAGGAGAAATTATGTCCAGTGAACTTGAAATTGAGTCTTCTACTTCAACAGAAGAGGAAAACTTTGAAACCACAAACAGAAATAAAAAAGATTGGACAGTACCCACAATCACAAAGAACACCAGCTGTTGTGAAGAGAAACCAGACGATAAATAACAATGTTGCCATGTGGAAGATAAATTTGGAAGAGTACCGATGCTTCGTAACTGCAATTAGAGGAATAACAGACAGAAGCTGCAATTCAAGATCTCTAATCTTTCTTCTATTTTTGGGACCCAAAACAACAAGGTAGGTGTTTTTATTGTAAGAATATGCAACTGAACTCCCCCCACTCGGACCTACATTCAGCACACGAACCTGAACTCATGCGTTTGTCCGAGTCAATGAGATCCTTCTACGAGTTTACCAAATTGAGTTTGCTTGTGAGATCACTCAAACCAAGGTTCTGGGATTGTAAAATCACCTAAGTGTACTACTAAACTCGCAATCTTTATTACCATGATTATATCAACTGAGTGGTGCCTAAAAAAATAGCTATTTTTACATCATTACAATACTATCACTGCATAGAAAATTCAGTGTATTGATTCAATTGAATTTGGTGAGTAAAGTACAATATGAGAAGCGGACAGAAGAGCTTTTTGTTAAAAAATCCATTAACAAATTACAGCTACACTATCAAGAAAAGAAACAAATTGAACTGCTCTAAAAACATGTTAAGAATGATTCTACAAAGTCCTCACAAAGCATCGAAAGCCCTTAATTTCCAATCCACCCTCAGCCCTCTTTAACGCAAATCAACAACGCCCAAGTCCATAAATGCACTAATCAATCTACAACAGAGTGAGTTCCTGCGGGTTCTCCATAGACTGTTTGAGAATATACTCAGCCCTCCTTTTCTTATCATCCCTCTCATCTTCTCTCCCAACCAATGCCACCGTCCGTGACGCATCCTTATTCCGAATTCTCATATCCAACGACTCCCCAATGAACTTTTTCCCAGTCCTAAACTTAAAATGCACAGTAGGTCTCACAACAGGAAGCTCACTTCTTTCTCTCTCTCCCAACCCATCATCTTCATCACCACCCAACCCTCCACTCCCAAGCATCTCAATTGCCGGAGCAAACGCCTCCAACACCGAAACACGGTTCCTGTCACCAACATTACCCTCATCCAAAACTGAAACCTTAACAACCGGAGCAACATCTTTATCAACATCCTTATGGTCATCACCAACGCCTTGAGTTTCCAAAACAGTACTATCTGGTGAAGCGGATGTTCTTGCTTTAGCTTCCACTGAACCATTACGCAACAACAAACGTTTCTGCAAACTCAACAACGACCTCTCAGCCTTCCTACGCTGCCTAGCTTGTTCAATTTTATCTTCACGAGGATCAGAAACCCTCTCATTCCACACCGGAGTGTGAATATACGTATGCGGATCTGGCAAAGCCGGTAACCACGCGGGAATATGCTTCGACGGTGGAGTCTCCCCCATCTGATCAAAACTCGGAATGCGACGTCGTTCCTGAACGACCGGAAACCGAGGAATCGGTTGAGCGAACGGAACCTCGTCCGCCGATTCCACGAAACTCACGATATCTCTTACTCCGCCGGGGCAGGAGAAGGCTCGCGGCGCTCCCAGGTCCTCGAAGCCGCGAATCGCGTCGAAGACGGTGCACTGCGATCGGCCGGAGTGGTTCGCATGGGACTCCGCGGTTCTGCCTACGTCGAGGAGGTAGCGGATTGCGACGTCGACGAAGGCGTCCAGCGCAGAGGCAGTGGCGCCGTGGAACCCAGCGGCGTTGCAGAGCTGCGCCACCGCGAGACGTGCTGCGGCTCGGCCGTAGTCGTCCGGCGCGGCTCTTTCTCCGCCGTTGGTCATGGTTGGTCGGGGGCGCAATTAGGGTTTCCACGCGCGGCATTGTTCGCGTTCCATGGGGTTTGAATTTTTGACACGCTGCAATTGAAAAATGCCTCTTTCGGGAAACCAGTATGAAGAGATGAAAGAATTAAAGAAAACGAACGAAAATCTAGTTTGATTTATAGACCTTGCAAAGATGAGGGTGGTGGTGGTGATTGAGAGTGTTGGAGCAATGAAACTGAAGGTTAGTTTGGGAATGGAGTGAAAGGATAATTGGGTGGAAGAGTTGCTATTGAAAAGTTGGAGTGAGAATTGCGGAAGGAATGAGAATTCAAAGAATGGAGCGATCAAATGAAATGGAAGAAAATGAATGGGAAAGAAGGGAGCTGAGGAAGGTTTATATATAGAGTAGTGAGCTTGTTTTTTGGTCAATCAAAGCCACAGGAACTACTAGGAGCCTTTTGCCCACGCATTTTCGATTCTTTCTTTGTACATATAGATTTCGAATGCCATATGGGTTTCACTTTTCTGCATCATCTGTTAACTAAAATTTTATCATTATCCCGAATATTCAACCTATAAATATTTTCCTATAGTTTTTTTATCAAATATAATTAAATAAATATCAAATTCGATCAATTAGATCAAAGTTAAAATCATTATAAAAATGATGATTAAATATGTAGTCTAAAAATGATTTTATTTTATGGATTTGAGAGTTAAGTTTCTTGAAATGTAATACATTATAGAAAATCACAAAAAGAAATGAAATTGTAATCAATTTTGTGAATAGAAGAAAAATATCGAAAAGATCTAAATAAACTTTGTGAATATAAAATGAGATGAACCATTGAAATAAAACGAACATTTTTATTGGACATTTTAAATTGATTAAAATTTAAATATTCATATGAAAAAATAAATAAAAATATTGTTCCGGTACACTCAATAAGTCCTACATCGCTTAGAAGTCGACGTCAAGCGAAGTTTAAATACTCTTACCTCCTTCCACCCTCAGAGGCGCCTTTTAAGGACAAAACCGTGACGAAGCTAAAATGCTCCAAAGCGGACAATACCTCGGGAACGTGGTGGTTGTTCAAAACGATCAGATCCCAATGTATCCTCCTGATAATGGTGGGCAAGGGAAGTTGAAGGGGAGTTGTTGGTTCCCATGGTGGGAGCCAATGTTCCGATTTCGATTCAAGTTCATCCGGCAGCAATCGTTAGAAACGTATTGTTCGCTTTGGAACATTTTAGCTCCGTCACGGTTTTGTCCTTAAAAGGCGCCTCAGAGGGTGGAAGGAGGTAGAAGTATTTAAACTTCCCTTGACCTCGACTTTTAAGCGATGTGGGACTTATTGGGTGTACCGGAACAAGCCCCACAATCGAAGGCGGGGAGTTGTCGGTCCCCACAGTGGGCGCCAATGTTCCGATTCCGACCCAAGTTCGTTCGATATCCATCGTTAGGAATAATCACTACGTTCCGGAGGTATTGTCCGCTTTGGAGCATTTTAGCTCCGTCACGGTTTTATCATTAAAAGGCGTCTCGGAGGGTGGAAGGAGGTAGGAGTATTTAAACTTCGCTTGACCTCGACTTCTAAGCGATGTGGGTCTTAATTTGTGTACTGGAACAAGCCCCCCAGTCGAGGGCAAGGGAAGTTGAAGGGGAGTTGTCCGTCCCCACGGTGGGCGCCAAATGTTCCGATTCTGACCCAAGTTCGTCCGGCAACCCTCGTTAGGAACAACCACCACGTTCCCGAGGTATTGTCCACTTTGGAGCATTTTAGCTCCGTCACGGTTGTGTCTTTAAAAGGTGCCTCAGAGGGTGGAAGGAGGTAAGAGTATTTAAACTTCGCTTGACCTCGACTTCTAAGCGATGTGGGACTTATTGGGTGTACCGGAACAAGCCCCTCAGTCAAGGGCAAGGGAAGTTGAAGGCCCAAGGTATTGTTCGCTTTGGAGCATTTTAGCTCCGTCACGGTTTTGTCCTTAAAAGGCGCCTCGGAGGGTGGAAGGAGGTAGGAGTATTTAAATTTTGCTTGACCTCCACTTATTGGGTGTACCGGAACAAGCCCCCAAGTTGAGGGCAAGGGAAGTTGAAGGGGAGTTGTCGGTCCCCACGGTTGGCGCCAAATGTTCCGATTCCAACCCAAGTTCGTCCGACAACCAATTGTTCCAATTCCGACCCAAGTTCGTTCGACAACCATCGTTAGGAACAACCACCACGTTCTTGAGGTATTGTCCGCTTTGGAGCATTTTATCTCGATCACTATTTTGTCCTTAAAAGGCGCCTCAGAGGGTGGAAGGAGGTAGGAGTATTTAAACTTCGCTTGACCTCGACTTCTAAGCTATGTGGGACTTATTGGGTGTACCGGAACAAGGCCCTCAGTCGAGGGAAAGGGAAGTTGAAGGCCCGAGGTATTGTCCGCTTTAGAGCATTTTAGCTCCGTCACGATTTGGTCTTTAAAAGGTGCCTCGGAGGGTGGAAGGAGGTAGGAGTATTTAAACTTCGCTTGACCTCCACTTCTAAGCTATGTGGGACTTATAGGGTGTACCGAAACAAATGTTCCGATTCCGACCCAAGCTCGTCCGGCAACCATCGTTAGGAACAACCACCACGTTCCCAAGGTATTGTCTGCTTTGGAGCATTTTAGCTCCGTCACGGTTTTGTCCTTAAAAGGTGCCTCAAAGGGTGGAAGGAGGTAGGAATATTTAAATTTCGCTTGACCTCGACTTCTAAGCGATATGGGACTTATTGGGTGTACCGGAACAAGCCCCTCAGTCGAGGGCAAGGGAAGTTGAAGGCCCGAGGTATTGTCCGCTTTGGAGCATTTTAGCTCCGTCACGATTTTCTCCTTAAAAGGTGCCTCGGAGGGTGGAACGAGGTAGGAGTATTTAAACTTCGCTTAACCTCGACTTCTAAGCAATGTGGGACTTATTGGGTGTACCGGAACAAGCCCTCTAGTCGAGGGCAAGGGAAGTTGAAGGGGAGTTGTCGGTCCCCACGGTGGGCGCCATATGTTCCGATTCCGACCCAAGTTTGCACGCCAATGGGACCCTCCCTCCAAAAAGTCTATCGGATTTTTGTTCAAGAATGAAATCTTATTGGAATTGTCCAGTTCACCCTTTGGAACCATATCACATCCTCGATAGGATGAAATAGGATGAATTGAGATGGTATTTTGTAAGTACATAATTATCTTGAATAAATTCACTATTTCTTTCTTTTCCGATCGCTTGGAAAAAGCAAGATGTTTCTTTTGTTCTTTTTTCAACGATTTCTGATCTCTAGTAGACCTATCAGTAGGATTCGAACCCAGATGAAGTTCTGACCATCTGTCAGAGAAAAAAGAACGACCTCGGAGGGTGGAAGGAGGTAAGAGTATTTAAACTTCGCTTGACCTCCACTTCTAAGCGATGTGAGACTTATTGCATGTACCGGAACAAGCCCCCCAGTCGAGGGAAAGGGAAGTTGAAGGGGAGTTATCGGTCCCCACGGTGGGCGCCGCATGTTCTGATTCCGACCCAAGTTCGTCCGGCAGCCATCGTTAGGGACAACCACCACCTTCCTGAGGTATTGTCCGCTTTGGAGCATTTTAGCTCAATCATGGTTTTGTCCTTAAAAGGCGCCTCAAAGGGTGGAAAGAGCGATGTGGGACTTATTGGGTGTATCGGAACAAGCCCCCCAATCAAGGGCAAGGAAAGTTGAAGGGGTGTCGTTGGTCCCCACGGTAGGCGCCAATTATCCGATTCCGACCCAAGTTCGTTCGGCAGCCACGTGTACCGGAACAAGCCCCTCAATCGAGGGCAAGGGAAGTTGAAGGCCTGAGGTATTGTCTAGGTATTGTCTGCTTTGGAGCATTTTAGCTCCGTCACGATTTTATCTTTAAAAGGTGCCTCGGAGGGTGGAAGGAGGTAAGAGTATTTAAACTTCGTTTGACCTCGAGTTCTAAGCGATGTGGGACTTATTGAATGTACCGGAACACTATCTAAAGTAATTCTAGACTCACACTTACATTCTCAAGAGACTTCAAGTGAAGTTTCAATCCTTAGCCGAAGATTAGGATGCACGACATGTAGGGAGGTATGAATTTAGTTACAAGTTCCATTGTAGTGATGGTATATTATGTGATGTAAGAAGTTTGTGTTAATAAATATTTAAAAAATAACACAATAAATAATTTCTATATTCACAGTATACAAACAATTATAATTCGGACCAACCTTTATATATTACTTACGGATGTGTAGGTTAATAATACATAATTATTTCGATTTTTGTAAAATTTAAATAAAATTTTTAATCTAGACTAATAATAATGATGGATGAAAAACTTATATGAATAATATATGAATTTTATCATTAAAAGTGTTTATAATTACTTATATAGTTAATATCATATTAAGAAGAAAATTCTCTATTTATTATTATAGTTAAAAATAACATAAAATCTTGTTTAAATTTTAGTGGGACAAAAATATGTTTAAACATTAGATAGATATAAATAATATAAAAGGTGTTTTACGGACATATTAGTATTTTATTTTAGGCTTCAATACCTTTTTGGTCCTCATTTTCGTAGTGTTTGTTGCAGATGGTCCTCATTTTGACAGAATGTTTAAAATGGTCCTCATTTTCGCAATTCGTGTTTTATTTGGTAATTTTCTGTGACGTTGTTTAAATTATTAACATAGCATTGTACAGGTGCCACGTAACACACCCTAATACAAATCGTGCCACCTGTACAATGCTCTGTTAATGATTTAAACGACATTACAGAAAATGACTAAATAAAATACGAATTGCGAAAATGAGGACCATTTTAAACATTCTGTCAAAATGAGGACCATCCGCAACAAACACTACGAAAATGATGACTAAAAAGGTATTTAAGACTTTATTTTATTGTAAAAATAAAAATGCCAATAAAATATTAAATATAGCTTTTCAAATTAACTTATTATTATAATAATGATAATAATTTAATTGTTTATTTAAATCATATATTTACATAAATTTTACCTTTTTCATCTTTACATTTAAAAAACATTTATATGTCTTTGTAAATATTATTCTAATATAACAATTTATGATATCAAAACATTATTTTTAGTCATGTTCTAACGACAAATAATGAAAGAATGCTAAATAAATCCTTTTTTATGAAAAATTTTACGTTGATTGGAATATTTCTACGGGTAATATTAAACTTTTGGAATAAGGTATGGAAACCAAGATGAGTATGTAAATTTTGACTTCATTTCAGTCTTGATATCCTTTTCAATACTTATCTATTTCTTCTTCACAATGTGTCTTTGTTTTAAATTTTTAAAATATACATAGTTATTGGATAACCTAATAACTTATATTGTTTGTTTTTTTCTCTCAACTATGTTACCTATTCAAAATTATTAAAGTTCACTCTTATCGATTTCATTCAAATGATATGTCCTTTCTATAACCACATCATTCAACACATTTCTTTTAATATTTGTCTTTGTTTTTGTTTTAAATTTGTAAAATATCTATAGTTGTTGGATAACCTAATAACTTATATTATTTGTGGTCTCTCAAATATATTACTTGTTCTAAGTTAATATAATAAAGTTTACTCATATCACTACCTTTGGTTTAATGACGATCTCGATTTCATATTTTTTTTATTTGATTTCATTCAAATGATATATTGTATTTCTATAACCACAGAACACCTTTCATTATTTACATTCATTTTAATATTTGTTCTGATACACCCAATAAGTCCCACATCGCTTAGAAGTCGAGGTCAAGCGAAGTTTAAATACTCCTACCTCCTTCCACCCTCCGAGGTGCCTTTTAAGGACAAAACCGTGACGGAGTTAAAATGCTCCAAAATGGACAATACCTCAGGAACGTGGTGGTTGTTCCTAACGATGGCTGCCGGACGAACTTGGGCGAACTTGGGTTGGAATTGGAACATTTGGCGCCCACCGTGGGGATCGACAACTCCCGATGAACCTTTGCAATTCAAAGGACCTATGACAAGGACAAGGCGTAAGAGATTCGAAGATCAAATCTATTCAAGGCTTCTAATGCTATAAGCAACTAGAAGATCATGGCTTGGATCACATTTGAAGGATAAGTTTTAGGAAAATTAGTTTATGTTTTTGGACTTTGGGTTTTCTTTTAGAAATTAGTTATCTTTCTATGTTTTTGGGCTTTGTGCTTTCTTTTATAAATTAGTTTATGTTTTTATGTTTTTGGGCTCAGGCCTTCTTATAGGGTTCCCAAGTTTTCTTAAACTTATGTGGCTATATATAGAGGTACCAAAAACTGATATAGACACTTTTGAGTCATATTATATGCATTTGCATTATTTGAGAGAGGATTCTCTTAGTTCTTGGATTAGAACTCTGATTCTTATCAAAGATTAAAATCTTTGTGACGAATCTTCACTTGACTTATCAATCTGCTAGATTGTGGCGTTCTTCATCCCTGTCTTATTCTACGTTCTTCTCTAATTTATTTATGTCATCCCTCAAGAGGATTCAAATTCAGAAATGGTCGTATTCTTTCCTGGATAGGATCATATCAAAGAGATTGTTAGAATGCAAGTGTGAGTCTAAGTCCTACATTGGGTAGAGATGAGAAAATTAAGCACCTTATAAGAAGGAAGACCCATAAACTCATTGTCTTAAGGTTTTGGGTTGGGGGTGGTGTCAAATCCTTATGTGGTTGGGCTTAGGTCTCCTTGGTGTTATTTCTCCCTAATGAATTCTCCCCTCAATAGACCCATCAAAGTTAAAGTCAAATTGAGGAAAGATGTTGAGAAGCCAAAATTTTACGAATAGAGAAAGCTTATGCAGAAGCTAAAAGTTGAGATAGGCCCTTACATAAGCCAAAGTTAAAGTTGAAGCAAACACTTTAGCTCAAGTTCTGTGAGAATTGCAATTACCAGGCCCTTCTTCATCTAAATCACAAGGCACAATGCTTATCAGTTGTCCTAATAGATGTTGCCCATGCAAATATGTTATACTTAGTTCAATTCACAATTTAAGAAGCCATCCAAGAAGAATGAAAAGATAACTCAATTGCTAGATATTAAATAAAGGGACCAATCTTTTACCTATCTCCCTAACCCACTAAAGAACCAACTATCTTCATCTTAACTAGCAACAACACCTTCTCGGTCACCACAACCATGATGGACCAATCCTATCTTTTGTTTATCATGATAAAAAAGGGAGAAGATACATGTTTTATTATTTCAAGTGTTAAGATTAGATGATCCAACATTCTTAAGAACAATCTAATACATCCCATCAAACAATATAAGTCATATAAGAGCACCTAAAAACTTTGATGATAACAAACACTATAAGTGATGTGAATTAATATTACATATAATCTTTATAGAATGTGTGTTCATCCAGCTAAAAGACTCTTAGTTAAGTATGTTTTATGTCTTTTAGATTAGACAACCAATAAGACCTTGTTTAACAATCTATCGAACGATGTTTGAAACATTAAATTCAATTCTAATAAACTTTAATTAAGTTGTAATGATAAACAACTTTTCAAATAATCAAATATAATTAAATGATTTCACAAACGAATAGCATATCTTGAATTGAAGAGCTTTAATGATTAATGATCTTATTAATTATGAATATGGAATGATTTTTTTTGTTTAGAGAAACCTTTTAAGCAAAGTGTTTAAGGGAGAACTAGACATAGCTCAAGGTTTGGGATGAACCATTATAAAATCTTTTGTATGTTTGATATGTTTGGTATTAAATGATCTAGTTTAGTGTTGTGCAAAAAAAAAAGTCTAAGGCTTCATTCATCCCCTCTTCTAAAGCCCACTATTCTATCAAGTGGTATCACAATCTGTCTCTAGGGGAAATCCTTACAAGAAAAACAGGTTTAATCCAACAAACTCTGTGAAAGGACATGCTCAAGTAGTTAATCATCCACTAGTTTTTAAGGCAGAAAAATATAATTTGTGGAAACTCAAGATGATTGAATATCTTGAGGATGTTAACATAGACTTGCTGGATATTATTAAATTGGATTTCTTTCTTGTTGGATGATAGAGGAAAGATATTGTTATGAAGTATATTGAATGAGAAACAAAGATATTAATATCAATTAAATGTCAAAGTTAAACAATTTGTTATGTGCCATTTCAAAAGAGAAGGTTTCCAAGGTTCAGGTCATTTCATTTTCCAAAGGGATGTGGGAAACCCTTGTTATGGCTCATGAAGGTTTAAAGGAGGTCAGACACAACAATCTTACCTAATTAAGGCATCAATATGAGATGTTTACTATGGAAGATAATGTCATGTGCCGTGTCAGAAAAGAAGGTTTCCAAGGTTCATGTCATCTCATTTTCCAAAGGGATATGGAAAACCCTTGCTTTGGCTCATGAAGGTTTGAAGGAGGTTAGACACAACAATCTTACCTTATTAAGGCATCAATATGAGATGTTTACTATGGAACATAATGCATCAATACAATTTATAATTGCTAAACTTCAAACTCTTTTGAATAATCTATGGTCTCTCAAAACCACACTTAGCAATTATGATATCAATGACAAGGTGTTATGAACCTTTCAACCAAAATGGAGAGCTTAGGATATTTCTCTTAGAGTGCCCAAGGATCTTGAAAAGATGTCTGTGGAAGAGTTAAAGGGCATTCTCATTGTCCATAAACAAATTTTGTAGGGAGACACCCAAAAAGCTAAAGGAGAAATTCTTGCTTCAAAGTCTAGTCAAAAGGTCAAGATAAGGAGCTAGATCAAATGAGCTTGATTCAAATTCTCGACAAAGCTTTTTGAAGTGGGGGATGATGGATCAAATGAGCTTGATTCAAAGGAAGATGAGGAGTTGTTCTTAACCAAGAGGTTCAAAAGGAATTTAATATGCATTGTAACTATGACAAAACCACAAGCTCAAGTCTAACGAAGAAACTTGGATACTTTAGAACAAAATATCCAGAGCAAGACAACAAACAAAGAGAGAAAAAAAATGTTATATAAGAATAATCTTATGGAAATATGAGAATAGTTAGATTCTTCAAATTTTGAATCTGAATAAAAGGAAACCTATATTAGTCTTATGATAGATGTATCTAATAACTCCATATCATACGAGTATGATGAAAAAAGGTAGGTTTTTCTTACTTACATTCTATTCGATTAACATACATTGAAGTTATATCCAATAATGATAGAAGTATTGTTGCATATAAGGCTTTAATTAAGATTTTTAAGAATATGTGCAAAAAACTTGAAATGATTAAAGATACAAAAGTATCGTTTGGTGAAGTTTCATGTGAGTATGCAAATGATGAGTCTAAAAACAAAATATTATATGAAGAGAACAAGAATCTGAAACATTATCTTAACACTCAAAACATGGAAATTGAAAAGTTTAAGAAAGAATTGCATCTTACTTGAGAAAGCCTTGGAAAAAGGCCTTTGTAAACTAAGGACAAAAACAATATGAACGATCTTATTTCAAAAAATTATACTCTTAGAAAAATCTCATCACAATCTAATATAAATGGAAATTCTTGGATCTGTTGATAAGAAATTTTAGGAAATCTCAAGATAAATCAAGGATGGGATATAAGAGAAAGGATGAAATTAAAATTAAACCTATGAGAAAGGAATCTTATAGAAAAATTAACCCTAAATGACCCAAATAGGTATGAGTTCCTAAAATAGATATAATTCTTATTGCAAACATTCTTAATCTTACAAAGAAGACCTTTGTCATAGGACCTGAAAATGGTTTCTCATGGCACGTAACAAGAGAAAGGTTTATGTTCCAAGACCTTTAAATGAATAAAGGATGATGAAAGGTAATATTTGAAGGAGACCAACATGGGATAATCATTGGAAGCAGTTAAGTAAGTTTGAAACCTTCGTTATTTATTAATATTGTTCTTTTAGTTGATGGTTTGAAACATAATGTATTGATCTTAAGTCAATTGAGTGATAATGGTTGTGATGTTGCTTTTAATAAAGACCAATGTATAATTAAAACAAGGATGATACCAACTTGTATTTTATAAAATTGATATGGACAAGTTATAAATTTAAAAGGTATCTTGTCTCATGATAATCAAAGAAGATCGTTTGCTTAGGCACATGAAATATGGTCATGCAAATTTGAGACTTCTCTCAAAACTGCAAAAAACATAGTCTCGTAAGAGTCTTGTAAAGTATGTCATTTAAAGGCAATCTTCTCTGTAAGTCATGCGCAAAAATGATAAGGGTCTAATTTACCTATTTTTAGTATATGCTTATGACACTTAAATGAATGATTTTGATAAATTCTTAAGCAAATCAGATCCTTCTTACTTAGAAATTTAAAATGAGGTATTGAGAAATAGAAAAAAAATATGTTTGTGGTGATTTTGTAGGAGATTTCAATGAATTAAAAGAATATTGTCGTTGATCCCCAAACCTAATATGAGCACCAAAAGGCGGTTTAGCAAAGATTCAAATATAGCCTTTGTAACTAAGCAACGATACTAACACTAAGCCACAAAGAAGAAACCTTCACTACAAAGAAACCTCAAGCACCAGAATGAGTAGCTAAATTTCAAAGAAAACCCTCCCATGATGGAAAGCTCCATTGTTGACCACTAGACTAAAGGCTTAAGCTATGAACAAACCCTCATAGGAAGGAAACCCTTAAAGCTAACCATCACTATTGGAGTTGAAGTTATGTCTTATTTTTCATAAAAAAATAGAGCCACGCTTTATTATTTGACATGTTTGTTTCTAACTTTTCTCTAGAAACTTTTGGAATTGAATTATGGAGATATAAGAGAGGGATAACAACTCCAAATTTTTGTATCTGAATTCATCATCACGAGTAACTAGACTCTTTCTTGTTGGGATTGAATGTAACTTTCATGATTCTTTGTACTACTATTTATTCCATATATGTTAAGTGTTTACTTCAAGTGTTAGTGATTTGATTTGTATTTATTGTTTTGATGACTTGAAAAAGTTATCTTATTTCATAAACTTGAATTGAGTGGAAAGTGATTTAAGTTAAGATCCAATTAAATCTCGTACTACGGTTAGATGCTATGAATATATCTAATTGCTATAACTTAACATAAAGTTATGTTCTTAATGCAAGGAATCATTCAATTAGGGATCAATGAATCATATTGAGTTGAAAGGCTTAGGTTTAAATTCAAGGAATTGATTTAGAAATACCTTAGTACTTTCAGGAACACTAAAGTAATGAACATGACATAAATGAATCAATAATATTGCAATAGTAGAAGATTAGCAAAGTTCAATCCTAACACTTTTATCAATGTCATTTAATTTAATCACTTAGCAATCTCTATTTTAAATTTGTCAACCATCATCACTACTTTCTTTGCAATTTCAAATAGATTGCAAGATACTATTTTATTCAACAAAATCCATTTGGATATGACCTTGTTGTGCTATAATTGAATCCAATGCACTTATTAGAAAATTAGTTCAGTATTAGAATACCAACAAGTTTTTTATGTTGTTGTTGTTGTGGATTTGTGCTAAGATAACTCAGTAACTACAATTAGTTTGGATTTGTGTTTAAATTTATTACAATTTTAGATTCATTTTTACTTTGTTGTACTCACTTAGTCTTTAGTTGATCTTGTATTCCTATAAGAAATCAGGAAGAAAAAAATTCTATTTGATCCTAAAGTAGAGAGAATTGCTAGGCAAAACAATACCAAAACCAGAAAAATGAAGCAACAAGAAAAGTTAAAACAACAATATAGAAGAGAAGAAATATCCTCTCTAAATTCAGTTTACTTTCGTCAAGGGGAACAAATGGTATAATGCAATGAGCAAAGAAGATGACTAGGTGAATATGTCCAACAACAAAGGACCAAGGTTGTTCTCAAACATAATCAAACCATCCAAGAGTATAGAAATAAAGCCTCCATTGTTCTCACTCATAACCTCCAATTAGTTTGTAGGAATGGAGCATGAAGATCCCTACAACCATAATATACTTTCTTTGAAATGTGTGATACCATGGGAATAACAGGTGAAGATGAGGAAACAACATACCTTAGATTATTTCCTTTCTCATTGACAAGGAAAGTAAAGAATTGGTTATAGTCTCATCCCAACTAGAGTTTGATCAATTGGGAAGATGTGGAGAAAAAGTTTTTAGCCAAAATTTTTCCACCATTAAGAAATTTTGTGGCCAAATAAGAAAGTTCTATATTCTAACAAGAAGCATATGAGCCATTTTTTGAAGTTTGGGAAAGATGAAAATCCTTGTTGAGAAAGTGTCCTAACCATGAATTTGATGATGTGGCTCAGCTCAATATGTTCTTGATAGGTTATATATATTCATTGTCATGGTCATTGGGAGATTGTGGTTCTATATGGTTATATGACATTAGTCTTACACATATAAGACCTTAGACACCACTTTTACAACAAAACCTTAAGGCAATGTTGTTATGGGTCTTTATTCTTATATAGTGTTTAACTTTGTCTTTTCTATCCAATGTGGGACTTTTTGACTCACACTTGGACTATTCCCAACAATCTCCCCTCAAGGGTGAGTCCCTTGTTTTTTTCTTTTTTCTTTCATATAGTATATTTCCCTTCAGGTGTATGAGTGACCGCTTTGGTTATGGTTATGCGGTCAGTCACTCCGAACCATCGGCTCTGATACCACTGATAAGTTTTATATATTTTTTCATATATATGGGTTATGGTTATAGACATGGTCATTGAGAGATTGTGGGTTCTCTATATATGGTTATATGACATTAGTCTTACACATATAAGACCTTAGACACCACTTTTACACCAAAACATTAAGGCAATGTTGTTATGGGTCTTTATTCTTATATAGTGTTTAACTTTGTCTTTTCTATCCAATGTGGGACTTTTTGACTCACACTTGGACTATTCCCAACAGTTCTATAGTGGATTGAGACCACAAACCAAAATGCTACTAGATGCTTCTATAGGAGGAGTAATGATGTCAAAATATGTTGAAGAGGCAAACTCAATTATAGAATCATTGGTAGCTAGTGACCACCAAGTACATTATGACAAAAACCAACCTTCAAATAAAGGAGTTTTGGAGTTAGACAAAAAAAACATTATTATGGTCCATAACATGCTTACTTCACAACAAATGGAAGAAGTAAAAAAGAAAATGACCAAACTACAAGTTGGATCCAATTCAACAAGTGTATCCAATAAATTATAAGATATAATTTATGTGTTTGTGATCATCCTAACGGTTAGTGCTCAGTAGTACGACTTTCTCATAAGGAACTAGCCAAATTCATGAATAACTCAAGAAGGCCAGATAATTACAACTTCCACCATAACGCAAGTTGGAAAAGCAACAAGAACTTAAATTCTGGTTGGAAACAAGAAACTGGAAATTCATAATGGCAATCACAACAAGCACCTTATCAAGGCCATCAAAACTTCTTCCAACAAGATAGGTTATCCAAAATAGAAGATGCATCGACTCAATTTATTTATGTCTCAACCACTAATAAGAAAAATACTAAAGCCTCCACTAGAAACCTGGAAGTATAGGTTAGGCAGATAACTAAGCAATTAACTAATCAATAAAATAATCAACTTTCAGCCAATACCAAAGTGAATCCCAAAGAACATTGTAAGGCTATCACTACTAGGTATTTTGAGGCAAGGGGATTGGTGGCAACCTAGGAAAGGAACGTGAGAAAAAAGTTGAAGGACAAAAAAAGAAATGGAAGTTGAGTTGAAAAATGGAGTGGAAAATGAGAATGTAAATAAAAAAAAGACGTAGATATATAAATACTTTAGAAATTGTGGATATAAAAATAAATAAAGGAAAGAAAGAAGGAAAAGAAAAAAAGATCAATGAAGAAATGAGTCCTCGTGCATTGAGTTTGGCTTATCATCATGGACCATCCAACAAGGATAAGGAAAGACAATTCACCAAATTCTTGGACATGATTAAGAGTCTGTAGATCAATATATCTTCCATTAAGACAATGGAAAATATGACTACCAATGAAATAAACATGCAAATTTATTGAAATATTTAAACATGCACATTTACTGAAATTTTTTGTTTTGTTTTAATTTTTTTTTTGGTTTATGTCTACTATTGTTGTCTTTTTTTAAAAATTTATTGTTGTTGACATTTTTTATGCTTCTTCTATTACAATTAAGGTGTTGTTACAAAGTTAGTTTAAGGATTTTTTTTTTTCATTTTAATGTACTCTATTTTTTCAAAATTATTTGGTATCTCATGCATGCCAAAAGCTATATGTGCATGTCTTACTCATGTCTTATGGTTTTAAGTGTTATTGGTTAACTTGAGGTATTGATCACTAAATGCTAAGGTCATTTTATGCAAGTATTGGTTTTGTTACATGGTTTTATATGTTATCTAAAGTACATGTTTCAATTTTAGGATTCTCATAAGTTTTGTCAATTTTATAAATAGTAGTGCTCTAATATAATTTCAATTTAAATGTTATTTGGTTTTTTTAATATTTGTAGTTGTAGTCACTATATGTTATTATTTTTTCTTCACTTTGTACAATTTTATACTTGTACTAATTTAATTGTTATTTTCAAGTGGATTTGATTATAGAACTTATTGTAGTTTGTTAATGTCTTTGTTAATTTGGAGAAGAATTCAAGATCCTAATATTTTAGGTTTGGATTGTCCTTACGTAAAAACAATCATGGTATCTTCAAAACATTCAACTTAATCAAGTGGTAAGACTTTTAAATTGAGGTAATACAATTATATGTTGCGAATGATTTCAAGAAAATAAGTATGTATATGATTTGTGTGTTTATATTATTTGGTAACTTTGATATGTGTTCTAAAAAATAGTTATATGGTTGTAATTGAATTTAGTTGAACAAACGGTAAACATATGTGCTTTTAAGTTGTTTTTTTACCTTTTTTGTTGTGGTTCTTTTTTTGTATCATAATATCTGTAACATTTTTCTGTAAAAAGGAATATTAGGTGCAAGCTCCTTTGAATGAAGGTAATTGTTGTAGGTAATATCAATTGTCCCGTAGTAGAGGCTAAGTAGGTCGAGTCACTATTGAATGATGGCGCTTAGGATGTTATGTTCTTAAGTAGAAAAAGTTGTGCCTTGACTAATAGCTATAACTTTTGACCTAGTAGAAAACGCTCGATCCAACAATTGGTATCAAAGCCAAGATCATGAGTTTGATTCCTAGTGCAATTGTTCAAGGGAGATTGTTGCGGGTTGAACAATTATCTCGTGGTGGAGGTCAGGTGGCCGAGTCCCAATCCAAGAGTGGAATTCCTAGTGGGACAATTGTTGAAAGAGAGATTGTTGCAGATGCATCAATTGTCCCGTTGTAGAGGCCAAGTGGGCCGAGACACAATTGAATTGTGGCACTTGGATTGTTACGCTCTTAAGTAGAAAGAGTTATGCCCTTACTAATAGTTATAGTTTTTGGCCTAGTTAAGCTCTCGATCCAAAAATAATAGTCTGAGATTAAGTATATTTAGTTGAATATTTGCTTCTATGGTTTAAGATGTTGTTATTATTTATTTCAGTTGGTATCATATGCATGCTAAGAACTTTATATGCATGTCTTACTTTTGTTTTATGGTTTTAAGTGTTAATTAATTTTAAGGTGTTGATTTTTTATCTTTATATGTTATATTGTGCATGATGAATTTTTTATGTGTATGTGTTGGTTATGTTATGATTTTATGTGCTACCTTAAGTACATGTTTTCATTTTCGAATTCTAATAAATTTTTCTAATTTTGTAAATAGCAATGCTCTGATATGATTTCAATTTGGATGTGATAAGTGATTAAATTTTACGTATAATTCACATACATTTTAACACATATCTTATTTGATTATATTACATATATTGAGGATTTTACTCTCTTTTTATTTAATTGAGCAATCCCCTTCCTTCTTGGCTAAACACTTCATTTACTTCTTACATCTATAATGGTGAAAAGCGATGATAATGATTGGGTTTATTATGAAGATGAAAAATGGAATGGAGGCTGAAATTGTATATTGATGAATGAAACGTGTGTGAGGTAGATGATTGTTGATAATGAAGAGGAATTGAGAAGTGATGGCTTTTATGTAAGGGTTTTCTGGAAAAAACAAAATTTGATTGGGGAAGGGGTTGACAAAAATAGGAAGAGTGATGTGTATTTTATAGGGTGAAATTTGTGAGTTGGTTAACACTGTAGTGTGATGAATTTGTTAGGTCGAATGGAGAAGAAAAAGAAATTGAGGTTGTGGAGTTTTTGTGAGATGAAATTGTGTATGGGTTTTGTGTGGAGGTTGTGGATGTTGCGACTGTCGCTCTCTAGGTTTTCACTTGGAAGAAGGTCTAGATGCACATGGTGGAGCGACACATCGGCAAAGCCTTCGGTAGTGACCAGAGTAGACAGCGGGAATGACGTCTCATGGAACCCTAACTTTCAACTTGCCAACCCATTTTGGCCCGACCTACCTAGCCCTCGAAATTGGCGTGCCAAATACGGGCCAACTTGTCTCTAGTTTGCTAGCCCGTTTTTTTTTAATTAAAAAATAAAAAAATAATAATTAAATTTTATGTATTATATTTTTGTAAAGATGTAAATATGCAATACTATTATAATTTAAATCATTAACACTTACAAATTAAATTTCAATCATTAGTTATAATAGAGTAATTTAATATGTAAATGTAATAATTATTTTGATTAATCCAACTAAATATATTAATTAATCAATTCAAAGTTGAAAAATATTATATGACTAAATATGTTTTATATATTTATTTATAAGTATATATACAAACAAATTTTAAAAATATAAATTCAAAAATAATTAAGAAAAAATTTGAAAGAAGTAACAAATTAACCTGCCGGCCTGCCATGTGGCAGGGCAAGTTGCAATTTTTGGCCTTGTTGATGGCGAACCAGCCCGAACCAATGCATTTTTTATGGGTCAAAACAGACCAAGCTAGCCCTTTTTTCCACCTTATTAATGTAATTGAAAAAATGTAATATCTTATTGTCATCACGTTTTAAGTTTGTGCATTAACATATTGTTAAGGGTATCGAGGAAATAATCCAACCAAAGAAATCAACAGACACATTGACACGCAAAAATTGGAAAAGGGTTATGTAAAGGCAAGTTGTTTTGAAAGTAGAAATCAAATAGAGAACACTATTGAAATATAAAAAAGGACACTCGATTGAGGCACAAGGTATCGAAAGCAGCTAGATCAAAACAGAAAGCGTTGAGAAAAGGATAACTGAAATAGAAACTTAAAGCTAATTGGAAAGGGAAGTTACATACAATAACTACTACAAAACATGGAAGCAACTAAGATATTTGACACAATAAGGTAGTTTTAGGACAATTACTCCAATTTATGTATTTTTTTCTTTTATTTTAGTTTGCCAAGTAGTTGTCAAGATAGTGGGAGAAGTATTATTAGAAAGATCAAATGTAAACAAATGGTAACAAATTGTGGATACAATTATTGAGAACGCTGCAAACAAAAAGAAATGAAAAAAATTAATATTATGGCAATTTGGGTTCCAACTCCCATTGATTTCCTTTACAATTTCTTATTTTATCCTAGGTAATTTATTTTTCTATAATTTACATTCATGCAAACCCTTTGCCACCATTCTCTTCTTCATCTATCATTCTCCACTTTATTTTCATTTTGATTCCTCCATTAGTCCATCCTTAACAACAAAAAATACTAGAAACATGATCTCCGGTAAGAAATGCATGATTTGTTGATTATAGTCAATGTAACATGAGAATCTAATGTCTTTGATTCACATAAGTGAACTCTTTGTGAAATTTGTTCTAACAATGAATGCATAAAACAGTCAAATACTTTAAATCAAATTGAAAAACATCAAGTATCACATATAAAGACACTATACAAGCATCGAATCCAAATTCTCAAGAATCACATACTAAATTTAAACTTCATATTTGTAACAATAACTTATATTCATTTTATCATTATTTTACGTTTTATATTTGTTATAATAGTTACACTTTTCATTATAACAATTATACTTATCATTATACTCAATATATAGGAGCTAGTACATTTCAACCTAGGTTGAAGGTCAATCTAGGTTTGTGCGAACCAAGGGTCGAGTCTGGCTAAAGGTCGAGAAGAGTCGTAAGATGAGTTTTTCATTCGAAGGTTGAATGAGATAGTCTATATCAAAGGTCGAGATGAGTCGTCCAAAATTAAAGGATAGAAATAAGTGAATCAAATATTTTTAAAATAGAACTTTGCTCTAAAAAAGAAATTATTTGATTTAATTAAACAATAAAATTGAAATATAAGATAATTCAATTACTCAATTCAAAGAAATTATTTAAAAAATAAAGATAATTTAATTACAAATAATTTAAATATTATATCTATAAAATTTTTTTAGAGTCTAAAACTTTTTATCCAAACACAAAGTAAAAATAGTAAATTATTTTTTTTTTATTTTCAAAATAGTTTGAAATATAGTTTTAAAATAGTAAATTAATTATTACTAATGGAAATATACCTTATGTATATCCAAGTAATTTTTTTAAAGTCAATATTTAAATAAAAATATTATTAAATTAAAAAATATTTTTTTTTAAAATTAATTATAAAAGTCAATACTTTTGTTATTTTATTATAAGTAATTTTTTATTACGTCGATGATTTTTTTTAATTAGCAGTAGTTATATGAATTTAACAAAATAGTTTCTAAAAATTTAAATTTTGAAAAGAATTTTTGTATAGTTAAATGGAAAATATTTTTATTAATGATATAAATAATATAAATTAAAATTGTAACGCCCCATTTAATAATTAAACTCAATTAAATGAAAACATCACACAATATAATATACACTAGTGCAGTGAGGGCTTTTGGCCCCGGTTACTTTCGTGATTTTGCCTCGATTTTAGAACCGAGGCATATTGGGGCGAGGCCAAAAGGCACCTCCTTTTGGCCTCGGTTATCACCTGAGGCCATAGCGTCTGTTTTCTGCCTCGGGTCTGAAAGAACCGAAGCCATAGCGTCTGTTTC
>Ga0214544_1001748_pt1 | contig 45520 bp, 18 predicted proteins | sample CNSS3metaG_FD_160074 | JGI IMG/M metagenome (GOLD analysis project Ga0214544, IMG submission 160074) | Root nodule microbial communities from cowpea collected in UCLA plant growth center, Los Angeles, California, USA - CNSS3 | ecosystem: Host-associated > Plants > Roots > Nodule | place: USA...
AGAAATTTATTAATTTTTTTTTTTTTTTTTTTTTTTTTTTAATTTATATATGATAATAGTTTTTTACTGATTTTTTAAGTTATGGTATATTCAATACAAAATAATATTTTATGTTGTTTTATAACTCAAGTTATTCTAAAATCTAAAATTTGTAATAAAATTAATTTCATTCAAAATATCAATTCAAAACTATAAATCACATTGCAACTGTTAATATTCAAAACAAATTTATAATTTGAGTTATTTAAAAATAAATCTATGTTAATATTCAAAACAAAGTTATAAAATGAGTTACTTAAAAATAAATTTATGTTACACAAGATGATTATTGAGTATAACTATAGAAAAAAGGTATTTTTGGAAGAGGTGAGAACTCATGTTCTATGTCGATATCACATTATAACCATTTATAATATATTTATATTATACTTTTTAAGTTTTTTCAAAATAAGCTTTCCTCTTTTCATGAAATCATATTATATTTACATCTATTCAAAATAAAACTAAAAATAAAAACATAAATATTTCCTTCCTAATAATCATTTGTGATCATCATAATTGAGAAACAACACAGGGGCAAACTATTTTTTAAAAGAGAAAACTTTTTACTCATGTAGGGACAAATTGTTAGAGGGAACAAAGAAAAGGGAAGGAAAGACTCGTGAAGGGAGGAGATACCAATATTTTCTTCTAAAGCATTACATTTTTTTAAGAAGCTAAAGTCCAAAATTTAAATTTAAAAAAAAAAAAACATGCTTCTAAAATAGCCCAAAAATTATATGGGTTCTCACATACATCAATTAAATACTTAAAAATTAGACGATCTACAAAAAATTATACTAAATTCCAACCCATAAATTAACATCTATCATAACTATTTGACTTACTTAATAATTATATTCTTTTAGTACAAATGTTAGCGATTTATTAAATATGAGGATATAAAATTGAATTTTCAAATATTTGATATATAAAATTTCGATAATGAAGATAATATACCTTGAGATTTTTCTTTGTATAAGTCTTCCCTTTTTCTTCAATTTTCCTAAATCTTCTCTTAGAAGTTCATGCATGGTTTGTTATGGAATAAGGGATGTTTATGGATTAAAGCTTGATTTTAGGATCATTGATAGTTAGACTTTGACATTTTAAATGATAAGAAAACTCGTAATGTTCTATTTCATAATCCCCTTAATACTATATTTTTTATAATACAAAAAAAAATAATATAAAAAAAAATATAGTTCGGTTTGATTCGTAATTTAGTCTTAGTAAGAAATACAAAAAAAATAAAAATGAATGAATATCTTTCTATGTTTATGCTATTTGGTGACTCTTTTAACCGTTGTTGAACAATTATAAGAGCCATATCATCATTACATGTATTTGATTTGGACTAAAATCTAAAATTTTTCACAAGTGAGTTTAATCTGTTGGTATTTTTGAATTATGAGCAAGAGTATGCTTTATTTTATTTTTGTATTTGGAAGCATGTAAGTATACATAAATCTTAACCAAGTGATAGGATAAATCAATAATTGTACTTGAAAATTGATTATGATAGAGCATTTTGGGTTCCCTTCCTCTTCTATTTGATTCCATGTATTAATTAGTTAGATTTTAACATGGGTTTAGCCCATAAAATTCTAGTATTATGTTTGTCACACTGAATTTTAATTAATTTATGGAGAATGAAATATTTTTGGATAATTCAATTAATATAATTAAAAAAATATTAAATAAAAGAATGATTAAATTTAAAAATATAATCGCTTAAAAAATAAAATTGATAAAATAATTATTTTAATTAAAAAATATATTTAAAAAATAAAATTGAAAAAACCTAAGAAAACTTTTAAATAATAAAAAATTGTTAGCCATCATTAATTGAGATACTAATTTATAAAATAAAAAATCAATAATAATTAAAACAATAACTATTATAAATAAAAATTGTAATTACTCGTTAAATTTATCACTAATTAAACACTAATTTAAAAATTATTTTCTTATGATGTTTAATGACCATTTATAGTCAAAACTTTCTGATTAAAATTTACGTTTCGATTATTATTTTTTATTTATAATAATAATTATTTTAGTAATTAATAATTTTTTATTTTATAAATTAATATATAAAATCGATTATAGTGATTAATAATTTTTTATTATTAAAATTGATTATTAATAACAAATTTTTTTCAAGCAAGAAAATTCATATATATATATATATATATATATATATATTATTTTACTATCTGCGAAATCACTTTATATTACTTTTTACAAATATTTTGTAAAATATAAAATAATTACATTCAGACATTACAAAACAAAATAACTAAAAGCATTGAAGAAGAAACCACTTAATAAAACATTAAATTATTTATTTTTAAGAAAATTAAGTAATAATAAACTATAGGCAGAATAAAATATAAAAAAAATGCAGATTAGCTTTGAAGTACGCGGGAACTAGATTTGAAGTTAGGTAAAATCCTATTAAGTATTATCTTTGAGAAACCCTAACAAAACAAGTTACTTATTATTTTAACAGATTTTATTTATGAATGTTTGACTCGTTTTAATTTAAGGGAAAAAGTAAAAATAAAGCATACCAAACTCTATTAAGATTTTTTTTTTTCTCGTTGAAGTTAATATATTTGCAAAAGACTTAAACAGAGTTGCATCTCTATTTTTGATCTTTCAAAACATGATGCCCCAACACATCCAAATTAGTACCATCAATTATTATTTCATTCTCCAATGAGAGTCAATATAAATAAAAGCTTCTATTTCCAACAACGAAAATATAAATGTACATAAATAAATAATGAATATCAAATAACACAATTACCCCTCTCATTTTTCTCTTATGTAAATAGAGGAAAGGGGAAAATATTTGAAAAGAATTTTTTTATGATCATTAATAAAAAATTAGCATTTAAAATTAAACTATTTTCAGGATTTATTGTATTTATACTTTATTTTAATAAATTATTTAATATGTAAATTTGATTATTTTTTATTAAGTCTGGATTAAGTTTTTTATGTTGAATTTTAAGAATACCCTTTATTTCTTCTAACTACCTGTCATTTGAGTTTAGTTAGAGATGAAACTATCATTACTTCTATATCTTTTTTTTTTCTCTAATTTATTCAACAGCTCTATTTCATTCTTTTTCAATTTTCTTCCACTTATTAGTCAACTCGATTATTTCTTATTTAAAAAATAGTTGATATACGGGTTAAAAGATATTGAAGAGGAAAGATGCAAGTTGATCAATGAGTTAGAAATAATAAGAGAAATAATGACAAATTCATCTCATACAATGCAAAATCATTTTAAACAATAAATAAAATTGAATAAAAACTCAATTTATCAAAATGTATTAGATAACTAAAATTAATAAAATATGTGAAATCATGTTTGTCAACTTTTTTATAATAAAAATATAAAATATAATTAAAAATTAATTCTTATAAAAAAGTTTGTTAAAAATATTACCAAAAGTTTGAATTAAAAATATAAAAGACTATATAGGTAAAAATAACCTTTTTTATTTAATTTTTATTATATTATAATCATATAATAGGAACATTTAAGTTTTTATGAAATATAAAATATATAATTAAATTCATATAAAAAATAGTTATAACATATTTTAATTTATATCTATGAAATCATAGATACAATTATATAATAAAAACATTTTCCATATTTACAGAACATTTTTTATATAATAAAGACTAAAAAGTTGCTTAATAAATATAAAAACACAAAAATAGAAAAGATTAACAATATATACAAATAGTTAAAAAAATGTAACCCTTAATATTAATTATTATTGATTTTAAGTAAGTAATCTTTTATGCGTTTACTTTTAAGAAAAAATATATACAAAGTGAGGGTTGACTTGTCTAGTTCTACTACCCAAATTATTTTTTGTAATACTCTATTATTATATAATATTATTTGTATATTGAATATGGCTAAATATTTCCATTCCTTATTTCATTAATATAATATACTTATAAATATAAATCTAGATTTTATTACACCATCCACTTCGATATATATTTTTGATGGTATACTTCTTTATTTACTTAATAATAAATAATAAATCATTTGTCTTTTAGTTTTTTTTTTTTTATAATAGTCATTGTTTGTACACTATTCTCAAATTTGGGACTAACAAATTATAACTAACTTTCTATTTTTTTTATTTTTATTTATGTGAACTAGACTATAGATCTATAAACTTATTAATCTACAAATATTACGTAAATCAGTCTACTCTAACTAATTTCTAATTAATCAAAAGTTGGACATTATATCTTGAACATTATATTTAAATACTGCACAAACAAATATTTTAAAATTTATTACATATGTTTAATAAACAATTTAACACTAAAAAATTATGCATTATTATTTGAATAAAAATAATGATAAATTATACTATAGTTTTTAAATCTATCAACTTATTCATGCGATACAAAAGAAATAAAAATCTACATCACAACGAGAACCTAATCTTCATATATTATCAACGTAATATGCTATTAATTAATTAAAAATAAATTTAATATACCTTTTAAAGTAATTATTATGATACATAATAATGTATAACTAGATAATATTACGTTTTAACTCAATTCTTACAAAATAATTTCTTACAAAACTTAAAAAAGAAAGTTTCAAAGTTCTACAAACGAGATTTATTCTTACATCAATATCCGAAGTAATATAAAGTTAAACGTGCTGTACTCATATTTTGAATTATGAAAATAAGATAAAAATAGTTGTATAATATTCGCTCAGTTTTGTCGGTGATCTGCATGAATTTTTGTATTTTTCTTTTACAAATAAATCATTATATTAAATCTGGAACGATACAATGATTTTTTTTAAAGAAATAATAATTTGTTTGAGATCCACCTATTTTTTCTTTAAACAAATGCTTTTAGATCCATATCTCATGCTCCTCCATCACTCTTACCACTACATTTGACCAACCCTTCTTTATGTTTTTCCTACTTCCCACGGTTTTCTTCACCTACAATTTTATTAACTACCATTCATTCATTAAGAAAAAAAAAACCCCAAATTTTCTACCTTCATAATAGCACAATTAAAAAAGATTTTTTATAAGGGATTGTTGAATTGCCCTTTCAGAAAAATATTTTCATAATATAGTATAAAATATCCACACATTATGTAATAATTAAAATAAAACGGATTATTCTTATGTTTTTCCTTTAAGGGGGTATTTTTATATATACTTGAATTGAAACTTTTTTTTTGAAGAATTTGTGTTCGGTTTCTCTCGAGCAATGTTCCTAAAGGTTTAGCATGACAATAACGCGTTTTAACTTTAAGAATGCAAAACAAAAAGCAGAAATCTGATAAATTATCAGTGAATGATGATAAACGTTAGATATTGGATATTGTTTTTATAACTCTAACTTTTGGAAGCGTATAAAACCATAATAATTACTTGTGCGAACAATGAGAAAGGGTTTTAATAAAGGAGAATTAAATAAATATAATAAATAAAAATTTGGTATGAAATAGATGGAATACTATCATGGAAAGGGAAATATTGATTGAAGTCACGAGAGAAGGATGAGGGTTTCCGCATGGTAGTAGCGTTAGTGGCGCAGGAAAATAAAACCTAATTTACCAAATTCAGACACAGAGATTCTCATTCCTCAAGATCTTCTTATGTGTTGTCTCTAATTAATCCTCAAATTTCTTCTCTTTTTTTCTCTCTCTTCGTTCCCAAATTACTACAATGTGCTCCATTTTCTCACTCCACCCAACCCATGTCTGAGGTCTTTCAAGCTCTCTCTTTTTTCTTTTTTTTTTTTGTCAATTTTTTTCTCCCTCGGTTTATCTCTTATTTTTCCCTTTTAACATCAGATATTGCACGCATTTTCTCTTTATGTTTTCGATTTTGTTTTTTTCTTTCTAAATTTGAAGAATTGTGAAAGACTGGTGTTTTACTGTTTTTAGCTGGGCTTTTTTTCTGTGTGAATATTTTACAAGGCACATCCTCTCAGTTAATTACCTTGTTATCCAAATTACACCAGAGAACATGCATAAATTCTAGTTTTTTTGGTGATGTTTAACTAATGATAGGTGGTTTGCGTTGTTTATTTTTCAAATGTCTTTTGTTGTGTGCAAGCACGGAATGACAATGTGTGTGTTTGCTGTTTCTTATGTACTGTAGTGTTTCGGAACAGGATATTGCTAACATGAAGGACTCTTGGTTTTTCGACAATAACTTCAACGGTCTGTCAGATGATATTTTTGATGATGTCGTGGGCTTTTTTGATTTCCCACTGGAAGAAGTAGAAGATGACTGGGATTCTCAATTTAAATGTCTTGAAGACCAACATTCTGAGGTTTTTTCAGCATCATCAAATGGGCTGTGTGCCAAACCACAAACTGAAAACCCTCAATTTGGGACGGAGTTCTCTGTTTCTGTGAGTATCCTGTCTACAGTTATGGTGTGTAGGAATGTTGATTGTGATATCTTTAACCTACTCAACTTCTTATTGCAGACTTTTTTTGAGACCATAATTGTCCATACCCTGTTAGTTATGTACATGGAAAGTCATGCTGAACCATCCTTGCACTGCACTTATATTTGATGAATTGACTTTGTGGATGTTTTTGTTATGTGAAATCGCACTTATATTTGATGAATTAACTGTGTGGATGTTTTAGTTATGTGAAACCAAAACCACATAAATGTAGCTAAAGGAGAAATTTTGTTGATCTAGGTCGTTTAGTTCGGTTGCCGGAATGACTGGTTTGTTTCATGTTATCTATACTTTCTGAATGAAATGTTCTTGCTGAACTTTCATCACAAACCTTTGATAGGAGATGTTAATTCTGTTACTTTGACAACTATGAGTTTTACAGTTGTTATTCCTAAAATGTTGTCTAGGAATTTATCAGATTGGCAAAACAAAATTATTGGTAATTAAAATACTCATTGGGTAAGAGAATATATTTGTGATGAATTTGTTATAATCTTGGAGAATTTAGCAAAGAGGGCAAACCCTGGCACAATTGTGAAGTTGTGCCTTGACGACAGGATGGTCATGGACTCAAATCCCCAAACAGCCTCTTTGCATGTGCAATGGGTCCTCCCCCATACCTTCATGTAGTGAGGAGCCTTCCAGTACCAGTGTACATTACGTAGAAGAATTGGACAATTAGTGTATTAAGGTTCAAGATACAGGGGTTAGGTGCATTTACTTAATAGCAGGATTATTGACCGACTTTAATTGCACGCCACATGCTTTATTGTGTACTAATGATCTGTTTCCCCAAGTAAAGAGTAGAAGTAGTCTGAATTCTCGAAACTATGTTGCCAATCTCATTTTCTCAGTCTTTGCAGTAACAGGATATAATAATAAAAAATGTAGTCAACAAATTTGCGGCAAAAATTTCTACATTTTATCTACTACCGATTCAAAATGGTCTCGAGCTGTTACTATTATTCTGTTTGTAGTGCTCAGCGTTTATGGACCTGAAGTTGGAACTTCATGGTTGTGTGACAATGTGAGGATTAAGGTTGGAAGCATGATGCTTATAACCTTCCTCTCCCATTCAAGCTACAGAAACTCCCTCTCTTGCTATACATTTTTGGATGGCATTAGAAGGTTTAGAGAAAGACAAAAGAGGGAGAAAGTGAGAAAAAGTGAAGAAGATTGGCCAGAAAATGAGTCATCTGATTAGTAAAAGAGTTTTAGACACTAAATTGATATTGACAAAGATGTATTCATGAAACCTAGAGCACTAATCCTTGTGTCTATAACCAGAATCCCGCTAACTTACTATCGGAACAAATCATGATAAGTAACTTAGAAGATAAGGAGGAAATAGGAAAACTGATCCTATAAGATAATTTAAGAAATTAGACATGGTTAGAATTACTTCAGTTAATTTTGTGATAAAATGTTTGAAAGAGATGTAATAACATGAACTTCTTTATAATTAATTTGCACGCTAAGTTGATATTTTTAAATGTACCGGTGAATAAATCTTAAATCTCAACAGCACCTTAGAACTCATGCCAATATTATCTCCGGTGTTGCTCCCATAAAGTGATTGAGTTCTGGTAACAAAGCTTGGAACTTGTGAGTGTTTAGTTATTTTGAATGGTGAATGAGTGTTTAGGTGGATGATTAAAAGAATGCATGTCTTGTGTTCTTGTATTTGGTAAGTGGTGGGGTACAGTTCTAAATATCAGATCCCTTGCCCAAAGCTATTTCCGTCTCCATGGCTAAAGCAAAGAAACTCCTTTGACATGGTTGTATTGGATGGCTGGGGATGATTACTGAGTTCTCGTTTGTGTATGTGTATGTGTATAATACTGTTTTATGGCGATGGAATAGAAAATGATTTACAATGTCTGCAATCACACTTTCTTAAGAGACAAGACTACCACATGGTATTGCAAATTGAAATTGTAAAAAAAATGCTAGTAGTTTGAGTAATATGTGTGTCTTTTCGTGTTGGACCCTGGAATGATGATGTAAGCATATGGTAATTGATTACTATGAGTATCAATTTTAGAACAGTAGCAGTCCTTTCATTTGATTAGATTTGTGGAGTATAAATGTAAATGTTGGATGAAATGAAATGCAATCCTCTCACTTGTTTATTCAAATAATGAAATCCACTGATGTTGCATCCGATTCTTGTTCTTTTTTATTGTTGTTGGTTTGATGATTGTTTGGCCTTGCAGTGTAATGGGATTTCCCCAATCAAACAGCTGGCAAAGGCTCCTGGACCAACATATGGAAAAACCATTCCCCTCAAGAATGTCACTTTCAATGGAAAAGATTTGCATCAATTCCGAACCTACAGCCCAGTTTCAGTTTTTGAAAGCAGCAGTTCTTCCTCTGTTGAGAATTTGAGCTTTGATCGACCTGTCATTCCGGTAAAGCGTGCTCGAAGTAAACGGCAGCGCCGATCAAGCTTCAGTCCTCTATTTTCCATTCCTTTCGTCCAGGCTTTGCAAAAACAGCAGAGGGCATCAGGTTCTGAATCAGATTTTGGAGCAAATGTTGTTGGGAATATGTCTAACAAAGTAAAAAGCCACAAGAAAAAGGATTTGTCCCTGCTATCGGAAGATGTTGAGATGATGAGATCCTCACATCTGGTGTCAGATCCCCCAAGGAAATGCATGCATTGTGAGGTGACAAAGACCCCACAATGGAGAGAGGGACCTATGGGTCCCAAAACACTTTGCAATGCTTGCGGTGTTCGGTACAGGTCCGGCCGCCTCTTTCCCGAATACCGGCCGGCAGCTAGTCCAACTTTTGTTGCATCATTGCACTCAAACTGTCACAAGAAGGTCGTGGAGATGAGAAGCAAAGTGCAGGAGGGTGTTGAGGGTTCTGTGTTTGCTTCATCAAATCTCCATGGAAATTCTGTAGGATAAATTTTATGTTGGATTGATTATACTGAGGAAGAAACGTAGTCCTGAACAGGATCCTCCTTGTTTGTTGTTTTCATTATAGTCTAATGTTATATTGCTTAGCTTCATTTGTTTAATTAATGTAAATTGATTGGTGAAAATAAAAGGTAGTAGCAGGTTAGTGCTTCGCGAGAAATTCGGAGAACATGGTGTTGGAAGCTTGAGAGGTTGAGAATGGTATAATGTAGTTTTCATTGTGGTGGTTGATGAAGCAGCCAGCGATTTTCTAACTGGATGCCATGCATGGCTGTGGGGTAAAGAGTTACAAAGTAGGTGCAAGAATCTTTGCCATTGCTGATGCATGTGCTACCACAACATAAAGTCAAGGATTAAACTGAGGCAAGGACAATAATGCCACATGCCTCATAACATGGCACAACATTTTAAAGAAAGCACATGTGTCACTTTTTTTTATGTCAGAAGACTTGCAAACTAGATTAATGTTTTTCCAGTCAGTTTCAAAATGGCTTGGTCACTTGCCCTTCATAACAGGCTAGTGAAATTTGTTTCTAGCAGCATTGTTCAAAGGGCTGGCCCATTCTAAAGTCCAATGGTCGGTGTGGGCTGGCCTAATTTTTTTAAAGGTCATTATCGTTCTTAATTGTTTTATACTTTTTTTCCTAGTTGTGATTTTACAGGGCATTTTGAAATTTGCATTTGATTATGATCTAAACATTTCCGTAGAATCCATTTAAGTGTCCTCTATTTTTTTTTTAATCGAACCATTATTCCTTGGTTGACCTTTGATGTATAACCTTACATTGCATTGAATGACAGTAACCAAGTTCAGACCTATCATAATGCCTTAAAACCTCTCTTAGGGGAAGGACCTATATTTGGATGAATTTTTAACTTGATAATGCTAAATGATGTCATTTCATTCTAAAAAAATAATAATTTTTCATAACCATATCTATTTTTTCCAAATCTTCAACTTTATTGGTCTAAAGTTTATGTTATTGTTTTACTTTCTTACAAAATAGCAAAACTATTTTTTTTTATTATATCTGTGAGAGTAGGTCCTAATTGTTGAGGCCCAAGAATGCACTTATCTTATGGATCACAAGGGCTTTACTATTTCAGAGAAAGCCCATATATTTAAACATGTTTTTTTTTATTCAACATTACATCCAAACCATATGATCTCTAAAACCCGAAAAACCAAAAAAATCTCTGCACCAACACACAAAAATAACATGTTAGTATTATTTTTTTGTTGGGTTGTGGTAGGTTTAAATAGCTGCACACCTCTGCACATCTATTTATGAATTACACCTCCTTTAAATTGCTTTAAATAACATAATGAAGGATTAATCTATCACCCAATGACTATGAAAAGACTACATCAGACAAAGAAAAAAAAAAAAATCAGTTTGAGAATGTCTTTTTCTGTTTTTTCACAAAATGTTGTGACGTCCTCCTTTCTTGTGTTGTTTATATTAAGGAGTTGTTATGTTGTTCCTTTTCACTCAACAACATACCAAAATTCAATCTAGCTTGCCATCATCAAAGTGCTGTGTATAATTTTTAATTGAATAAATATATTTCTATCCTTAAGATTTGAAGACACATTCTTAATTGTTTCACTTCAAATGAAGGGAGGGAAGAGTAATTGAAATTCGAAAAGTGAAAGTATGGTATGGTAATAATGATTCAATGAAAAGGGAGTAAGAGATAAAATACTAGAGGGCAAAAGTTAATATGTTGAATCTGTTGCTGCTCCTGCTGGTGCTGCCGTGTTGGTACATGCTCCATTTGAAATAGTTAATGGACATGAATAATAGTGGTCCTACGTTGTCTTAATTAAGGACAGAGTGAGTTCGTGTGTACGTGTTTTTGTCCATTATCCCATTTCATTCCCACTCCCTAATACCTAATTACCAACCAAGTACCAATCTAACTCTACACTTTAATACACTTAATAATATGTTGTGCCCTAACAACCTAGATTTAACTACACTTTCTCCAACTGAAATAAAACCACATGACATGCATTAATCCATTAACTCCATACTTTGTACCGTAACCCTTTCTTCTTAGGCACCACCATTCCACCAATTACTTTTCAATGTGCGTGTCATTTTTTTCTCCTCATAAGGGAATAATCAAGAACCAAGGGATGCCAACATTAAATTATGGTTATGTGGTGTCTCACTTTTTCTTTTTTTTTTTCTGCTGCTAATTCTATTCAATTCAAACCAATGAATAGTGTCTACGTTGTTGCAATGTACATAATTCAGTTGCTCCATCCCATAGGGGCTCATAACATTAATTTTGTGTATTGATGATGTCGTTTTCTTGTTTGGTTGTGAACAATTAATAAAATTAAAGTGTTGGCCGAGACTACTACTTCCTATGTACATCATTCATTCTCTCTTTCTTCTCTTTACCAATGCCAAAGACATAATAACAGAAGTTACAAAACTAAAAAAATGGTTGAGTGGGATGTGGTAGCTGCTATTTTGATATGCATGAGTGACATAAAAAATGAAGCATGGTTTAGGAGATAGGTTGGTGAAATTAAAACGAGGTTACTGATCCGACAGTCTAACTCTCTTGAGAACGAAAGGGAAAGTGTGTGTGCATGTGTGCGAGACAAGGTGAGTGTGTGTCTCTCTCTCACACGCGCGACAAAAGACACGTGCCAAGTGGCAAAGGACAGTGTCAGTGAGAGTAACACAGGCATTGATTAAATTTAACGCTAAGGCTCAGTTTGGTGCAGAAATAAGAATAGAGAGTAGTGGCATTTTTGGGCAAAGAAAGGTGATGCAATCAATCATGCATGCAATCTACCTTCTTCTTCTTCTTCCTTCATCCTCCACTTGATGAATCATGAGATTTTAAGACCAACCATCACTGTTTCTTCCTTCTTCTTTCATTCCTTCTTATCATGCTTTCAATTTCAACAACAACTTCCTCTGTAACTTCTTTTTCCTTCACCTGCAAATCTCAACAACATCAAACTCACCCAGTTTATGCAAAATCTCTGGGACCTTCTGATTTCCACTGTAGTGACCACCCTTTTATTAAAAGTATAATTTTTATAATTTCTGTTATCTAATTTTGAAATAATTACTGTAAAGTTAATAACTTTATTATAGTGATGTAATTTGTTGTACTATTCATCTTTAGAAAAAAATAAAAGGTAAGCCGGTTATGTTTAAAGTTTGGTTGTCTTGACTTGAGAAAGTGAGAGGGTTGTATTATTATCTTGTTGTGGAATGGGATGATGATGCATTTGGTTGAAGTGTGAAAAAATGGGATCTTTCTTTTCTTTCTCTCTCCCCCGTGACACAGAGAACACAACGACAGAGATTCCTGAGAGAGACTGCATCCACATCATCATTCATCACCATGCCCATGGGCCCCTCTCCCTACGTTACGTCCCTTCATCAATGTCGCTGCCAACGAGGAACAGCTATAACCCATCTATGATTCTCACACGTGTCCACCTATTTCCTACTCCTGTTTCTTCTTGTCTCTTTACTGTTACTTCCTATGCTCCACTCTTCCAACCAAATTTTTCTTCATCTTCAACATAATAAATAAATAAATACCCTTATATATATAAATATCAGTGACTTCCACTTTTTCACTAACCATTATTTCTACAAGTTTTTCCCTTTTAAACAGAACAAACTAAGTACATAAGTAATGATAGTGTAACAACCTAAGTACCTTTGTTGAATGGTGTGTGTGTGAGTGGAAAGAAAAGAGAAGAGAAGAGAAGAAAGAAAGAGTTGGTGTTGAAGAAGTGGTCCATTGTAAATAGTGTGGAGTTGACAATGGAGATAAACGTGTGAGATAGGTATTGGCATTGGCATTGGCATTGGAAGAGATAAACGGATGCACTCAAAGCCTTTTATCTTCAATTATCGTTGTCAGACTCAGAACACATCAGAGTAGAGGACAGCGACACCCTTTTTTGGCTCTGCCTTGCTTTCTTTTCTTTAATATTTTTTTTTCTCATCCTGTCATATTCTTTTCCACACTCACAAACACACTGTGCCCAAATTTATGCTCATTTGTCAATTTCTCGGGACCCTATATGTGCTTCTGCCCCACCTACTGGGTCCCCTCCTTCCCTTCGGATACACACACACTTTCACTATTCACTGTTTCGGTTAGCAACACTTCATTCTTTTACCCCTTCAGATCAGACTATGCATGTGAATATTTCAGTTTTGGTGGAGCACCTCACTTACCCATAACCTAACCTAACACACCCTTGGATCATTTTTCTAAAGAGAAAAAAAAAAAAGAGCACTCAGAATGGGTGAATATTAATAAATGGGATTTCTTGGGTACATACTATAATAGATGATGTAGATAAATGGAGTGAGTGTGGGACGGCAAAAAAGGGACAAATGTTCAAGTTATGGCCTTTGAGCAGAAGATAAGAATGAGATATTGATTGAGGGGCCTGAGGGCTAACTACAAAATTCAATTCTTAAAATTATTATCCCAACATTTCTCTATACATAGATGGTTTCTTCCATGCGTCTATCATTTCATCTTCTTGTCTTAATTGTCTCGACGTTGTGTGTCGGTATCAATGTTGATTCTTAACCAACCAATCCTATTCTTTTCCAAACCACATCTTTTTTTGGCTGATTTATCAACCTTTTCTATTTACCTTTTTTTTTTCCTCATAATTATCCCCATCTTGTTGTCATTGTTCTTTCTCATTACATAACTACAAAAGCGTGTATTAAACTTGTTTAAATGACATTTAGCACTCTTATTTATAACAACTGACCCTGATCGAGCAGAATAGATTAATGGATTATTGATGTTACATCGAGTCTGGTACTGACGACGTTGTCGGTTCACCTAAATGACTTGTTTGGAGTAAGGCCAAGTTGGTCTGATTAATTCATAAGCTTTTTCCTCAGCAGCATGTAAATTTATTCCTTTTAACTCTTACAGGATAATCTACCCTATTTGACTATCACTATATGCATATGCCCTGACAATGGTTTCTGAATTCGGCTATGTATCGTACGGGCTGGTGCTTTCCCTTGTTGTTGTTGTATCTATTGCTTTTGTCTCCATCTGCATAGTTATAACTCATTTTTCTCTCCTTGGGCCTTTTTCTTTTTCCTTACATTTTTTTCAACTTTTATTGATTTGATATCTCATCACCATCGAATATTAATGTAAATGTTGATGTGCTTGTACGTGCATTTTCTTGCAGTTCAGATGGAAAAATGGAGTATGTGTTTTCTATGTGAGGTGTATACACATAAGGAAGAATTTAATTTGTAGGGTTATTGCATTTGCATGTAAGTTATTGGTACTATTATTATCATTAAGATTTGTCTGTTAATTAATTTCTGCATAAAGTCAAAAGGGCATAAAGAAATGGGGTGTCTTGCAGTCGGCAAGAAAAGAACAAGAACAACTTTCCGTGTCCTCCTTCTTTGTCATAACTCATAACCAAACGAGGTTTTCGAGAGCCATGTATTATCTTGGCATGAAAGTGGCGTTTTATTAGCACAATCACTCATCAGTGGACACAACCTACCCTTCACCATGTGGCCATCTCCATCTTCTTCCTCTCTGTGATCGATGTCTTTGTCAATGCAACTTATATTCTCTCCTTATTCACCCTTTCATTAAACATCTCACAGAACCACTTTACCAGTATCTTTGTTTGTTCATTCACCATTTCATATTTGTTAATTTCATTAATTCAGAGGTGAAAAAACTGATATTAATAAAAGCGTGGAAAAGTTCACAAAGAAAGGGTCCATTAAAAAGCTTGTGCGGTGGATGCTTTTAGTAGTAAAAAAAATACTGCACTTCGTGACTGTGTGACTGTTACAATTACAACAGACAGGTGAAATATGCAGCAGCAGTTCATGCGCATGAGCAAGAGGCCCACATATCTAACTTTCTAGTTTCTTCCTTCATTAAAATTTTGCCTTTTTTTCATTATTTATGTGTGCAGAGCAAAGTGTAGATTAGACTAATATAATCAATAGACGCTTAACTTATTTGACATCTAGCGAAAACAAAGGAAGAAATGGAACATGTTATGATATAGCATGATAAAATAAATAAATTAAAACAATAAATACTAAGCTTTAAGAAAACTGTTTAGAGATAAAAGGTATTTGTGTTCCATTAACCTGATCCCCGACAAAAAAATCGGGGGTCTCACTTCCGTGGCAACGATCTCACCACCCATGTAACGCGTGGCATGTACGCGTGAACAGCACTGGCTGAGTCTTTGAGTTCACTTTTTCTGTTTTTTTACTTTGGAAGGTGATGATATTATCTAGTTAGAAGCAGAGGCAAAAGAGAGTAAAGAAGAGAGAGAGGTTAACATAGCATTTATTTTGTGTATTATTATGATTAGTATAAATAGTATAGAGAAAGTAAATGTAAAAATGCCTTACCTTGTCAGGTTATGACTTATTGCAGACAGAGACTGAGTCAGAAGTAGGGATGTTGAGTTGGGTTGGCAGTTAACAGTGCCATAATAATATAATGAATCAGTGATTATCACTGTCACACTTCCAGGTAATTTTAATTTTTAACTTTACCACATATACTTTTATTTTAACTCCTCATTCTGACACCAATAACCTCATACATAATAGTAACAATAATACTAATAGTATTAATGATGATGCTGCTGCTAATTACCTCTAACTATCTTTATTGCATCATGTCATGTCACCATAATTTATAGCCCTACTATTATTAAACAATTCCATTCCTCTTCTTCAAATTAAATAATACTTTTTTATGTTACCATTATAATAATGAAATAAATAGATGAAACCTTTGCTTTGGCTGGCTCAGGAATAGGCATAGGCTTGCTTGCTTCTATGCAATTGTTTAGTTTATAGGCTCCGGGTGGAGTAAGAGAGAGAGAGTGTGGGTAAGAGAAAAAGTTGTCCTTTATTTTCCTTCTTTCTCTGAGATCTGAGCCAACCCAGATAATAATAAGCAGAAGAAAAAAATTCAGTGAGGAAAAGAAAAAGTTTTGTATGTGGATATGTGAGGGAAAAAGTTAAACCTTTTGATTTTGCATTCACTGACAGAAAAAAAGAGAGAGAGAGAAACATAAAACATCAGCAGCACCTACACAGAGAGTGTTTAATTGAATCAGTTTTGGTTTGGTGTGTGCCGGCGCAATGAAGGAAACGGAGAAGAGTTTGGATCCGCAGCTGTGGCACGCATGTGCCGGCGGCATGGTTCAGATGCCGCCGGTGAACTCCAAGGTGTTCTACTTTCCTCAGGGGCACGCGGAACACGCGCAGTCCAACCTCGATTTCGGAGCCTCCCGGATTCCTATTCCGCCGCTCGTTCTCTGCCGCGTGGCGGCTGTCAAATTCGTCGCCGACCCAGAAACTGACGAGGTCTTCGCCAGGTTAAGGTTGGTTCCTCTCAGAAACACCGAGCTTGACCACGAAGAAAGCGAGAACGTTGACGGTAACGGCGCGGAGGGTTCTGAAAAGCCAGCGTCTTTCGCGAAGACGTTAACTCAATCGGACGCGAACAATGGTGGGGGATTCTCCGTGCCGAGATACTGCGCGGAGACCATTTTCCCGCGGCTGGATTACTCGGCGGAGCCACCGGTGCAGACGGTGATCGCGAAGGACGTGCACGGCGAGGTGTGGAAGTTCCGGCACATTTACCGAGGGACGCCTCGTCGGCACTTACTTACCACGGGATGGAGCAGTTTCGTGAACCAGAAGAAACTGGTTGCTGGGGATTCCATAGTGTTTCTGCGGGCGGAGAATGGCGATCTCTGCGTGGGGATTCGTAGGGCGAAGAGAGGGGGTGTTGGTGGGCCCGAGGCGCCGTGTGGGTGGAGTTCTGGTGGTGGTGGTGGTGGTGGCGGGATTGGCCCTTACGGGGCGTTTTCAGCTTTCTTGAGGGAGGAGAGCAAGGTGGTGAGGAATGGGTGTGGGAGGCCGAAAGTGAGTGGTGAGTCTGTGAGGGAGGCTATTACTATGGCTGCTAACAACCAACCCTTTGAGGTTGTTTATTACCCTCGAGCCAACACTCCCGAGTTTTGTATCAGAACTTCTGCTGTGAGGGGTGCTATGAGGATTCAGTGGTGCTCTGGGATGAGGTTTAAGATGCCCTTTGAGACTGAGGACTCTTCCAGGATAAGCTGGTTCATGGGCACCATAGCTTCTGTTCAGGTTCTTGATCCTATCCGCTGGCCCAATTCGCCTTGGAGGCTTCTTCAGGTACCCCTCTTCTTTTCTCAATATTCTAACTTTTTGTTCCTTCATTCTTGATTCTTGATTCTGTTAACAAGATCAGGGTTTTCCAATCCTTGAACCTTTTTTTCTTTCCTTTTGGGATTGGGTGGGGGTTGTTGTAATAAAAAATGATTCACCCTTGCAATTTGTATGCATATACTTGTATTCTTAAGTTCGAAACGCCATGTTTGTGAATCAGAAGTACGGTTTATATTGGGGTTAAATATTAGCAATAGACTACTACTGAGGTAAATTTGTAATTGGGAGAATGGAACAGCAGCAGAAATAGGTCTAGAACATGTTGTTGATTGCATTGAAAGAATAGTTGGGAGGATTTGAATCTTACGATGCAAGCGTGAGTTTGGTACAGGTTACGTGGGATGAGCCAGATTTGCTGCAGAATGTGAAGCGCGTAAGTCCATGGTTGGTTGAGTTGGTATCTAACATGCCAGTGATCCATCTGGCACCATTCTCTCCGCCAAGGAAGAAGCTTCGGTTTCCACAGAGCCCAGAGTTTCCCCTTGATGTTCAATTTCCGATAGCAACGTTTTCAGGCAACCCCTTTGGGTGTAGCGGCAGTAGCAGCCCCTTGTGTTGTCTATCTGATAATGCTCCTGCAGGCATACAGGGAGCCAGGCATGCTCAAATTGGAATATCTTTGTCAGATCTCCACCTTAACCATAATAAGCTGCAGTTGGGGTTGCTTCCAACCAACGTTCGCCAGCTTCATTTGCAAAATGGGATTTCTAATGTCAACATCACCAACCATGGTAAGAGTAAAGAAAGCCTTTCGTGCTTGCTCACCATGGCAAGTCCACGCAAGAGTTTGGAGAAATCTGATCAAGTCAAGACACACCAATTTTTGCTTTTCGGTCAACCGATACTCACCGAGCAACAAATCTCTACATCTTCCACCGCAACCGCAACCGATGATGACAACAACAAGGAGAAGAAGGAGAGGGGCTTCCTTAGTGACTCCCTCTCTTCAGTTTCCCCCGGAAAGTCATCTTCCACCGCCGAGTTCTCTTGGCAACTCGCTTCTGATACCAGTCATTGCAAGGTTTTCATGGAGTCAGAAGATGTGGGACGAACCCTTGACTTGTCCTGTCTTGCTTCTTATGATGAACTTTACATGAGACTCGCCACCATGTTCGGAATAGAACGCTCTGAGATGTTGAGTCATGTTCTCTATCGCGATGCAACCGGTGCTCTCAAACAAACCGGAGAAGAACCATTCAGGTATCATTCCATTTCTTGTTCATGTCTAATTTCTCGTTGAACTCAGTCCTACAAAATCGATTCGTAAATTTTGAATATCTTTAATCAATGTAGAACTTTCAACATAGTCTTCATGTTTTATTGATGGGTTTGGTTTTGTACAGTGAGTTCATGAAGACCGCTAAAAGATTGACAATTCTGAGTGATTCAAGCAGCAAAGACAGTAGAAGGTGTGTAGAATGTTTGTATATGTGGAAGTTTAACTGTTCTTGGTTCCTCTTTGTGACTTGAAAGTGTGTTTTTTTACATGCAGGGTTTGGATCACAGGAACTCGGAATGCTGAACATGGATTGGATGCTACTTCGAATAAGACAGGTCCTATGAGCATATTTGCTTAAAAAGGTGTTTTTTACATGTGAGAAAGTTGAAGGATTTGGATTATATGAACAGAACACACAATCGATGTTGCCGTCTTTGTTTCCTCCGACTGTAGAGAACAATTATTTTTCTTGTATAATGGACAATTTTTATTCCAATATTAATTAATTAACGTAGATTTTGTTGCTATCAGAGTGTTGTTTGCTCTTCTTTTTGCTGTTGCAGTGTCTACACGTCACTGCTTCTTCTATTTTTCTCAGTACAGTTTTGTGTGGTCTTAAGTTCAAGCCATGCTGTCATTTGTATGCGTCATATGTGGATTCAGATTCAGTGTTAGATTATTGTAGAATTAATTTTCATAATGTAAGTTTAAATTAATTTCGGTCATAAATTTGATCCTAAAATACATTACTCTGAGTGAGATTGATTAAATTAACAAACTGAATGGTTTTTAAAACATCTCTTTTGTTGTGAACTTTTGTGGGGTCTCTCATGAATGTTATATGTGCATCTGTTGATCCATGTTCATTGAATTAGTGGCATTAATTATAACATGTTTAAAAATAATAAGTGGTGTAAGAGGTAATCATAATATACAAATTAAGAAATATGTTTCCGTTTAGAAGAGATAATCATGACTGATTATTCTATTCCATTAATCTAATGCAGTTTTGTAGAAAGTTGATTTTGATGATTTTGAGGTTGAGAATGGACCTGATTTGAACTTTGAGATGAGAATAATTTAATCCGGTCTAATCACGTATTACTATATCAACATTAAAATTAAAGAAATTACTCCAGAAAATCTAGTTAAGTAGTGTCCCACCAACACAAACTTTGAGGCTTGAGGTTTTCATATTCTCCCTTTTTTTTCCTATTTATATTTGGTTGATGTTTTCCATAATATCAATCAAACACTGAAATTTATCAGCAAAAGATTAATAATGCTGAAGAAGAATATTCCTCGTTGCATAGAGTTTTTCTTGCCCAAACGGTTGAAAGAAAGTTAAAATGAATGGACAGAAATATGTCTCGAATCATAGAAACCCAAAAAACAAATTAAACTAATCATATATTTAATTTTCAGAAAACAGACCTAAATAACTCCCATAATTTTAGACAACTTAGACAATTTAATAAGCTATTAATTTTTTTAAGGTTTTTTGCCGACTTTTTCTTTCCGAATCAAACTTTCCCTTTTTCTTTGAATGACAGGTAGTGAAAATGACAGATTAAACGTGTTATCCAAGCTCTGTTATTCGCTAGTAGTATCACAAGGTTTAAGAATTTTGTTTTTTATATTGTCTTGAAGTTTTAAGTTTTGACTTTCTTACCTTTGTTTGGAATGGGAGGGAAAATGAGAAAAAAAAAGAAGAAGAAAGAGATAATAGAATTTGAAAGATAGCACAACTCAAAAACGAGTTCAAATTTTTTAGTGGTTTTTTGGATATTGGTTTTTATTGAATATTAAAAATATAATGCGTTAGTATTTTAAATGTTTTTTAATATATTTTAAAACATTAAAATTAGTGATAATTAATATATTGTGAAAAAACAGTATAGAAAAAAGAAAAAAAAAAAAACGAGTAATCCAAATTTCTCAAAAACAGGGTGTTTTAGATGAAATAAGGATTGGGATCTGAAAAGCAGAAAAAGATGAAATATTTGTTGTGAGAGATGAAGGAGAAAGTTGGATTTGGTCCCGATTGATGTTGTTGTATGGAGTGTAGTGCATGAAATTAAATTGAAATGAATGAATGAATGAATCGTATTTGTTGGTGAGACATCGAAGAGAGTGAGGAGAGACAGGTGAATCGCAATCCCGAGAAAACCACCTTAACCTCAGTGTTTTACTCATTCCTAAGCCATCGTCACACGTGGGAGTGGGACACACGGATTCACGTGTTAGTGTCACCGTTTTGATGCTCGAGCCTTTTACTTTCCCCATTTTCATCAACTTTTCCAATTTCACCTCTCTTCTCTCCACTCAAATCTTCAAAATCAAAATTCATCTCATTTACAATTCCAAGTTTTATAATTTTATCTATTGGAACACACTCACAAACTTTTACAACCAATTCGAGTGGATCTTATAAGGCTCTACTATGTTTTGGTTAATGATTTACTATGCAATAAATTATAGTTTAAGTAAGTTTTAAATTTGCGAAAAATTTAAATATTTTTAATTGAATTTAAATATTTAAATATTTTTAATTGAATTTAAAAATTTAAAACTTGAAGTCTCAACAAATTGAAAAAATTTAGTACGTAACAAAATACTCTAATTTATTATGGACTAGTAAACCATTAATTATGTAATAAAAAACAAAAAGTAAAATTCTCATAATGATGTTGTAAAAACGATCTTATATAATAATTATTTAGTTTGAACGATCTGGTATATGACATTGAAAATGTAATTAAAATGTGGAAAAGTAATAACTCATAAATGTGGTGGCAAACATTACATAATAGAAAGAAAGAACTTTTTCTATTTTAGAACACCAAAATCTTTCTTTCTTATAAGCATACTTATTAGTGTTGTTCATGCGCCCACCACTACATGAAGACGTTAACAATTCGTGCTTTTTCATACATAAAGGTTCTGTTTACAAGCTCAAATCAATTTATATTTTATGCAACTTCCTTAAAAGCTTGTTAGGTCTTATATGTACTTAGTATTATTATTTTTATTCCATTTGGTTAATCAAATGTGTGACAGATGCATCCATCATGATGCATGGCAATGATCCCATTTGGCAACAGAAAATGTGTAACTTAGTTGTGTTAGTCAAAGGTGATGGGATGAGCACCAGAAGCGTCAAAGATCCCCATAATAACATTCTTCACCTTTTCAAAACTCACCCTTTTGGATTTCTGCATGAACCATTAAACATTTTAATCTTGCAATGCTATTCAAAGGACAATGATAATGATTACTCAGAAAAATAGACCATTCTTCATTTTCTAAAACACTTTTTATCCTACCATTCAACCATAAATTATTATGAATTGTAAGTTTCTTGTTCGATTTTCTTTTTTAAGTTACATACAACTTTTAAATTGCATAAAACTCTAATTGTTTGGTGGAAATCTCACGTCAATCAAAAACTAATTTATAATATATAAATATATATAAATTTTACTTTATAAGTCAAATATAAATATATGTAAATTTTACTTTATAAGTTATTTTTTTTAGATTGAATTATATTTAAAATCCACTCTTTAACGTGGTATCAGAGTCTTGAATTAAAGTTTATCCTATAAAGATTTATTATTTGTTGGGTCTATCGTATCATTCACTATCGGACCATTCATTAAATTTTAATCTCATGCTCAACATGCATGTTTCAGCCTGAGAGAGTGTATTGGAAGTTGCATATTAGCTATGATAAGACTAATTTATAATATATAAATCAGTACAAATTTTACTTTACAAGCGATTTTTTGGAATTGATTTAGGTTCAAAGTGTACCACTCACTCATTACCAAATAAATATAAACTACTGAAATTGTAAAACAAATTTATATTATAATTAATCATAAGTTCTCATGTATGTCAAGTGTTTAAGAGCACATATAATTTTTAAATATAATAAAATAAAGTATATAATTCGGTATAGAATTTGTAGTGTAAATTTATAATACAAGATCGATTTAAGCTTGAATTCACAACGTTTGATATCCCTGATTTTTAGTATAAGAAGAAGATATATGTTTAAGATTCTATACAAAGTATAGACGTGGTTAAGACAGAATTATCAACGTATATTTAAATCCATATATAAATTTTACATTAAATAGGCATAAAAGTGGTTTAAGATAAAAGAATCTAGTTAATTGGAATTGAAGATTTGGTGGGTCTAAGAGGTTTCAGTACAAGAAAACTTAGATAATAATCAGTTTTAATGACAAATGATAGTAAGTTATTACAGAGATAAATTTATATATCAATTTACAAAATAAAATTAGATAGTTAACATTATGAATAAAAAACTATAATTATTTGCTAAATTAATCACTAATAAATTAGGGATTAATTTAAAAATTTATTTATTTAGTAGCCAGAACTTTGGTAACTAATTTTTAGTAATCAATTTATAACTAATTTTTTTGATAGCTAAAACTTTGAAAACTAATGTTTAGTGATCAAATTATAAACTAATTCTTTTGATAGTTAAAATCTTACTAACTAAATTTTAAAAATAAATTATAATTTTTTATTCATAACATAATTATTTTAATAATTTATAATTTTTTTATTTTATAAATTGACATTCGCTATACTCTTTAATAATTTTTTATCATCAAAATTAATTATAAAAAAAAAATCTTATACTGTATTATCTCGTAGGCGCATCTTTTTAAACATTTCCGGGCTCTATCTAATGGGTTAAAAAACATGGTAATGGAATGGGTATATATGAGCTTGGTATTTGTGTTCTTTTTTTCTTCGTTGCACCTTCTTTATTTCAATATTGAAAGTAATTCTGTTTGTCTAGATTTATACTTGAAAATTTCACTTTTTCCTGAACCATTGAACATCACATATTCTTTTTTCCATAAACACTCTCACTTTTCCCATGGAGTTCTACATTATTCTATGGAAAATAAAAGAAAACAATCTTTAGCTAAGATTATCCTATAAAAGGAGATAATCAATATGAGGGGTTAGAGAGTAATCTTAAAATATAGGGATTGCATGTTTTGAAATTACTTCCAGTAAATTTTGTTCAAAACTCCTCCATAAAAGCTTAAGTATGTACAACATTTTGTTGTCTTTAAGGACTTAAATGACACTAACATTAATTTAACCTGCTCCAGTAAAAAAGAAAAATTAAAAGTGATCACAGTAAAGCAGAGTAATTATGATGGTATCAAGGTATTTGTGCTGCATGGTACACCATAAAACAAATTTATAATACATTCACTTTCTCTTTACTTCTTCACTTTCAATACATTATAATCATCAGTAAAGTTTATTGATTCAGAGTTGTTATTCTTATTTTAATGAGTAAGATAGTAAAATATAAGTTGTATTTAAGTAAATTATTTTGAAATATCAACATAAGTATTTTATTTAAGTCAATTATTAAAATTATCTTTATAAAAATAAAATAATTTTATGAAAATCTTATAGATAAATTTGTTTATCGAGTTGAGATGAATGATTAAGTAATAGAATTTGTAGTATAGTTGGAGCCCCATGGCATCATGAATCTCATACCATTTATAAGAATCTTCTGAACCTTCTTCCAAACCGATCGTTAAGCACATTTTAGTATCCCTTCTCTCTTCTTATAAACACTAATTATATTACTTCCTCACAAAAACCTTTAGTTTTCTTCTCTATTTATTTCATTTGCTTCAGAACCTTCTCTTATCGCTCGGTCAAAAATGATAATCTGCTAGTGCATGCTATACCACTTTTCTTCGTACAAATAATCATAATATAATTTCATAAGGTTACTTTTGTGTTATTATGCCTGGTGTAACACTATTACGAAGGCAATAACCATCTATAATTCCTTATGAAGCATTTTGATTTTCAAAGAATTTAGGTTGATCATTAAAGTACGAGTCTTTTATTAACATATTTGTTGAGGAAATTTGTTTTGAGCAAAAAAAAAAATTAACTACCTCTACATAATAATAATAATAATAATAATAATAATACCTGTATATACGATAACCTGAGTCTTGTATTTAACTTAAACTAGAGCTGGAGTTTTGTTGTTTATAAAAAAACTAGGTTACTTCTATTAACAATATGAAAATAAAAAAATGTTTTCACAACTGTAGTGCTGTGCACATAAAAAATGATAAGATAACAATTATACACAATAATATGATATAAATTAGTATGAAATCTAGCATGCTCAAACTACAAGACTAATTGCCAAAAAATTAGTTCCAACTTACTATTTTCATCTTTAATAATTTAAAATCATGGTTCCATTAAAGAATCGTAAGTTTGTACTAAATTTTACCTTCAAAATAGGCCTCTAAAGAAAAAACAACATTCTATGCTTTGTGTTTTACTAATGAATAAGAACATTTGTCAATGAAAAAACATTTAACATCTTGAAATTTAATAACTTTTTATTTAGTAATTTGTTTTTTCATAAATGAATAAATAATCAAAGTTGGTATCCAATTTGTTCAAAATCAAGAGATTGTTCAAGGTACTCAATAGCTACCAATTAAAATATTAGATAAAGACTAATAACACAAGGCATTGAGATAATAACGAAATCTTACCAACAAATATTTTCATTCTAAGAAACCTGAAGACCAAAGTGCGGAACCACATGCCTAGAAGAATGTTACCTTTCAGCCAGTGGCATATAATGAACGATTCTGTAGCTCAATAGTCAGCCGAATCATTCACCAGATGCCGGTAGTACCCGTGTTGTTTGCAGAGACTTGGCAAAATTCACTATGTCGAAAACATAAAAATACACAACCACATTGACAAGAAAATTATGTAAGTATATCTTCCATAATGCATTTCACAACACTAATTAAGCCGAGCGTCCTCAACGAATTAAAAACAAGTCCTCCAGATTTACTGACGACTACATACCTGATGGCAAATCATCATGAATGCTGAAATGAGCCCAAAACGAAGAGCAGAATAAATTCGATAAATGTGGGAAAGCCCATAAATCACTTACAGGAAGAGGCAAAACTTAGAATAACAAACAAGCTTAATCTCTAATAAACGTGAACAGAAATAGGGCATAATTGAAACAAAAATATACTGTACATTAATTTGCTGAATTCGCTCCTGCGAACCAAGAATAGGGTCCACTGGTGTCGGTCTAACTTTTGATACAAACAAGATTTACCATCATGTCCATGTCACTCCAGAACAGCAACTTCCTGGTCAACCCTCCAGTAATTTGCATCATTGAATTCCTTTATTCCAGGACCACCCTCATCAGAACTTTCTTTTTCTGGCACTTTAGAAACCATGTTTCTTTTCAATGGTCCTGCCTCTCCAACTATCCCTTCTTTCAAAGCCTGTTCCATAGCCTTCTCGGTGCCCTCTAATTCTACACCTACAAATTCAACATCTTCTTCGAAGAGTGATGGTACTGCTATTGATCTTTGACTCGAGTCAACACTCCCATCAATTGAATCTTTAGGGGTTGGTGACCTGTTTGAAGGAACAGAGTCCCCATTTGGAGGACTAGGATTTAGGTTACCTATTTGAGGTTTGGTAGAAAGGTTGTTACCAGAAGAATCATCATGGTCCACAAATGGATTCGTGCTTGAGCCAGAATCTTGCACATCTAAAGGCTCACCCCATCCCACCCACTCTGGGAAAGGCCTGTCCCCAAACAACTCTTCATTGTCCGATGACTCAAACCTGAAGAACCCCATATCATTTGAAGCACTTGCCTTTTTGCTTTCGAAGTTCAAGGCGTCCCCATTCATGGAATCACTACCAGTTACCCCATTTAAGTTTGTGCTCGAGTTAGATGTACCATTGAGATTATTTGTGCTTTCAGCCAATTCTTCATCCTCTCCAACCACTACCTCATCATCACTACTGTTACCACCATTTGCAGCACCATTCATGTTTATCTCATCCATCATCTCAGACGATGTTGTGCCCTCAGTTGCATCACCAATTCTGTCATCTTGGAATGCAAACCAGTTGGAGTTTGTGAAAAGACTGCAAGAAACAAAATTAAAATAACTTTTTATATTGGTTTTGAATATTTTCTTAGTTTTCTATATTCTACGTGAAAGCAAAAACATACAGTGGGAATTAACCACTTAGGTCATTCTGCTATCTACTTCTTTCACAATAACTTTTGCATGTGATGGGAAAATAGCTTAAGAAACCCAAAATATGTTCAGGGGTTAAAGAAATGAAAGCATATTCTATTTCTATCACGGGATATGAAATTTTTTAATCAATAACAGCCCAAAACAGAATGAGGATGAGTGAAAGTGAAGGAATTCCTAAGTAGAGAAAGATCTATAAGCAATTGAAAGCACAATCTATTTCTAGTGGTGATAAATTCACTCACCTCCCTTGATCATCACTGAGTCTGAGGGATGATATGACTACCTGAGCAGAGTCATCATCAAAGTAGACATCCTGCACAGATCATACAACCGATAAAGTTGCTATCAAATTAGTTAATAATATATCACTCAGCAATATAAGAGCCAGACCGATTCTCAAGATCCACACAATCGATCAAATTAAATTATAATGGTAACCAAGGATAAACAGCAATACTACCTCATCCTCTCTATCAACGTTGCCACGTTCCTGCAACCAAACCAATCAAGACATTAATCCAGAATTCAAGGTGCAGGATGCAACCCAAAAATCGTACAGGGGGAGACGTCCCTACTACAAACCTCCTCATTATCCTCATTTCCATAAATTTTATATCTAAAAGCCTGGCTCAAATTATTTGCTAAAGCTGCAACATCATAGTCCCTGTCATGAAGGTCATCGTCATCACTATCCCTCATCCTATCTTGCAAAGCAGTGGGACGTCTGTACAAAGGAAAAAAAAAAGACAAATAAAGTGACAAGTTAAAATAAGAAAGACCCACAACACAACAAAGTAAACATATTACACAAACAAAAGACGATAGATAGTTAATAATAATAATTTACAAAACAACGCTTAGATCCTCTGCTTGTTTAACAGTATCCTGAAATCAAGCCCTCTAAACCTTACTACCCAAAATAACCTCCCCTTTGGTCACAAGACTGAAAGTAAGGGTATGGTTTAGTTCCCTTGTAAATTATATTGCAATAACCAGATCAAACCCACAACAAGCTTTATAATGGGAGCTGCTGAATCTCCCAAATCAACCCCTGCTAAGCATTTAGATTTAATTAAAAGCTTACCCACAAGCCCAACGGTGAACATTCTCAACCACGTTACGCTCCTGAAGAACTGATGTTTGCCACTCATTCCACTCACTATTTTCCTGCAGACATTAAACATATCAGGTTAAAATATTTCAAGAAAATTTTATCAAAGCATAATAACTTCAACATGAGTTCAGCTCCAAGATCTCAGATGAAAGAATAATCTATATAATTACAAGTTAGCTTGTTTGTGATTTCACACAAAAACAGATAGACAAAAAAATAACATCAAATAGACACGAAAAGAAAACATGGCATGACTTGAAATTCCTAAGGAAATAAAGAATTATTTTATTGGTATCCATTACACATTATTCTCATCACCTCTATTTGGAACAACCAAACTCTGTAAAATAAGAAAATAAAGAAATGTTATTGAATAGGAAAATTCTAAATATGTTTTCTCCTAATAAATTAAATAATAAGAATATTTTCATTCCTAACTTGCCTACAAATTTTTGGAATTTGCCCAAGGAAGATCCTCTTATGAAAATGCCCACTGTTTGAAGTCCTAAAGGGATATGGGTTGCAACCACAAGACCTCTATGAAGACTATAATTGAATTGAGGACTTGTTATAAAATATGTCCATAGCTATTTTGTTATCACAATAAAATTGCATAAAGATGTTAAAAAGTGAACTTTAAATCCAACTCAACCTTACAAAATCGGCTTGTAAGGTGAGGCTTGCACCCATTTATACAATGCAAATTCATTTTATCTCTAGTCAATGTGAAACTTCCAATACACCCTTTTACATTGAGGCATATACATCTCGAACGTGAGACTAAACATTAATGGTTGTTCGATGCCAGGTGGAACAATAGACACAACAAACTTTGTTAGGATAAGCTCTAATTTATGGCTCTAATACTAAGTTGAAAAGTGAATTTTAGACCTAACTCAACCTTACAAAATCAGTTTGTAAAGTGAGGTTTGTGCCCACTTATATAGTGTAAATTGACATTATTTTTAGTCAATGTGAGACTTCCAACAGATGTCAACCATTATTTTATGTTAGCAGTTATGGGTGGAAAATATCTGCTAGCAGTCATGTATTAAGTGTATATATCCTGTTCAAGATTTGTAATTAGGAAATGTGAAGTTAATTGTAATTTGAGAACTAAGAATACTTTCTGTAAGAGACTTTTGTCTATGGGAGAGCATGTGCATTGCTGTGATTTCAGTTTTCATATTATATTTTACTGATTTCATTAATTGGTGTTTTATCAGACTCCAAAAGCATCTTTTAGAAAAGCCTTGGAGCAAAGTTATAACCTCTAAGCACATTTGTCAACAAAAGCAATTACAAAGCTTCAGATTTATATAAACAGCAAAAGGTTACTATAGAAACGATGAGGCTTTCCTTATGCTATAAATATGATATTCACAGCTAACCTGAAGACATGTTAGTATGAGGCTTCGACTATGTGCCAGGTGAACAAGTTTGTTAACAATACGAGTAATATGCCCTATGTTCCCTGCCCGTGGCGCCTGTTTTCCAGCAGCAAGTACAGTTGGCTGCAAAATAAAACAATTTTCTAAGGCTGTTCTAATAGACATGACAGCAATGTAGAGATGATTGATTATGCACTTCATATAGGTTATATCAAAAATTGAAGAAAATGAAATCATCCGATATATCAATTCAAAGCATTTAAGCATCCACTTACCATACTTTTGTCAGCAGATAGAATAGAATGTTTATCTGCTTGGAGAAATCTTTCAATTAAGTTACACTCCCGAAGAAGATGATCAACAATGGCATCAGCTTTACTCTCCAAACATGATAATATGATACTTTCTACATGATGGTGTAATGAGTTATTATATGGATACCTGTATTACCAAGGCATGCTCACACTAGTTAAAAAAAGGTTGGCAATAAAGATAAGCAATAATGCTACATCCACAAATTTAAAAAATTGAAAGGCTTCTCTAATATCTACGTGCATGTTTGATGTGGCTCTTAGAGCATTGGATCCACGTTTCAGATGTGTAAAATGGAAGCTATTCAAAGTAGCTTCAGCTTGGATGTGGATCATGGATCCACATTGACTGATCTGATGCAAAACTGAACATGCACTACATAAAACAAAATTAATAGTTGCTTACTCAAAGAAAAGGTCAATGACTCGTTGAATAGTTCCTGAATTGACCATGTCTTTTTCTGCCACTTCATTTCCGGTTTTTAGAAGGACGGCAATGAACTCAACAATCTGAAATAAATAGCGAAAGATCAGAAAATTAAACATATTCAAAATTCATATTAGAAATACCTTGCATAAGAATAGAACATTTGGATAAAAAGCTTTGAAATAGACAGCAAAGATGGTTTTTGGTACAACAATTCAACATTGACTGGCTAGACCACAAACCTAGTTAAGGGATTACCTATATTTTCATCAAGGTACATTACCAACCATTCAGTACTTTCTTGTTATACTAAACAAATTTGAATGCATTTATGATAAAATCAGCAGCTAACAAATGTTGGACAATGCACCCTAGGTATGGGTAAAAGCGACTCCCCTCTAATTGGTTGAGTAATAAAAACTAACCTTCAATCGATGCTTCCCAAGTGGAGGTCTCAGTTCTCCATATGTTGTAGGCAGGACTTTTTCATCAGATGATACATTCAGAAGCATAAGCAATTCACCTGCAGACAAAAATATAAAAATTTGACCAATTTGTTTGTACCAAACAAAACATAGAGACAACATTCTGTAAAGCTTCAATAAAGAAAACAGTTACAAAACTAAATTCCAAATTAAAAAACCTCTAACCTTTTTATGTTACACAACATTCAGAATAACAATACAACTGAACTAAATCCATGATGTAACTTCAAAATTAAAAAACCTCTAACTTTTTTTAAAAACTAGATGCATCATATTGTTTAGTTACACAACATTCAGAATAATAATACAACTAAGCCAAATCCATGATGATAACCTATGATGCGCCGATACTTCAATCAATGTCATGTATCTATATCCAACATGTAATTGTATCCGATACATTACCGATACTTATCAAAGAAGTATATAATCTATAAAACAATGATACTTTTATAATGGCAATAATATATAATTTTTTAGTTTGACAATGTTCAATACATTTAATTTTAATTAGGATTCACACAATAGCAATTATATATTTATCATGTTTTTAACATTTGTTGTATATTTACATATATCACGTATCGTATCCTATTATTTTTAAAATAAATGTATTGACATATCAAATGTGTGTTGTATCCGATACATGTATTATATCCATGCATCATAGATGATAACAATAACACATTTAAAAACACAACAAATTGGACTTACCGAGTTTAGGTAGCATTGCACCAATAGTGTCTGGGTTTACAGGAATTGGTGGCTCATACATGTGTTGACTTCGAAAGGAATGAAAAAGAGGAGATGATATAGCAGATCGTTTGGGATCCAACAAAGAAACACACACTGAAAGTGAATTCACAAGGCTAGACTTTGACTGTGAATCTTCCAGTGCGTGATCCAATAGTTTTTCAACATAACTGCGAGTATAAAATTTATACAATAATTATTCAGAATTACATATTAGAGGAAAAGACCAAAACATCAAAAAATATATATATGATAATTATATCATTCAAATATTAGAGCAAAATATCATAAACCCATGCAATACAAACCTTGGGCTTGAAAGTTTAATTGCTAGAGTAGATGAGGGATTTCTGGTTATTGTGCACAGTGTTTCAGCCGCGTTGGCATGAACTTCGGGAGGACACTGGTTTAAATAGCAAAGAAAAAAGTTGTCAGATAATTTGCAACAAAAAATAAGGTAATAAAAAGCCTACAAATTCAAACATCAAAACAAAAATTGAATACTAAATTGAACTTTTCATTAATTACATCTTCTATGTGCCAGAAAACAAACTTTGGGAGCAAATACAACACCACTACTAGCAATCATTAGAGTGATCAGTGTCAGGCTTGTGGATTAGAAAATCCCCAAAAATCAAAGAATGTATGTAGCTACATTCAATCTCATTTAATGGTCTGAAAAGGCATAAAGCTAAATGCATAAGCCTCACACAGCAAACAAGTAAAAGCTAGCTAAGGGAACATAAATCTGGATAGATGTTTTACTTACAGATGGACTCAATTTATCAATAATCATCTCAAGCAAGTTGCTCTCAGCCAACCATTGCATCACATCTATAAAATTGTGATACACATGGTCATCAGCACCTACTAATCGAACCAAAACCTGTCAAAGGAACTTACCTCAGAATCCATTCTAGCACATTAGCAAGATCTCAGAACTGTCATAAATACAAGTGGTAAAAATTTACCTCCATAATGGATGTAATTCCTATCAAATCAACCAGTTGACGAAAAACATTCTGATGGGCCTGTAGAAATTATGTTGAATCAAGAATGAATGATTTCACAAGGAGACTATAGTATGCAACATGCACACCAAACTATTGAATAGACTAGAAACTGTTTAATATAAAGGTTCCAGAGATAAAAGGGATTAAATTTAAAATCACTCAAGCTTTTTTTCCTCCATAAAATTGAATAAGCAAACTACAACTGTACTGAAAAAGCACAATGTTTTACTTACTTGAACATAATTCATCAGCGGAACTGTCTTTCGAATCATTAGGCAAACAACAACCTGTAAAATGGCATAGAAATCAGTATCATGCAGTCAGATAGGCCACATTGACAAAAAGGTCATGCAAACAAAACTTCAAATTTATCTTAATATATACCTTACTAAAGTAGCCAGCTAACAAGGCACTATGTGAGCGATTAGGCTCCAAAAAGGAGAATAATAAGTTCATCAGCTGAAATTACAATAATACGAAGGGGAAATCAGTAAAGGGATATGACTTTAGCTAAAAATAAGTTCACAAACAAGATGAAGTGTAGACCTCTTCGTCATCAACCAAGGTCTTCAAAATGACATCAATTTCACATGTAAAAATCTCGCAGGCAATGAATGGAAACCTAAATCACAAACATACAAACAGAGATGGTTTCAAGGAAGTTGAAACATTAAAGAAGTTATTTTGCAACAAATTTTCAATAATAGCTGCATACTTGAAGGCTCGTTTATTTTCAGCATCTTCAGGTGGTTCTTCAATAATGTACCGTAACAATTGCTCAACCTGGGTCTGATCTCTCAAACTAAAATGGGAAAAAGTAGCAAATTATTAATTATATTTTGTAGAAACGACATGCAAATTGCTTGTCCAGCCTGTGCTTTATGTATATTCACCAAAAATAGAAATTGGACAACACAACTACATATATATATATATATATATATATATATATATATATATATATATATATATACATATATATATACATACATACATACATATATATACATGTGTGTGTGTATGCATGAAACTCAGATTGCTTGTCTGGAGAATGAAAATATTGAATGGACTCAAATTAACAGACACATACAAGTTGATAAGACGACTGTTTAAGGCCTTGCATTCTTGGATCACTTCCTCTTCGTCCAGAAGCTCTTCCAAAGTGAAATTATCCTTGTCTAATATTGCCTCCACCTGCGTAACACAATCAACATAAGAATGAACTTCGACAGCAACAAATAGGCACATAGAGAGCCAGAAACTGAGTATGCATGTTTTAAGCTACTTAAAGACTTTAATTGTCAATTCAGTTGTCCTCTTAAAACTTTCAGCCATCAAGCATGGCATCGTTATACGGAATTGTGAAAAAAGCACTGCAGTCTCAACAGTAAAGCAAGTTGCCATAAACTGATAGACACTTTGAATACTAATCTATCAAAAAGATAAGGGAAATTTTTTTCGAAGAATCACGTGGCCTCTTTTTCACAAATTCACACTAATTTGTGTTTGCTTTAACTAAACCTCGAGTGTTTTCCATTGATTAACATGCACATAATAACATCCTACAGCAGACAGATTTCAAATTAAAAACTCGCAGCTGAAATAAAAAATACCAAGAACTAATTCCTGAAAAAAAAAATAGATATATTAATTCGCATGGTAAAACAAATCAACTGTCTCTGATTGAGATCCTCCTAATAAAGTGAACCACTGAAGTAGATTCAATAAACAAATAGTAGACTGAAAAAATAAAGTAAAAGACAAGCTACAAGCTGTTGTATGTAATAAATTAAAAAGAGCTGAAAGGGAGAACAGCGAAGGTCGATCCGGAAAGTGGAATTAATCAGTAGCATAGTGAAATACGGATTAGTTAATTTGTAATTAGAAAGATAAAGTAATGGTAAAAAGATGACATTGGAATGGTGAAACGAAACTAAGTGAGGCTTAAATTATGGAGGGAGAGAGAGAATAATTGAAACTTAGTTTAAATGCGGAAGAATTGGCGCGATTAAGGTGGAAACTTACGGGGGAGGAAGCAGAGAGAGATGCAAGCTTCCAAAACATGAAGGTGGTCGGATCTAGGTCTTAACCCTAATTTTGTGGGAGAGAGATCGAAAAGCAACCACGCCGTGAAGATCGATAGAAGAGAGAAAAGAGAGAGGCAGAGAGAGAAAGAATGACCCCAAAATAATCGCTTGCGCTAAAGTACAAACCATAGAACTACGGAATTGCCACACACACAAACCTATCCCACGCTTCATAATGCTTGCTACATTTTTTTTTATTTGATTTATTATTTTAAACCTATGCAGTACTTCAAATCCCATGCATGGCATGTATCAGCATCATGTTATGTATATGTCATGGCCATCTATATAGTATAATATAATATATATGGCCACGCGATCCACTCTCCGTAACGCAATTTGAATTTCAACTGAAAAAATATGGATCAACGTTACGTCGCCGTGCATTCTACCATTCAAATTAAAGTATACTGCTCTTCGAATTAAATGTTAAATTATTGTGGAAATTGAAAACCTATCTACCTGTCATTTATAGGAGCATAGACTATGCTGAAAAATCTGAAACTTTTACGTTTAATTGTTTGAATTAATTAAGTCACTGTCTATAGCATTGTTTTTGTTTTATGCGTTACAACGTTTTAGAAAATAATTACTGTATTTTGACTATAAAATAATATAAAAACCAATTTAAACTTCTATTTATTATTTTTAAACCAGATTACTATTATCACCTACTTTTCGAAGGTCACTAAATGCGAATGTGCAAATGTAATACGCATTAAAATTAATTGATATGTGCAATTTTTTCATCTATATTATAACTTTTTTTTATAATATAAAGAAAGGTATTACACTTAACATTCGTATCTTCACAATCATATCTTCTAAACTTATATTTATATTTTCTTCCTGTTACAAATAATGTACGCAACTATCATTCACTTTAAAATTAAGTTATATCATGAATATAACAAATTTATTATATTTTAATACAATTATGTGTACATGTTTAATAATATTATTATTATATTTATTTATTTTTGTGTGTCGACCCGTTTTGGCTCACCCCGTATTATGGGTCACAAAGTATGGACCAGATTAGTCTGTCCCACAGTTTAATATTGAATTTATTTTTCTAGTTCAGTCTACCTCGCGAGCTAGCTCATATTTGTAATGAGCAAAATAAATTCTTTTGTAATTAGCAAAATAAAAACTTTTTTACTTTTCCATAATAATTTATATTTATTTTTTATCGAAATAATTTCAATTAGTTTACTTACTCAAAGATAATAAACAATAGGAACAAAAATTATAGCTAAAGTACAATAGCAATATGTTGTCTTACTATATAGGTACTTAAAAATGTATAAAAATATATTTCATATTCAATAACTAAAATTTTTATCTTATATACAATGATTATACATAAACATAATAATAACAATTATAATAATAATAAAATTAAATTAAAAGGAACTTACAGAAACAGCATGATCAGTGATGTGAGAACTAAAGAAGTAAGAATATTTAATTTTGTAAACAAGTCAGTGGGTTCAACATCTCAACCTGTCCCGCATTTTTTTGCGGATTTGCAGACCAGCCCTCTTGACCCGTCCCGAATTGTCATACCTATGACCTATGCATAATCTCTAACTCATTCTTCTTAGTTGTTCCTCTCAAACATCTCTCGTATATATTTGTTGACTTAGGTCCATACACAATCAATAGTAAGACTCACAAGATTATACGTTTGCCAAAACAACACATACTTCCTCATTTTGTCCTTACACATGAATTTAAGGTCAAATTTTTACCATGTCAAACATAATATGTGTACATTTAAGTCCGTCAAAGACCAAATTTGGAAAAAAAAAAAATATATATATATATATATATATATATATATATATATATATATATTAACATTAATTTATAAAAAAAAATGCATAAAGTCATATTAACGCCACGGTGTAAAATATCTAAGTGTATAGTATTCATAAATAATATGTATTTAACATTTTCATAAAATATACTTTTTATTCGGTAGCATTTTGATATATTTGTATAAAAAGTGTTCTAGTAATGATTGACATACAAATTGTTTAAGTATCAACTACATAAATCACCATAAACTTAAGGTACAAAATATTTGTAATTCTCTTTATTACACGTATGTTGAATTTACTTCTCACAATCTAATGTGTTAGTCTTTATGAATTAGATAATAAAACTATAAATATATGTACTTAATCGATTATTCACATATCACCTAAAATTTAGTAATGACTTTTATTAATATAAATTAAATCATGAATATAAAAATCATTTAAATGAAAAAACCTATTATAAATTTTAATTTTTATTAATCTAATATACAAAATTATTTAAATGTAAAATTAATAAAATTTCCATCCATATATTCTCATATTTGTCAATTTTATCTAACAACTTGAAGTCCGAAAGTAAAGTTGGTTGTCTAAATGAAATTAATTCAGCAAAACCTCATCCACTAAGGAATTTTTATCCATAACTATATAGATTTTTCAAAACTAAAGCAAAGGCTTCGATTAATTCATTATTAACCAAAATCGTATTGCTAAAATTTCAAATGTTTAGCTTGGATCACCTGTGACACCATTTTAACCAAAAAAAATATCATACAAAATTCAAATAGAACAACCATAAAATGAATATCAAAATTTTATTATTCAACAACAAATACTATTTTTTCAATAATTAAAAAGGTATTGAACTTTATGTATTTTTTAAACAACCACAAAAGCAAATTGCTTACACTTACATGAATAAGAACTTAAAGTGTGATTAAAGTGTAATCCAAATCAATTTAAAACTACACAGTAAAACCAAACAAGTAAACTTCAAATGTTATCCTGATATGCAAACATGTATCATTTAAGAGTACAATTCATAACCAAAATATCTAAAATCTCATTTAATTGAACATTAAAAACTATCTCTTGTATGCACCAATTCTTTACTTCTTCCATTCTCAAATTCAATCTAAGCTTAATATAGTCAAATTTAAGAAAAGGAAAGGTAGCATAAACTTATATTTGACTGAACAAGAGTTTGAGCAACACCAAAATTTCAAAGATGTTGAAAAACTTCACTTAAGATAGCAAAACATCAAATCAATCAACAATAACTATATATTCACAAAACCAACATTAAGATCTAACATAACTATAAAATAAGAATAACTAAACACTTATCTGATTTAATTTATCTTTGAAAGAAATAATTCAAACTCAGAAGCTACCAAAGAGTAATATCCTTACAAAAAAAGAGAAAGTGAGAAACTTAAAAAACAAAATTACATACAAAAATCCAAAATTGAAGAGAGGGAATATTAATTGAATTTTTATGTGCATTCTTACTTTGACTACTCATAAATATAATATATAAAAATTAAGACAGTAAATATGTTAATAATGAGAAAAATAAAGGAATTAAAAAATAAAAAAATTTAAGCTAATAAAACTATTTAAAAATACGGTACGTTCAGTTAACACTAAGAATAATTAGAAAATTATAAATTTATGAAAAAATAATCTTGTTCATTGCACTAACAACTTTTAACTTTAAATTATTAGTTAATTGAGTCTTGTAAAAATATAAAGTATCTATAATTGAAAATAACCAACACTCATTGGTGTAAAAGCAATAATGTTTTTGGAAACAACTAACCTTAAAGTGATCCTAAGATTTATGTATTTACAGGCATGGGCAAACAACTAACCTTAATTTTTCGTAAGAAAATTAAAATAGAAATGTTGTTATTAAGAATATCATTAAAACATCTTAATTGTGATTTCCAATGTATTTTTAACATGGCTTTTAATGAAAATAAATTATTAACCAATATTCTTATTACTATTTTTAGCAAAATCAATAAACAAAATATATAGCAAAAAAACACTCCACTTTTAGCATCTGAATAAACTTTAAAATATTAACATCATGAAGATGTGCTATACTTAAAGTGAATTTTTCCTTTTCATTGATTTCTAAAATGTTGTAATATCAAAGATTTATGATTTATGCATTATAAAATATGATAAATATACATATATCTATTTAAAATATGCCTATAGTTTTGATATTTATTTAAAATGTACATTATAATTTTCATTTATATATCAAACGGACTCACTAGATGACAATACTTTATATCAAAATCCAAGTTTAAACCATTCGACACTATTTTATTTTTTTTTCAAAATTCGACACTAATATTTTGAGTTAAGAAACTGAAAATGTAAATAAATCCAAAACATTTAAATTATATTCTTTCATACGGAGAGAAGAAAAATCATAATTCAATATTTTGTTAATTTGTAATTCAATATTTCATTAATAACCCCGTATTATTAGAACATTAAGCAACCCTATAGTATAATTTGTGCATTCATAATCCATCGTACAAAAATAATACAGTTATGCCACTAAAAAATAAAATGAAAAACACGTTTCACTGCTTAAAAATAAAATAATAGACACTCACCTTTTAAAGCATAAGTGCCAGTCAAATAGGGACACGTGTCAAGTGATGCATTGATATTGTTGGTGTTAAGTGTGATGATAAGTAGAAAGGAGAAAGCTTAATCATACCTTATTGGATGTATGTATGGATGCATCATGCTTGTTTCACATCATAATAAAACAATCTTGCTAGGGGTATTGTCATAAAGGAATGCAAAGCTGAAATTCATAATTTTGAAAATTGCATCACCTTCTTGTTTACAAAGTTTCAATATTTTTTCTATTGTGTATTTCAACTATACTTGCAACTTATATTTTTTATTCTATTTATATATTAATATTTCAACTTTTGCAATATACAAAATAAATATTTATTCCGTACAATAAATATATTTTAAATATATAAAATATGTGGTAATAATAATAGTATTAATTTATAATAATATTTTGTGATATAAATATTTTTAGCATATTGGTAATTTTAAAAATGATAAATTTAATTTATCAAAGTTGATAAAAGATGGTAAGTTTTAAGAAATAAGATAATAATAAAAACCTTTAAAAGTGTTATGTATCAATGAAATCAAAAAAAAATACTATAAATAAAATCTCATAAATTCTCTAATTCAGATTATTTATTTATACATAATATTTTTATTTTTCACATGAACCTATAATTTGTTCTCGTTTCTAAATTAAGTATAATTGTTTTCTTAAAGACAGTGGTAGTTTAAATAATTTTATATTCAAATTAGTATAAATTAAAAATATAATTTTGTATTTAAAGATACATATTACAAAATTAAATTATAACCGTTTAAATAGTTGTCAGTGAGATTTTGTACGAGCTATCATTGAATATAATTTTTTTCAATGAAAATGACTTTAGAATATTTTTTTTCTTAACCTTTTATTGTTTTCAATCTATCAATATTACTAAATTAAATTTCAATGTACAATAAATTATGAATAGTTAAAAATTGTATCATAATACTAAAATGAAATTTGTGTTCAAAATACTTATTGAAAACTTTAAGTATAAAATAGTTTATATATTCAAAAACATTTACTTATTATATAGTAAACTTTAGACACATAAAATAAAAATTCAGCTACAATACACATATTTAAAAATTGATATAGATTATAAACTTTTTTACATAATTATTATGAATTTTAATTTGATTAAAAATGTTTATCTTTTATAATATATAATATAATACTAAATAGAATAAAATGTCAGATCAAGAAAGAAAAAGTTCACACGGCTTTTACTTTTATATATATATATATATATATATATATATATATATATATATATATATATATATATATATATATATATATTTATTTCGTTTTCTACATACGATTTCCTTCTTTATACCTTTTTAATAAAAAAAATATTTTAATTTTAATTAATATTTAAAACTTCTCTCTCTTTAATTTTCTGTCTAAAATATGGTAGAGAAAAATTATGTTTGCTTAGCTGATACAGTAATTCAGATAAAAAAAAACACTAACAAAAAGATGACAGGGAATTATTATTTTAATTTGATATAACCAAACAGTGTCAAAGTTCAAGTCAGTTATCACAAGTTCTGCTTGTTTTGGTGATGAAATGTGTTAATAAGTGTTTAAATTTTTATAATAAAAATAATTATCAAATTTAACAAATATATAATTGTCAAAACAGGTAATACGATCCGACCTGACTCGATCCATCACGGATTGATTATTTAGGCTCTGTTTTTTTATAGAGGAAGGATTAGAAGAAGAGGGAGAGGAAGAGATGGGAAGGATCAGATAGTGAAGTTGATCTTGTTCTTTTTAAGAGATTAGGAGATGATTTTAGAGTAGATTAGAGAGTGAAATTTGTGAAAGTTTGTGATTGAATTGAGTGATATGACATATTAAAACAAAATTAATAGATAAAAAAATGAGATTACCAAAATATCCCTAATGTTAAAAGTAATATAAAATGCTATATAAATCATTTAGAATAATTTATTTAATTTCTATTAATTGTGTGAATTAATACAAATATATTTATAAAAAAATTAATAATCAAATTTATTTGGTATGAAATTAAATTTAACATTTATCAATTTAATATTTACATGAAAAATAATTTATTTATGTTATATATTAAGTCTTTGAAATATAATTTTTTTGGTTTATTTGATATGAACATATTTTTTTAATTTGATTATGTTTGTTAATAATATAGTTAATATTTTTTAATAAATTTTTTTCTTTTTTCAAATTTTAAAGAATTATATATTGTTTATATATTTTTAACTTTAAAATTTTTAGATGTTTGTTAATAATAAAATTTTATTTATTTTTATTAATAAATTAAAACTAAAATTAAAAGATAAATTTATGTGAAGAAATAAGAAAGAAGACAGTACTGGGAACACATGTCAAAAAATTACGAGGATAAGAGAGGTAAAAAATAAATATGACGAGGATATAATGGTAATTTTGTATCCATCACCTTCTAATATCTTCCCTACTAGAGGGATGGAATTTTTTAGCCATCCCTCTAATCCATCCTTACCATTTCTTGCATCACCCCAAAAAGAACAAGGTGATCACTCTCCATGTCTTCCTCTTCAATCCTCTTGAACAGTACATCCTCTCAAAAGAACAGGGCCTCAGTGAGCCAACCCAACCCACCCGGCTCACTTTTAGTAAGCAACAAAAATTTTGAACTCGGCTCGACCCACCGCAGGTTGGTGGGTTAAACGGGTTGGCTCACGGGCTCATGTAATTTAAAAAAATATAATTTTTTATCTTTTTTCAATCAAAATTAAATTATAATTCTAATTAAAATCTAAATAAATTTTATTTCAATCCAAATACAAATCAAAATCACAAAAATACAAATTATACAGGTTAAATAAAACAACCTACAATGACTCAAATACAAATCTCAAATTAATAAAAAACACTTGTATGACTATTTATTTGTGAGTTGTTGAGCCAATCCGGTTCAGTGCGGGTTCAACCCGGGTAAGCCGGATTCTAGGTAAGCTGAGTCAAAAATCAACCTGTATTAAAATTTGTAAAATAAATTCAACCAAAACCGACTCAAACCCGTAATGAACCAGATTAACTCGGAGATTTCGACCATTTTCACAGCTCTAATATAAAATTTACTAGTTTCTGAATCTTTGACTTGTTTTTGGGCTTTAGCTTGTTATAGACTGAGAATAAATATTATATCCACTGGTCATGTAGCTAAACCTCTCCAATGTGCTTATTTATTTTGTGATTGGTTTGGAGTTCCATGTAACTAAATTGTGGTTATAAATACATTACAAGTATGATTATTATTGTTACTCCGTACTATATTTCATCTTGTTGATATATGATTTACATAGTTTTTGACATGATAACGTGTATTTTCGAGATGCATATAATAATTGATTTTAACATTAGATTATACATTATGTATAACATTTATCATATTTAATAAATCGCATGTGCTGCACGTTTACTACTATTAGCGATTAGCAAATAAAAGAAAAAGTAAGGGTTGGACTTTTAGAGCTTAGACACACATACAAATTGTTGCAGAAACAAAAAAACGATTAAGGGGTGTGTGTTTAGAAAAGGCTATGGGTGCCAATAACAATGAGACCAACAATAACAAAATCAAGTTTCTTCCCTCTTGTCCGTGAAACCTTTTGGAATTCAAAGTTAGAAACAATTACGACATAACATAAATTCTTAATTGTAGCTTGGTCAGTTTTTCTCTTTCCATTTTATTTTCACAACTTGCATGCAAGGACCATTGGATGTAGGTGAAGATTTGTATTTTAGATTTGAGTTTGATATATATTTTATTTTGTGTGTGTTCTATGACTAGAGTTTCCATTATTTTTGAAGTGAAATAATAGTTCTTTTAATGTTATTTACTCATAAGTTGTAAATTCCTTAAAGAACAAAAAAAATAAAGATAAGTAAAATTGTAGTTTATTTAATAATGAGTTTAAGTTATAAACGAGAAGTACTTTTTTAGTTACCGTGGATATCTTGCATGTGATAGTATCATAAGTTAAATTGTACCATTATAATTGAGTGAGAATAGGAGTTTGTATTATTATTTTTTTTTCGATAACTGTTGTAATTGTTTGAATAGTTAATAATGAAATGAAGAATTTAATTGTTGAACTTAGAAATTACTAAAAAATGTCTTACAGAACTAGATTGCATACTCAAAAGGTATTATAACTATATATATATATATATATATATATATATATATATATATATATATATATATTTTTTATATAAAATATTTCATAAATATTTTATATAATTAATTATTACTCAGAAGATAACAAAATTATCATACATGCAACTTATACATTCGGTAACAGATAAGTATCATGAGTGCACTAAAGTAAAATAAGACATAGGTAAACATTATTATCATCATGTATGTATATATATCCACATATACAATTTTTTTCGTACAAGAATTCATTAAGTGTGTATATTATATTATATTATATTATATTATATTATATTATATTATATTATATTATATTATATTATATTATATTATATTATATTATATTATATATATATATAAATTTTTTTTATATGGTGTTTAACTTTATTATTTTTATTTTATGTGTGACTTTGATTAATACTTTGATTATCTCAACAATCTTTTTCAAGGATTAGTCTCTTTTATATTGGATATTTTCCTCCAACTATACGATGATTTTTTGTTATACCATTGTAGTAGTGGGTATGATGATTATGTTTTTGTTGTTATTATTACGATTGTCTAACTCGGCCACCTTGAGAAACCATCACTCATATGTGACATTAAGCTCAACCCAAAGATTTGACATACTTTTATTCTAAAATTTTAAAATAATTGATTTATAAAAAAATTCTCATACATGATATTTAGCTTTGTTATTTGTACTCAATGCAATACTTTGACTTATACTTTAATTATTTCTAACAATATTTCATACATATGTCATGCACATATCATCATAAATGTTAACGAAAGTAATATGAAAGAAAAACACATGACTATTAATATAAAAAGGACAAAATTGTAAAAAATCATATATCCAATAAATAAAAAGAAATAAAAACTAAAAAAATATACTTACATATAAATGGGTCATTAGTAATAAGTATATCTTGAAGGGTTTCTCCACTTATTAAATAGTATAACTTTATTTTTCATAATGTCTACCTAAAATTCATTCCAAATTGAATAAATATACATAATTTTAGTTGTTTACATTTTATAAATTAATGTTGTTCAATAAATCATTTTATCACTAAAATTCTAATAACTATATTACATCTATATCTATATTTGTAGCCATTTGTAAATCTATAAACATGTATAGCATTAACCTATTGGTGTAAATTATCTATTACAAGTGTTAAAGCTTCCAAGTAGTTATACACAAATGCTTGCTATCCGAATAACTAAGTCTAATTGATCTTTTATGATATAGCTTGTTGCTTACAATGATATAAATTACTTAGCTTTCTAATATGAATTAATTTATGATTAATGAAACATTTCTTTTATATTAACTTACCATCTTTTGTGTATGTGGTTCTCGTGTTTTTGTTATTCTTTTTTAATAATCACTAATATCTGGTGTGAGCATATGATGATTTAGGTGTTTAGTATCCTAACAATGGTGACAATAGTGTAGTTGTTTAGTTCTTTAAATTTGCTTTTCATTGCTAAGTTGTATCTTTTGAAAAACTTTTGTAAGATTTTTTTTTTTCATTTTTGGTTAGAATTTTAGATTGTGTCGGTGTACCATTTTTGTCTTTATATCTTGGATAAATGTAATAGAAACTCTTAATATATGATTTATCTGCTTAAATTATTAAATATGTAATATTTTTCTTAGTATAATTACTCTATTAAACGAGATGTTATAAAATAAATAAAAACTATTTGTGAATAAGTCGCAAAAATTATTTTAATTTTATTATTTTTTATTATCATACATTTGATAAGAAATGTGTTTTCACTAGTCCAATTAAATCCAATTAAATAAGTTTCCCTTCACCGGTCATTTGAATTCATTTTACATAAATTAGTGGAAACACATAATGCATTATGTATGTGTGTCATCTTTTTATTATTATAAGTAATTAATTTAATTTTAAAAAATTATTAAATTTAAAATAAAAATATATAAAATAATTATTTTAATTTTAAAAATAATACAATTAAAATTTACGATTATTTAAAATATAAAAATAAAAGTATAATATTTTTGTTTATAATAACAATTACTTAAAAGGTAAAATTAGAATATATATATATATATATATATATATATATATATATATATATAT
>Ga0214544_1001750_pt1:0-12500 | contig 45515 bp, 20 predicted proteins | sample CNSS3metaG_FD_160074 | JGI IMG/M metagenome (GOLD analysis project Ga0214544, IMG submission 160074) | Root nodule microbial communities from cowpea collected in UCLA plant growth center, Los Angeles, California, USA - CNSS3 | ecosystem: Host-associated > Plants > Roots > Nodule | place...
ATAATTTTATAATTTTATAATTTTATAATTTTATAATTTTATAATTTTATAATTTTATAATTTTATAATTTTATAATTTTATAATTTTATAATTTTATAGTTTTATAATTTTATAATTTTATAATTTTATAATTTTATAATTTTATAATTTTATAATTGTATAATTTTATAATTTTATAATTTTATAATTGTATAATTGTATAATTTTATAATTTTATAATTGTATAATATTATAATTCTATAATTTTATAATTTTATAATTTTATAATTTTATAATTTTATAATTTTATAATTTTATAATTTTATAATTTTATAATTTTATAATTCTATAATTCTATAATTTTATAATTTTATAATTTTATAATTCTATAATTCTATAATTTTATAATTTTATAATTCTATAATTCTATAATTTTATAATTTTATAATTGTATAATTTTATAATTTTATAATTTTATAATTTTATAATTTTATAATTTTATAATTTTATAATTTTATAATTTTATAATTTTATAATTTTATAATTTTATAATTTTATAATTTTATAATTTTATAATTTTTTCATTTTATAATTTTTTCATTTTATAATTTTTTCATTTTATAATTTTTTCATTTTATAATTTTTTCATTTTATAATTTTTTCATTTTATAATTTTGATAATTTTTTTATTTTTTCATTTTATAATTTTATAATTTTATAATTTTACTGTTTTGTCAATTTAAAATTTTATTGAATTTGGTAATTTTATAATTTTATAATTTTATAATTTTATAAATTTTCATTTTATAATTTTTTCATTTTATAATTTTATAATTTTATAATTTTATAATTTTATAATTTTATAATTTTATAATTTTATAATTTTATAATTTTATAATTTTATAATTTTATAATTTTATAATTTTATAATTTTATAATTTTATAATTTTTTCATTTTATAATTTTTTCATTTTATAATTTTGATAATTTTTTTATTTTTTCATTTTATAATTTTATAATTTTATAATTTTATTGTTTTGTCAATTTAAAATTTTATTGAATTTGGTAATTTTATATTTTTATAATTTTATAAAATATTATGATATACATTCACCATGTTTTGGGATTTTTGTTTATCAATTTGCTGTGTTTTAGAGAACCTAAGTTTATTTCAAAAAAAGGATTTTTCACATATTAAAATCCTTTTTAATATTGGTTTAATAAATCATAAAGTATATAGTTTGTGGTCGTTTTCTAATAATTGTTTGTTCTTTAACTTCATACATTCGATTTTTACTGTATATTGTTTTTGTTACATTCAAACAAAATTTATTTAAAACTATTCTTAACACAATTTCTTATGCAAAAACTAAATTTTTTTCATTCAAACACATAATAAGTAGTTTATCACATCCTTTACTAGCTATATATGTGTGGTAAAATCTTTTTTTTTTTTTTTAAAATTAGAAATGATTAAATAATATGATAAGTATCGATATACTTAAAATGATTAAGTATTGCATGTTTGACATGTCTTAGCAACTTGACTTGCATTCCTTATCTTTATTGTACTATAAATAGACTCCCATTCTTACCCTATTTACTAAGTGCAATTGAAAGGAGAAGAGATAAGCTCAAGTGAGGGAGGGTTTTCATTTTGAGAGAATCTTATCTACACCTTTTCGTGACCACTCGTAGAGTAAACACATTTTAACATGGCCATTCATCACCAAACTTTGGCTTTCATTTTCGGCCTTCTAGGTACATACTAATACTATATCTCTCTCTCTATATCATATTCCCGCTTTATTTTTTTATTTATTATTTTCATTTGTGTAGTTCTCTCATATATATCATGTAGTGTCAATGTTGGGAATCTAAGTGAGTATAAGTCTCACATTGGGTATAAATGGGAAAGTAGAGAACTATAAGGATGAAGACTCATAAACTCATTACTTTAAGGCTTTTGGTTAAAAGTGATGTCAATTCCTTATGTGGTTGGACTCAGGTCTCATTGGTTTCTCTCCAGTGATCATCCCTTTAAAGATCTAACAGTGGTATCAGAGCTGATGATTATGGTCATCAGCTCAGATGACTACAATATATGGTCCCTCTATCTAAAGTCTTCTTGGCAAGGATCTAGGTAAGCATGTCCTATTAAAAAGAACGACAGTATGGAAAATGGCTACTTATTGTTAGGAATGTTTCTGCTGGAGAGGAAATGTACCAATGTGAAAAGAACTCACTCTTGAGAGGGACATTGTTGGGAATTTAAGTTTGAGTTTAAGTCCCACATTGGGTAGAAATGAGAAAGTGAAACACTATATAAGGATGAAGACCCATAAATTTATTGTCTTAAGGTTTTGAATTCAGAGTAGTGTCAATCCCTTTTGTTGTTGGTCTTAGGTCTCATTGGTATTATATCTCCCGAGTGAACCTCTTTCCTCTATATGAGAAATTTACTGTTTTTATATCTTTATGAAAAAAAAACATGCACTAATGTAATTTGAATATAAAAGATATGTTGTTAATTTTTATAATAGTTATTTAAAAATTATATCAACAAATATTGGTCAACTAGATAAAATAGTTTCAAATAAATAGATTAAGAGGATATGAAGATTTTTCTTTTAGAAAACTTCCAAATCTACCACAAGAAGCTTAACGTTAACAAAATGACACACTCCAGTGCATACATAAAGGAGATTACAAAAGAAAAAAAAAACATTCTCCAACTTTGTAACACCACAACACTAAACTACAAGGTAGAAGACCATTTAAAATATAATGTTGACATATCTTTTGATCCCAAAAGGACTATAACATTATGATAATATAACAAAAGATTACTTCAATTACCAATTATTACCCTAATTATACTAATTACTCTTTAATGTTTATCGTGTTATTGTTATATTCATTGTCTTACAACAAACTAGTATTAATTTGTTACATAACCTCCACTATAAAAGAATTATGTATTATCGACGAACATAATTTCTCAATAATAAGAAAAGTTTGTTTGCAATTTGAGTTTACCAACAAATTATCAACGATAAAAAATTTTCCAGTAAAATAGTGGTTGATAAAATTTATGACAAATCACAAAACTTGTCAATAATTACTGATGATCTAAAATCCGTCGACAATTTTTGACGCACTCTTGTAGTCGTAAAATTTATCGGTTTCTTCTTCCTCCTCCAACTCCAACCACCACCATCGATGAGCCTCTATTGCACCACCACCGACACCGTCACCACCTTGCCATTGTCGATATTGCTCATCCTACTCCTCCTCCTCTTAAGACATGATGGAAGTATCCCTTGATATTTACTGACAAAAATATTCATTGATAATAGGAATAACAAAATATTGATGAAATTTATTGATGGAAGATAATATATATTATAATTTATCCATAGATCCTACCGATGAATTTCACCGACCTATTTGTTACCCAAAGAAATATTTGTCAGTAATTTAAATTCTAAAACCTGTCAATAAATTTCAATGATAAATTTAATTTTATCTACATTATAAATTTAATTTTATCTACGGATTTATTTCCTCCAATAAAAATCCATCAATAAATACAAAAATACTCGTAATATTCACTTTCCACTTTGTTATTACGCTATCCCCATTCGCAAAAAATCTTTAACCTTGACCTCATTAATGGAGATCTAAAGCGGCATGTAAAAAAATATACTATTTCTGCATGGGAAATATGTGAGACATTACTACCAACATGATATCTGAACTATATGCGGAACGAACATTGCATGGTATTGTTGTAGTTTATAAAGAATAATAAATCCTAATACTTGAAAGCAACACTATTGAATTAGGGCAGCACCTTGGTAGAAAGAATAACAATAGTAGGAGGAGGAGGTTATTGTAGTAATATAATGAATTATGATAATAATATTAATAATCTCAATCTGTTCATAGGTACTGATGGATGTCTCCTGTTTTTTGTTTTCCTGTAATTAGGCAACATCATCTCCTTTATGGTGTTCCTCGCTCCATTGTAAGTGATTTTCTAATATAGCACACTTGTTGTAATTAATGGATGAGAAGCATATATGCTTTTTCTAATATATTGAATATATATGATAAATGTAGACCAACTTTTTACCAAATATACAAGAAGAAGTCTGCGGAAGGGTTTCAATCACTACCTTATATTGTTGCATTGTTCAGTTCAATGCTCTGGATTTATTACGCACTCGTAAAAAGGGAGGGTACCCTCCTTCTCATTACTATTAACTCCTTTGGCTGTGTGATAGAGACATTCTACCTAGTCGTCTTCTTAGTTTATGCACCGAGCAAAACCAGGGTTTTCCTTCTTATCACTCCTTCATATTCCTGCTAATCTTTCCATTCCTTTTGATAATTTTCTCTTATGATCTTTTAAGTGGTTATTTGTTTTTTTCATTTTTATATATTCTAAAATCATTTAAAATACATCATGAAGAGAAAATTATGAAAATGTAGTTGTGAAATCCAAAAACTAATTAGTTTTCCTTGTATGAAATATGTCACAGCTTTCGACCATCATGATTATTCTCTTGTTGGATGTGTTTGGGTTCGGAGCCATGCTTCTTTTAACTCTCTTCCTAACAAAAGGATCCAAACGTCTTTCCGTGATTGGATGGATTTCTCTCGTTTTCAATATAAGCGTATTCGCTGCTCCTCTCGGGATTATGGTAAGCATTCAGAAGGCCATTATTACTTAAATCGTGTTAAAAAGTTAATTCTTATGATTGATGCATGCATGCAGAAACGTGTGATAAAGACGAAAAGTGTGGAATTCATGCCTTTAAGTTTGTCCTTCTTTTTGACCTTAAATGCTATCATGTGGTTCTTCTATGGCCTTCTCCTCAACGACTACTACATCGCTGTAAGTTGAATTCAATCATGATGCTATGTGGGTTTGTTAGGAGCATTTATTCATATTATATTCACCATTAAACTTTTGTCTTATTCGGACTAAGTCGTTTCCACTATCACTTTCCTCATTTCCTTCCCATTACTTTTCCTTGTGCTTTAATAAGTGATAAAGTCAATTTAATCATAATTTACTACCTGTACGCACTCTATTGAGTCCCATATCAAAAAAGAAGTCAAATGAAAATAAGGGTCCCCCTATTATATTATTATATAAAACAAAAATCTCATCTCATACTTATATGCTGAACATTTTAATTTGATTCCTTTCGATCTGATATAACCTATACAAAAAAAAAAATAAAATTCTATTTACGTTTCCATTTGGATGATGCAGCTCCCAAATACACTAGGTTTTCTATTCGGCATAATTCAGATGGTGCTGTATTTGATTTATAGAAACGCCAAGAGAAATAAGCTAATGAAATTGCAAGAACCAAACAGTCATGAGATTATTGAGATTGGGGAGATAAGCAGAATGGAACCGTCTGAGCTGAATCATATAAGCAGTGGTGCTGTGACTGAGATTGCTACTGAGGATCCAAATAGAAGAGAAGAAGGAAATGGAAACCCTAAGAACATAATGGATTCCCATAGCAATATGTGATAAGTGACCAAACAAGTCCAAAGAGAAAATAAAAATTGAGGTCCATAAATATTTAACCTAAAAGTATAATAAACATTCTATATGGTCAAGTGGGTCATTTCTCAACGCAAGAACAATGTTTTGGAGTTTATAGGGTTCTTCTTTTGGCCATAGATGAATTTGTGTGTAGCTGCAGTATGGTCTTACATCATTTTCATACTGTAATAAATCAATAATGGGATTCATTTTCTGCACTTTGTATTTTTAAATTATATTGAATATAGTCTTATATCTTTACAATGTGTATTTTCTTCACATTTATGAAATTAAAGTGAAAGTTGAAAGACGATAACGTGGAGGAATTAATTATTATTTTAGTAATGAGCACACTTTTGTATTTTTTTCATATGCTGCAATCATCGATGTCCTAATGTTATGTGGTTATTCGTATATCAGCATGATTAAATTATGCATGTAGCTAGTGGCATGGGGGCTCTTCTCTTCTTTTGTGATGTAATGGAGAAGGGGACAGATATAAAGTCCAACCTAAAAAGTAAAAAAAAAAAAATGTTTATCTTCATGACGGAAGCTAACAATCATTGACACGAAAGACCCGATCGACACAACGACTGTATAGATCACAGTGCCTCGTTACAGCCTTCTTTTTACAGATCATTACACTCTGTTCATCAAAAGGAACGGTGTTCTTGTAACCAAAAGAAAATGGAAAGGTGTTAAAAATCACTGTCAACTAATTATTTTATATTAAATTACTTTACCTACAGAAAAACAAAAACCAAATTTATAATTATGGCCGTTCTAAGAGGTAAAATTATTACCTTCTATAAGTTATTTCAATTTTATACTTTTAATGCAAATGGTGATATATCTCTACGTTCCATGTGAAGGATTCATGAATGCAATTACGCTTATCTTGAGGTATAATTGGATTTAAAAGTAATGTTTAGCTCGGATTTGTTCTGCAATGCAAATTTTTTAAAAAATCTAAAAAACCTTAAGATAAAAGTATTGAAATGTAATAAAAATTCTAGTATAGAAATCAAGAACATTCTACATAAGTTCTAATTAGAATGTTCTAAGATAATCATGTAAGTGAGATGTAGTCTATAAATATTCATGTTGAGAAAGGACTATCTCCAATTCAAAGGATCTATGACAACCTTGAAGATCCAAACATGTCTCCTTGAAGCTTATAATGTTCCATGAGGGAGGAAACTTAAAGAATGTGAAGATTATGAACACATTTGAAAAATAGTTTTTAGAAAAAATTAATCTATGTTTCTATGTTTTTGGGCTTTGGGCTTTCTTCTAGAAATTCATTTATGTTTTTATGTTTTTGGGCTTTTCGTTTTCTTTTAGAGTTTCTATGATTTTTTAAACTTGTGTGCCCATTAGAGACGTACCAAAAACTAATGTAGATACTTTTAGTCATATATTGAATTTTATTTCATTAAAGAGACGATTCTCTTTGTTCTTGGCTTAGGCCTCAAGTACTTATCAAAGATTGACATCTTTGTGGCGAATCTTCACTTGAATCATCAATTTGCTAGATTGTGGTGTCCTCCATCCTTGTCTTATTTCACGTTCTTATTTGATTTAATTTTGTTGTGCCTCTAGAAGATTCAAATTAGAAACGATCGTACCCTTCCCTTGATAGGATCGTATCATCTGGTACTTAAAGCAAGCTTTTGGTTTGAATTTCCACTTCTATCTTATTTTTCTGTCATATAAAAAAAAAGACTAAATTTTTTGAATGTTTGTGTGTTTTGCGCTTTGTTTTGAAATTCTATTTGTTTCATTATTCTTAGAATTTCATAAGGAGTAAACCCTATAAGATTTTGTCCAATTTTGTATCGTGTTTTTATTTACATGTTCTTCGTTTAAATTGTATTTCTACATTTGATTTGTGAAATTTTTTTCTTTTTGTGTTTTTCTGTTAATTGTAGTCCCAATTAACTTTTTGCAAGTGTAATTACATTGATTTATGGAGATGGGGTTTGAAGGGCAATATGTTTAGTTTTATTTGTTTGTGTATTGAGCTACAAAATTGAAAAGAAAAGAAAGAATTATGGATCCAAGTTAAAAAGAAACAAATATATTTTGAAAGAAAAAAAAAAGAAAAAAGAAAAGTATGGATCCAAGAGAAAAAAAGAAGAAGTTCAACACAAATTTTTGTTGTAATTTTATTTGTGGTTTATTGATATATTTAATTACAGTCAATCTTTTTGTTAGAGTTTCCGTGTTGTCTCCTTTAACTCTCTTTGGTAGTCCTATTATTTTCTAATTTTATTAGTTTGTGTCTTTAAAATTTCTTGAAACTTTGTCTAGAGTTTTGTTTTTGTTTGACCTCTTGAGTCAAGATTTAGATCTCGGAACATTTTTCACATTGTTTGTATACTCTTTGATTAAGCTATTAGAGTTTTATGTCAAGCGCTAAAGGGAATTGAGTGGTAAAAGACAAGAGAGTACATTCGAGAAAAAGCCTACAAAGGGTGAAACACGAGTGAAATTTTTGAGTAAAAACACTTAGAAGAGTGGTGAGGTTCTAAATATATTATCGAAAGATGAAGGACTAAATTGGTCCAAAATTTCGAAATGGATTAATTTCAAAATTCACTGAAGTTAAGAGACCAAAAACATATTTAACCCAAAAATGTAAAAGAAATTTAAAAAAAAAATTAATTTTTTTAATTTCAAAAAAATTGTCCACGTGTCAAGTCACAATTGTGCCACGTGTCAAGTCACAATTGTGCCACGTGTCAATGCTAGTGCCAAGTGTCACTTTGTGGTTGTGTTATTTTTTTTTGTTCAATTTAGTCTATTTTTGTTGAATTTAATCCCTATTTTTGTTAAAAGAAATCAATTTTGTCCTTTTCAAATTAACACCACATTTAATATCTTTTATACAAATTATATTAATATTTTTTCTAAAATTGAAAATTTTATTAATTATTTTTTAATTTCAATTATAAATTATTAAATTTAATTATAAATTGATTAAAATTGTTATATTTAATTGCTAAATAGAATATAATTATTTAAAATATTATAAGAATATAATTATTATTATTTTTTTCTAATATTCATATTCTAAAATACTTTTAAAATTAAAATTAAAATATAAAATATTTTAGATTTTAATATCTAAAATATAATAAAAATATTAAATATTTTAGATTTAAATATCAATTTTACAAAATGTTAATATATATTTTTAAAATTTTAATAATATTTAAATAATTATATTCTATTTAACAATTGAACATAAGAATTATATTCGATTTATAATTAAATATGATAATTTATAATTGAATTTCAAAAAAACTAATAATATCAATTTTAAAAATTAAATTGTTCCATTTTAACAAAAAATTAGACTAAATTAAACAAAAGTAACGAATATAAGAATTCAATTGAACAAAAATAACGAATATCGAGACTAAATTGAACAAAAAAAATAATACAACCACAAATTGACACGTGACACTAACATTTACACGTGGCACAATTCTGACTTGACACATGGACAATTTTTTTGAAATTAAAAAAAAGATTTAATTTTTTTTTAAAAATTCAGAAAAAAATTTAAAAAAATTTAAAAAAAACAAAAAAAAAACTAGGAGTTGACACGTGGCATGTACTATTTAAAAACATTAACTATATAAATACGGTTAGTCAAAATGACCAAATTGACCAAAATTTGACGAAAATAAGGACCTAATTGAACACAAAAAGAAAATAAGTACCAAATTGAATAAAAACAACAAAAATAGAGACCAAATGTATATTTATGCCAAAAATTAATTTATGTATCTATGTTTTTGGGCTTTAGGCTTTTTTATAGAAATTAGTTTATGTTTTTATATTTTTTTGGCTTTTTGCTTTCTTTTAGAGTTTCTAAGTTTACTTAAACTTTTGTGCCTATATAAACGTACTAAAAAGTAATGTAGACACTTTTAGTCATATATTGAATTTTATTTCATTAAAGAGATGATTCTCTTTGTTCTTGGCTTAGGCCTCATGTTCTTATCAAATTCAAAAATGATCGTACTCTTTGCTGGATAGGATCATACCACATGTACTCTACTATTTTATGAATGACAACAAGTAAGACAACATCTAACACACCACTCACAACTACATAACATACAACTTCCAACTACTACTTCCACATTCTACTCTCTCCACAATTTTCTCTATCCCATCAACTATTTCTTTCACAACCTCAAAGTACTATCAATGGTACTAGAGCTATGTTCTATCATCTACTAGGCGTAGATAAAATTTTCAACTACTTCAAAGAAACACTATAACTCAATTCTACACAACTTCAAACAAAATTTCTCAACCCATGGCCACTACCAATCAAACATCATCAATTCTAGTACCTATTTTCACATGATAAAATTATGATTTTTGGAGTATCAAAATGAAGACATTCTTTCGCTCCCAAGACTTATGGCACATTATAGAAGAGAGATTCGTTATTCCGGAAGACATTTCCACTCTTACTATATCTCAAAAGAACATGTTGAAGGAAAACAAGTAGAAGGATTCAAGGGCTTTATTTGCCTTTCAACAACCAGTTGATGACACAATCTTTCCAAGAATAATAGGGGCCACAAGTGCAAAACAAGCATATCAAACATTACAAGAGGAGTTTCAAAGAAGTGATGAGAAACACAATGGGCCTAAGGACTCTTAAATGCTTATCTCATGGGCCAAAGAGGACGTCAAGCTTCCTAAAAGTCCATTAATATAGATTTCAATTAGGACAATTGTTTAGGCTATTCTTTTAAAATAAATTTCTAAAAGTAGTTTTGGATCATAATTCATCGCGACGCACCTGTGGAAAAACACGAGTCTTGACCTACACCTTAAACTAGACCACTTCGCGCATCTTGTTCACCACAATTTTCCTCTCCAAAATGTAGATCTAGTTAAGCACGACAACCACCATTTTCCAGTTTTAAGTTTAGTTTGTGTTGTTGAGTTAATGATTGAGCATAATTCACAATTTTGCACAGATAAATGTTTCGTTTTGGAAACCAAGTGACCCCAAAGTGGGCACACAATATCGAGATGTCTTCTCGAGTGTATATGAATCCATGAGCATATCATTATACTCAGTTTCATGTTTTCTTTGCAATTTTTAATTCTAAATCTTTAAGTTTACCATTCTGTTGTTGTTTTTTGATTTTGCACTTTTTTTGTCATTACCTTAATTTCCTACATCAATTTTTTCATAGGTTCATACATTCTACCCTTTGTTAACATTAATTCTCTTAGGTCCTTTTCCATAGAATAAATATGCATTATGATTAAATCACCCAACTAGTGGGGATGACTTCAGATGGTAATTCTGGATTGTGAACTGGGTCTTAAATCTACCATTAGCATTTGCATAGCATATTGACATAATTCTCAGCATGCATTTTAGTGAATTAGTGTGGGTGTGTTGCTACTGTTATGGGCTAATTCATTGATGTCATCAGTTTATATGCATTCATGATCTACATTCAATTCTAGAAATCTCTGTTGCATTGTCATGCACTGATTTTGTTGTCATAGTCTAGAGCTTTACCTCATTGCACATAATTGATTGTAAGAATTGCAGTGCATATTTTAGCGAAATATGTCATGGTGTGGCAAGTGTGAATCTTCTTTTTGGTCTAAACTTATGCATCTAGTTGGTTGCATAATTGCTCTAGCTACAATTCCCATTTCTTTCTAACACCTTTATCTTTACTCTTATCATATACCACACTCATTAGTTTAGTTCATGTTTGCACTACATTGCTTCATGTTCAATATCAATTTAATGTATGTTACATAAAATCATATTCACATTTTGCACTTATATTGCATATATCACTTCTAATGCATTACATTGCACCTCATGTTAGCTTCATTGAAGTTGATTTACATTCATTATAGTTCTCCTCACAATATATTTTTGCTGCTTGATTTCACTACTGCCACGTTCCAAATTCACTACTACCATATACTTCCTAGATTTTTATTCTGTTTGGTTTTATTGTCATGGGTTGGGCTATATTAATTCATCATCATGCTAGATTCATATAAACCATCTGTGCACTCACGTTTTTCTGCTATCACAAATCCAATTATGCTGCCATAGGGTCTCATGCATACTGCCATCTATATTAGTGTTGCATTCATAGTGCTCTCATTGACATTCATTCTAGAATGCTTTAAACTATTTCAACTTGCATATTCATAAATTGTTCATGCACTAAGCATTCCCTTAGATTCATTTTCATTCCATTTTAGAGTTAATTCACCTCTCCATTAGATCTTGCATTCTGCATTGCATTTTGCATTGCATTCATGCATATAGTTTAGTTTTAAGTAAATAAATTATGCTTTTCTTTGTTTAATTTTAATTTCCCCCATTTTCTTTTATTTTGATTTTAGCGAGATTAAATTATTCAAGCTAGGCTCGATACGCACAATTTCCTTGGATTTGATACCCAATGTTTCCATATACTTCATTAGTGGGATTTTGGTTTTGTTACTCTGAGCGCGACTAAAATAAAATGAGTTAACAGTAAGATAACTTACTATGTAGATATTAGGATACCTAACATAGTAAGTCCAACTTATTATTAATTAATTAATAATCATTTTGTTGCATTCCACACTTTAGACTAGGACATCATACGAAATTTAAACCTAAATAAATTTTCCAAAACCTAGGTTCTCATGGTACTTCTTCTTCTATTGAAGAGGGAAGTTGAAAGGCTATGTCTTCTAGTCAAAGTCCCAATTCTCCTAAACGAATTCTAGAATATTCTGCCAAATCCACCATGACTTTCCCCTCTTTTACTTCTGATGAGTTCATATTTTTGTCCTCATTTAATGTTTAATTCTGGACTTTTTATTGAATTTTGTTCTTAAAAAATTGATTTAATTAGGATTTCTTATAATTTGGTTTATTGA
>Ga0214544_1001750_pt1:15000-45515 | contig 45515 bp, 20 predicted proteins | sample CNSS3metaG_FD_160074 | JGI IMG/M metagenome (GOLD analysis project Ga0214544, IMG submission 160074) | Root nodule microbial communities from cowpea collected in UCLA plant growth center, Los Angeles, California, USA - CNSS3 | ecosystem: Host-associated > Plants > Roots > Nodule...
AAGGAGAAGGAGAAGAAGAATGAGAAGAAGAAGGAGAAGAAGAAGAAGAAGAAGAAGAAGAAGAAGAAGAAGAAGAAGAAAAAATGAAAAAAAAATTGAAAGAGGGAGGAGCAAGAAGATGAACAGTGCAACAAATTTATCGACGGATTTTTTGGTAATTACCAACGGATTTTACGGTTGGTAATTACCGACGAATTTTTCGGTCGGTAATTATCGTTGGTAGTTACCGATAAAACATGATTACTGTCGGTAAAATTTTACCGACAAGCATTTTACTGACAGATTTTTTACCGTCGATAATCCGTCGGTAATGTTAATTTAGCGACGGATTTTGACCATTACAAATGGATTTTGACTGTCGATAATATCGATTTTTCTTGTAGTGTTTCTATCTTTCTTATGGGCCTCCTCTAAACTATGGAGTTTTCCATCACTAGCTCATGGACTTCAAGCTTGAAGATGGACTCATCAATAGGTCACTAAACAACTAACATGTAATAAATTTTTTCCTCTAGTTACAATTGTGTCATTGTGCCCAATTATTATTCTAGGTCCACCTATACCAGTCATAATAAGTTTAACCTTTATTAAAAAAATGCTACCGATCAACTTATTATGACAGGTAAACCTACACCTGTCATAATGAATTTAACCTTTTGTTACAAAATTGTCACTGATCAACTTATTATGATAGTTGCATTACACTTGTCATAATAAGTTGTCATTGATTTGTAGTTAAAAATTATTTTATTGATTGTAATTAAGAGTTAGTAATCTTAGGGGGAGATTGAGAAGGACACCTGAAGAGATTAAACTTATATGTACCTGGAGAGGTTTATATTTGTAATACTTAGATATGTTTAACTCGTTGTTACTTAGAGAGGTTGATACTCGTGCTTGTCAAGGGATTTGATTAATGGAACCTCTTATGTAGGTTGCTTAAGAGACTAGACATAACCTTAAGGTTTGAGGTGAACTAGTATAAATCCTTATGTGCATTCTTCCCTACTTTACTCTTTAATTTGCATACATTATGTCTGTGCAAAACGATTTTGAAATGTCCACAAGCTTTATTCCCTACCTTGCACCAACACCATCGCGTCAACATATGTTTTGTTTTCATTGTAACTATAGTTTATTTGTGTAGTTAATTCATACATTTGCGCTAATGATGCCGTTTTTATTTGCAAACCCTTTTATTATTCATGCCTCATCAAAAACCTTACTAGGCAAAACAATATAATACAAACACAGATTGGCAATACCATGTTCGTAGGATGGCTCTTCCATCAAGCAACTATAATCGATAAGCCTCCTCCCCAAAATTTCACGTACTCGATAAGGACTTGTCCATCTTTGCGATAGCTCATTGTATAATCAAATTTGCTTCATCCCCTTCTTCTTGTGACATTGCCCTCCTAGTTGTCGTGATAAAAATGTGACATAAGACTAAGTTTACCTATTCAATTGTGTGCATGAAAAATGTTCTAGTCAAAAATTATGAAGACCATAAGCTAGATCATTCAAAGTATCTTCTTTTTTCTTCATTGCTACTCACTACAAAAATCTTGAATTTTGGTGGAGGTTTATTACTCGAGGTTCAAATAACCTTAGGTAATTTATCCACATAGGAGGGGTTTCTTAAACCCCTGGTACGTGTACGAGATTTTTTGAATGAATCGTCCAAAAATTTCATTTCCCTTTTTCATGAGACTTCTTTTCTCACTTTTCAAAGGATAATGATATTCCCACAAAAATTTTTGACAAGTATTTGACATAGGTGACGTGGCAGCGGTTTTTTTAATTTTTAATTAAAAATGAATTAGTTCACACATGCAGCGGAAAGAGAAAAAAAGCTGAAGTTAAATGTCCGTTAGAGAGAGAAACTGAAGAAAGAAAAGGGAGAAAGTGAGGTCGGTCCGTTGCGAAGTGAGAAAGTGAAGAGAGAGAAGGGGGAAAGTGAGGCCGGCGAAGTGAGAAAGTGAAGAGAGAAACGGGGGAAAGTGAGGCCGGGAGGGTTACGAAGTGAGAAAGTGAAGAGAGAAAAAGGGGAAAGTGAGGCCAGAGGGGGTTTCGAAGTGAGACAGTGAAGAGAGAAAAGGGGGAAAGTGAGATTCCGGCAACCATTTCGCGGGGGGGGGGGGGGGGGGCTCGTTATCAGGGAATGCGGGAAAGATAGAGAGCAAGAGGGATAAAGCGAGAACGAGAATGAGAGAGTGAGAGGAGTTAAGCATTGCAGATTAGTGGTGGATAATTGCATTCATTGACACCGTTTGGGTGGGCTACCGGAGACAGGTCGTAGAAGAAGTCGTCGACGACAAGGAATTCGTCAGCCCAAGCGTACAATTGAACCTTTGGCGGAGCCCATTTAATTTATTTAACCCAAAGGTAATGTATTTCGTTCGTATTACGCAGAGGATGTGTATAGTTGGTTGTGGATGTGGTTGTTGGTGATTTTTGTTGTTTTAAGAGATATGGTTGGTGAATGAGCAATTTATGTTTGTGTTTGGTTGTCCGATTTGTGTATAGGGTGTTGACGTTGGGTAAATTTACTGTTGCCTTTACATGTCATATTTTGTGATGCATGTGGTCTGTGTGATGTGTATGGCGTTGTAGGATTAGAAGATGGACCGCAAACGTGATGGACATGTTGATTTGTGGGAGGAGAAGAAGGTTTGTTAATCTGGAGTCATGTTCTTATAGTTGTGCAATTATAATGAATGACATTTACTTGTTTGTTATGTTATCCAGATTTTATTTGGTCATTTATGCAAAACGAAGTTTATCGGTGCTATAAACAATAGACTAAGTGTGCAACAGAAGAACTATATTGAAGGCACTCCATTTTGGTGGTTTCCCATGTTAACCGATTCGGTGAAGATTAGTAGGAAACTTTTGAGTCTGTTATGTTACAACTGGGTTGAGAGAAGGGGCGGTTTTCGTATTGGTGGCCAAGTCGTAGAATTTAATCTATTAGATGTTTGTTTAGGGTTAGGTTTGAGGGTTTTGGGTGAAAGAATTGATTTAAATGAGACCATTTTGGATAGTGACACTTTGAATATTTTTGGGGGTGAAACACTTACTGTTAAGTTGATATACGACTATCTTTTGAAATATGATGATGATGTTGGTGGTGTAGAAGTCTTTTGCAGGATTTACATTTTGTTAGGGATATCAGAATTCTTATTGCCCAATAAAAAGGATAGTGTTTTCCAAATAATTTTTAAGATAGTTGATGATATTGACAACATCGACAAATATAATTGGGGTACATTAGTGTATGAGTACTTGGTTAGTAGCTTGTGCATTGCTTCATTGGGATTGAAGAACGAGTCAAGTGCAAAGCATTTTGATGTTGTGGGCTGTGTTTATTTGCTTTAGGTAAGTACATTATTGTTTTTTATTGTGTTGAAATACTGATGTTGATTGTGCTGAAGATGCCATTGTAATTTATTTTATTTGTTGCAGTTATGGTCATTTGATCATTTACTTGTGTGCAACACAAAGTTGACATGTCGGATGAACAAGTTCCCTCGACTATTGCATTAGATGAATGCCAGAGTTGGTGACAAAGTCATAACGAGAGCATTTGATAAGAATATGGTGAGGTCAAGCTTAAAAATATGTTGTTTGTTTTAGTTTGATGTTACATAGAGCGAATTTGTTTATAATTACATGTTTTTTTGTACAGTGTGTTGTTGATGTGTCTGTGTCAGATGAATTGAATTAACGGAAGTATGTGGATTTAATTTGTGCACACAACTGTATAAACAGCTGACGCCGATGTGGGGAGTAATGACGCTGTAAGTGGGGATTTGGAGCAAAGTTTTTGGAATAAAGCTACAGGTTGCAGGACAAACAAATAAACTTTATTTAAAAGTGGTAAATACCTTATTCATATTTCATTCGTTAAGAAAAAAATTAATTTTCATGACCCAACTCTAATTGGGAGTGTACCCTCAATGGACCCCAAGTAAAAACCTGTTACAAAAAAGGGGAGTTACTCACCCCTATGTGGGGAGTACAGTTGGACTTTTTCAATACTGCTTCCACGTTGAATAAAAACTCTTCTTTAATCGCCTTAGTCGAGCAATGGCCATGATGTAACTCAATGACGAAGTCCAGTACAACAATTAACATTGCATTCACTAAATTTTATGCATTTTCAACTACACAAATCAGTAAAAAACATTTGACGCATATATGGGGACTTATGCATACATATGTGGGGAGTAAAGGCAAACTTTTTTAAGAAAACTGCAGAAAAAGCGAACACAATTACTAAAATGTGTAAACACATCATTTGTGTTTGATTTAGCCCAACAAATATTCCCCTCTATTATCCATTCCAAATCAAGTAATTTGGTTGGATGTAGACTTAGTAGAGGCAAAATTCAAACTTGTAATGGTAAGTGGAGAGTTAAGTGCAACTACTTGGGGAGTGGAGTTCAACTTAATCAGTACTGTACACAATTTTAGTTAAATGTCCTTATTGGAACATAAACAATTATGCAAATTATTGATGAATTTTAGACCTGAAATTAACACTGCTTTCACTGAATATTGTGCTTTTTAAACTCCAAAATCATGCGTAAAACATGCCACGCAGATGTGGGGAGTTATACATATATGTTTGGGGAGTTGGGGCTAAATTTTCTACCATATATGTTAGGGGAGTTTGGGCAAACTTTTCTAACAAAGCTGCAAAAAATAACCCAATACAATGAATTTAAAGTTACTAAATACATCAATAATATTCCATTCAGTCAGACATATATTGCTTACAATTAACCAAATCCAAGCCAACCAATTAACAAGAACCAAAATAAAGACATCAAACCAATGCGGGGAGTTACGACAAAATATGTGGGGAGTAGAGTTGATGATTATGATAACCGCATATGGATAGTCGAGACTTTCTATACATTTCCTTTTACGATCGATGATGATTCATTCAAAGCTGCATTCATTTAACTGGTTCGTTTGTTCATAGTCCACTTTCAAATAAATGAAAACATACATTAACTGGGGACTAAACCACTAATATGTGGGGACTAGTGGTGGGTTTTCGTATTTGCACTTCAATAACTAATAAACATTTGAACCTGCTGTTGTAATCTGACATAGAATTGTCATCCACACATTCCACAGTCTACAATTATTGGTAGCTGAACCATATAAATGGACTCATGTGGGTGGTTGTGGTCATCCCACACTATAAACTACATATTACAAAATTTAAATAGTCACTTACACTATGCATTCAACTACAGAATATTCATTAAGTGACACACACTGTGTACACTGGACCTGAATGTTTTAAAAATACTATACAAATATAAATCAACAAAGTAGGAATGTATTGTCATTAAGTTTTCAAGTTAATATGTACAACAACTGAATGGCCTTCCCAAAAAATGTAACAAAAGTTCATAGTAAATGTATACCACCCATCCTTTTTACTCCACAACTATCTTTTATAAAAGTGCGTCGTAGTACTGTAGGACTTCTTGCCTATAGATATTGTCAACATCTAGAATCCAACGCCAAATGTATTGTTGTCTGATCAGTTGAAGTTGTTCATGCCCAACAACTCACAAATATGTTAGTGCAAATACATCAATCTTTAACAAAAATTATAATAAAAATTCATGGACTAACTACAACTTACTAGTGTAATTAGGCATGGTATTGCCATCAAATTTCTTCTGACATCCCACAAGTCCATCATTTGAAGAACAATAATGCCACAATCATATCTAAACAACACCACAAATATATGTAAATAAACACACTTCATCACCAAACTCCAGTGCAATTAAAGAATAAATGATAAACTCACAATTTGGGTTGAATGGGAGTTATCTCGCAGTGAACTTCAAATTTTGGGAAGTCATCTTCCGAACACTTCATCAACATCCCAAAAAGTAATCCCAAAATATGAGCCTACAGTGTAAAAATAATAACGACCCATTAAGTTAACCAACTAGTAATATGTGACAACCTATACAAAACCAATATCACAATATTCTAATCTTACAACTGCGTTGTCTATTCTTTTACGATTTTTGTTGGAGTGGCCTATCGAATCTAGCACATACAACTTTTTCTCTTGACAATTTACGACGTAACACCACCAATGATCGTCATGCACAATTGGGGCAAACAACTACAACACAATATGACTACTATCAATTAACTTACAAACATTGACAAAAAAAATACAACATAATAAATAATAAATCTCACAAAATCAGCAGCCAAAATGTCCTCTAACACAATCAGTCCTGCACGAAAGTAGGCAACGTAGTCTCTCAATGCCCATTGTCGTCTCTTAACAATCATCCTCCGTGAGTCAGTCAGGACATGGGTCTACATTAATAACATACATCAACAGATTATAACTAATCTCAAACAACATAACCAATTAAACATGACCATATCGACATCGTTCAAAGTACATCATTGTACTCGCAGCAAATAGAACAGCCTCCACGGGATGCACGGTTCATATCAAGGCCTTTCCCGACATCATCAGCACTATTTCTTTGAACGACGTCTGCACCATCAGTAGCTAGTTCTTCATCATGCTCACGGTGTCCAACCTCCACCTCGACCTCATCACCGTCGTTGCCTTCCCCATGTTGCACACCCTTGTCAATTCCACCATGACATCGCAATGATATCTCTTCGCGCATTAAAGTCATTTCGTCCTTCATCATCCATAGCCGTGTTCTATAGGTTCTCAACCTCTGTAGCAGAACTTTTGTCGATGCCAACTTGATATCCACATGCGATTTTTCAGACTTTGCTTCGTCACCAAGTTGCAACGCTTCACGAATCATAATATTTTGCTTATCTTCTTCTCTCAGCCTCCATTCCCCACATATCTAATCAAAACCCACACAAACAAATTACTGTTATAGAAGAAAAAAAATTGGTATGAAGAACAAATCGTTGCACAGAAAAAATACTTTGCTCTCTTGGAACAACTTCTCAATCCGTCTTGACTTGAAGTGAACATCCGGCCACGCCAATATTCTCGGAAAAATTAACTGCAATTATGGGCCACACAATGAAAGTCTTTCTACAGCTCATATCTACACAAAACAACATGTTGCATTATTACATTTTAAACATTCTACAAATCAAGAAAATTTAGTAAATGAAGTTTAGTGTACCTGCAAAACTGGTGTTGCACCACTTAAGCAAAGCTCTCTCTGCTCGAGTGCCAGAAACCCGCGACTTAAACTTTTAACTAAAAAACTATGAACTGCCTTACCCCATTTGTAATTCGACAGCCCATCTATATCATCTAAAACACTACAACGCATATTACTAATAGTTTTTGAATTCCTAAGAAAGTAAAGCACAACAAAACAAACAAATATGTACAAATGACAAACGTTATCAACTTCATTAGAATCACTACCTACCAAACCCTGAATTATTTCAATAACAGTTTCAACGGTTACTATTCTGTCTTGCAGAAGTCCACCCACTACCCCACAAACACTTTTATCAAAATCTACATCTAACCCAACAACCGACAATCTTAAAGACATGCAAATGTCAGCACAAGTAAACGGGATTGACCGTTGCATGACACGAAATGATTCCTGAGCAGGTAGTCAACGCTTCAATAACTCAAGCAAAAGAGGGTTACATATCTTTAATGGTTCTTGCATGTCCAAACACCATTTGAATGGTGTACCCTGAATCCTTTCGCGATGCCTATCTAAGATTATCCCATTCATTTGGCCAATCCACTTTGTGTAACAAAAAGTACGCAATCGAGCCTAACATTCAAAATATTTGAAAAAAATTAATACTTCATTTCGATTTATACAACAAATTCATGTCAACCCAATCTACAAATTACAACATAAAAATACCTTCTCATTCAATCCACATTCACCAGCCATAACTTTATGATGACCAACTACTCCGACCACTACGTTTTCATGGACAAAGGATCTTTCACTAACCCTCAAACTACCTGAACAGAATATGATATTCAAAGGTCACACATAATATTTTTCTCTTTTTTTTTCATAATGACCAACAATTATGCTTATTTAATGGAAAAGTTTTATGAGTATAATCACACAGGCGCACAAATGAGAACTCTAAAGTAACCAAATCAACATTATGGGGATGTAGGCTCAAAGCAAAATATATTTCTTACACAACACGGAATACATGACATCGTTGAACAACCTCACATTTTTAACCTCCCAGTAACAAAACCCTAGAAATCAAATACAAATGACGTAACTGCCAAAAATTTTACATTACAGACAACAACAAACGAGGACACAGATACGGACTTAGAAAACATGGGGTTTCTTCCAAATTTTCAAGTACCTAGACCTCTATAACAGACAACACCGAATGACAAAAATAGGTTCTCAAAAATTCACTAACATTCACCATAACACCACCAAATCACTTTCCCCAACAACATCAAAAACCAACATGTAGAACACCAACTTGTTCGCAAAACAAAAAAAAAAAAAAACTTTACAAAAACGAGAATAACTTCATCATCAACCAACACATTATGCAAATGTGTAATGGGACCAAAAGAAACTTACAATGCAACGGACACGACCACCAAACGGTTGTCGCCGACCAAGCAACGTGGACCCAGACTTCGCAAAACACTACCCACTCCAAAACCTTCGTCTTCTTGATGATAGGGACAGTCTTCGGTTTCACTGACAACGAGCCTCCACCCCCACCGGCGAAATGGTTGCCGAAATCTCTGTCACTGAACCACAAACTCCGGCCGACTCACTTTCCCCTTTCTCTTTCTTCACTCTCTCACTGCGCAACGGACCGGCCTCACTTTCCCCCTTTTTTCTCTTCATTTTCTCTCTCTAAAGGACATTTAATTTCATTTTCGTTTATCTCTCCACTGCACGTGCGAACTAACATTTTCCGTTATTAAAAATTAAAAAAACTGCTACCACGTCACCTTTGTCAAATACTTGTCAAAAAATTTTGTTGAAATATCATTATCCCTTTTCAAATATCCTTTTGAGTTGCTTGCCTTTTCTGTTCCTTGCGGACCTAACCCGAAATATTTCCATTTTTCTTCTCTTGCTCGCACACAATCCACACTACTTCCTCTCTACTTCATCTCTCAAAGTTTTCTCTTTCTCAATTAGTAAAAGATCTTTCGTTTGCCCTCTCTCAATCGTAGGTTTCAATTTCTCTGGATTTATCTTTTTGAATCTTCATTGGTGAATCGTAATTTCGAATCAGTAATGACTTTCGATTTTTTTTTCACTTAATTTCTCATTTTCACTCTTTCATCTAAGTCTGTTCTGCAGTGTGCAATTGTAGGTTAAGTGGCTTTGGATTGTGCATTGTGCGATATAAGTTCGGTAGTTCGTGTTGCATTAGAGTTGCTTCATGTGTTCACAGATGCTTCGCACGTTGGCTACGACCTAACCTAAAGCTATTACAACAATTGAACAATAGCTTTTGTGTGCGAATATGGTCTATTTGTGATTTCCTTAAGGCGCGTCATTGTCATGGAGTGCTATGTTCTGTTTTTGGATATAATTAGAGCATATGAGATGGGAGAGGGAGGAGTGAGAGAGTGACCTTAAACACACGCAAAAACAAACATAGAAGAAATTGGGGGAAGAAAAATGTTGCTGCACTTTCCAAATAATATCTCTTTTTTAAATTAAGTCTTGGAATTAATATAATATTCCTATACATTAGATTTGGATGCACCTCCAGCCTGTGTGCTCCCTTCCCGTGTCTATGTATATATACGTATTTACTTATGTCACCGCTAACTAAACCAATTAAATCCAAAACATTTATATTTATAGAACCTATTACAATTTCGTTAAGTATTTTAATGATATTGTTCTTCGAATAAAAGATTTATCAGGAAAAAAATATGTTAAAGTAATTATATTTAAATTTGTGTCGTGGTGTCAATTAAAATATATTTAGTATCATGGTAATGGTCTAACTAAAGAAATAAAATATTTGAAAAAGAATTGAGTAAATTTATCGATACTCGGTTTGGTTGAAACACCTATATATGAATAACATCAAATTCTTGTATTGTATCTTCTTTCTCTTCCGCCTTTGATGTTTTTGAAGATAGTGGTAGTTTTGCATGCCTTCTTGGATATACTTTTAGGTTGTTGCTCTATGCTCTTTATGTTCTCAGATAAGATATTCTGATCGTGTCAATGCTGTTGTATAATAACCCCTTATACCACACAAATTTAAGGCCTTAGAACCTAAGTAAAAAAAATATACATGTGCTCATTTCTTATTCTTCTATTCAACTTAACCTCTCTCTCAACTTCTTTTTTCCCATAATTAACCATGATTCACTCTAATTTCAGTTTTTATCTTAAGTGCTTCCTCACACACTCAGCTTGTAGTAATTAATAATAAAGTCTGGTTTTGGTAGAATATCAGTTTAATTTTCCATTGAACACAATACATTTTTATTCTTTCAAGTTTGATTCATTGCATTTGCATCATTGCATTTTATACATAATTTTGTAATACAAAAGATATTATAATGATTCTTTAAGGATCATGATTGAAATTTTATCATGTTTAGATGTCTAGTGAAAAACAGAAGATATCGGAGACACAAGAAATGTTGGTTCAGATTAGATAGTGTCAAAAGGAAGCTGAGGTTTGCTCTTTATACCCCATTATTATGTTTAACATCACACACAGTCTACCAAAAACAAAGTGAAGCCCAATTTTGCAAATTGATCTACATATACGGGTGCACTTTAACTATAGTGTAAAGGCTTGAAGTGGAAACCCCAATTGGAACCACCAGTGTTTTAAATCATGGATGGTGGCACATAGTGGTCAATCCTAAAATGGTCACAGTGGGATAACTACTATATTTTATTTTTTATGTAGTTTAGATAATGTATACTGCATGATTTAAATTCTCAAAAATGGTAAAAATTAATCAATTAATGACATATATAATTAAAAAAAAGTCATAGGTGTTATGTTCAAAACATATCAATAAATACCAATAAAAAAGTTAAATACAATTTCATAGGTTGGAATCACCAATCATGATTTTCTAAATCCAAGACTTTTTTCTTTATCATTTTCACTATATTATAGTTGTAGATTTTCATAGAAAATTGAAATCCTAAAAAATAGTCCTCCCAAAACCATAATGTCATTGTGTAGAAGGATTTGTTGGAATCTGCTCAAAGCATCACTACAACCACTATTTGGTTTGCTAAACTGATATATTAAACCATCTGCAATTACAGCCCTTGTAAAAGACACAGACTGCTTTGTACTGTTACGTTGCTCGAGTGGTGTTATTTAAAAATCTGGAAAGCATCTTGTTATGATTATGTATCGTTATGATTTGTGATCCTTCACATGTGGTGGAGAATAATTTAACTGGGTAAATTTCTGAATTTGTCCCAGGTTTGTTACATTTGCTTAGCAAAATACGCAGATGATGATGAGCTTAGAGAGTTACCTTGCTCTCACGGTTTTCATGTGGTGTGTGTTGACAAATGGTTAAAGATAAATGCATCGTGCCCTCTTTGTAAAACAGAAGTTGGTGCGAGTAGTGGAGAGTCACTTTCAGCCAGGGACTCCAATACTCATTAGGTCAGAACGGATACCAACACAGTCAAACAAAGTTTATCTCAGCTGAATATCCCCATCAAGTTTGCACCTCTTTGAAGATGATGAAAAGTTGTTCCAGATTGAGCAAATTTTTTCTGAAAACTATGGTACACGAGCTTCATAATACATGAATGGGGGAAACCACTTTCGAAAAGGTAACTTCTTGACGTTTGTTCATGTTATTTTGTTCGCGTTTGCATTCTAACCATAGTCATATAGTTCACCTTTAAATCTCAGTAGTTATATATCTTGAACTTATAAACAATGTTCCTTGTTTTTAAGAATGTTTTATCTAGTTATAAACAAATGTCCAATTGTTAGAATTTTAAGAATTATATTCATTCAAAAATGAAACAAATAAAATTGAGGGAATTTGAAAACTAAGTATAAACATAAATAAATAATGAATTGAATTATAAGAGTAAAAACACTGAAAAGAGACTTTAAGTACTTTCATTCAATATAAAGGATGTAAAATTGCTAAAAACTAGCATAGGTTTGCAAAACCGCCCGCAAAATACTAGGGATTCCAAAATTGTTGGTAAATAATGGGGCTTCTAAAACCGCTGGTAAATACTAGAGGTTTTGAAATCATCGGTAAATACCATAGGTTTTGAAACCGTTGGTAAATATCGCTTTACCAGGGGTTAGTGAAAACCACTAATAATCTGTTAACGATGCTAGTTTTTCTAAGAGAAAAGCATACCACGGGTAACTCCTTTAGCAGGGGTTAAAACCCCCGAAAATGTCAAAAATAACTTCTAATAAAAATATATATTTTTTAGTGACTCTTATTTAAATTAACGTATGAGGATTATTCCCATGAATATTCCTTGTTTATTATCTAGGTTCATTATATTTATTAGCATAGATACTACTTTAATATTATTAAGAATAATTTAAATGTTTTAACGAAAATATCCAGATTCGCTTACTAAATATATATTAATGTTAAATAAGTAGGATATCGATAAAGTGAAGGCCGACTAGAAGATAGGACCGGATTTGAGTCCTAACATTGCACAAGTTCCCTAGCCATAGTTTATTGAACCATAAGGCTATGCAAAGTTTATTCAACTTTATTTTCTTCTTTTTTTTCTAAAAACATTTTAGAATGTAGTTTTCTATACCTAGATTTCTTTTATTGCATGCATGTATAGTATAGAAATTAAGGGTAAATGCTTTTCAAGTGGTGAGACTAACGTCCTTTTCATAAATGACCCGACGTGTAATCGGATTCTTACAAGTAAAACTTGACAAGTATTCATAATTAATTGAATTTTATATATCACACAAGTGTTTGAGGCTTTATTTTCTTTACAATCGCTGTTTCTTTTTATAGTAACGAGTTAACTAACCATATGAAGTTAATGGATTGGATGAGTGATTGGTGCTGGTTTCTTCAATAAAATTGCCCACTTCTTTGGTGACGGATACATGAATATACATGGTTGAGAATCCACGCTAGAACCACGTACACAACACTAAATCAAACAAACTCCAAAATGTGGTGAAGTGGCTCGCACGCCTATGCCATACCACCCTAAACCTTTTCTACACACTTCCCTCTCCATTCTCCAAAAATTGCGAGCAACCTATAAAAAAACAACATACCCAAATATCATACATCCTACGTAACCCCTGTATTCATGCATCTGGGAAGGGGAATTTCTTTTCCACACACTATTATACGTTGTTATATGTTGAATTCTACAAAATTTTATGTTATAGATATTCAGTAAGTCAATATGATTTTTTTTAGGGCTGAGTTAGGTATGAAATGTTAAAACTAAAAACTCTAAGAAATATCAGTGTTATTTTGAGTATTGTAGTATGAGTACGGCAATTTGTGATTGCTGGCTTCGGTCAACAAGGAAAGGGCTTTCTTGTTGAAGTAAATTAGCATATTTTGTGGATGGAGATGCCGCAGCTGTGAATTTCACATTATTCATTTGGTCCTAGCTTTGTACTAAACTAGTTAAGATCTGAAGCTTAAAATGCGATTACGCATCGAAAAAGTTACCCCAGAGCTACCTAGCTAACTCTATATCTAGTGCGATTGCGAAATTCACTGATTCAAAGCTCAAAGTTCACTTCATTTTAATCATGAAAAAAGGATTATGAATGGGGAGAAAGTGGGCTGAGTATCTGAATATGTATATGATGAGTTTCATGCATTTTGGAGGTGCATTATACAGTTCAGGTTAACAAATTTAGCTTTGTAAATTTGTTTCTTTCGGCTCAACTTGGCTTCCCAAGGTAGTTGAGGCCAGACTTATATATTCAATAACCTTTTGTGAGAGACAAAACCAAAATTAAACAAAAATGAATATGTATAGGAAAGGTAGCACCCGGGACCCAGGACCATTTCTTATTAATCAAGCTAATGGAAAGCATTTTTTTCATAACAAAAGAAATTTTTTAAATAATGACTAATTTTAGTGACAAAAAATATATTTAAAATTCAATTTACAGATTAATTTTCTAATTGACACCATTTAGAGACTAATTTCTTTGGTAGTTAATATTAGTGATCAACTTAGATACTAATTCATGATAAAAATGATTTTAGTTACCAATTTAGAAACCGATTATAATTTTTTATTCAAAATATAGAAACCATTTTTATCACCAATAATTTTTAATTTATAAATTGGTATATAAATTGGACACTATAATAACTAATTATTTCTAGTCATTAAAATTAGTCATTATTTAAGAATTTTTTTTGTAGTGTTTTATCTTCAATATGACTCAATTTTAGTTTTATGTGGATTATTGATATAATAAATATATATCTCAATCATGAGATTAGATATTAAATAACATAATACTTTAAATAAATTGATTAAGATAGACTTTGATATCAAATTATTTTCTCTCTATTTAATACCATTTGTGAAATGTGATTTGTATCCCTCTCATATATTATGATTCGATTATATCTCTAATTAATGTATGATTTTTAACATAAGACTATTGTTTTTTTAATTTAAATTTAATTTTTTGCTTTTAATTGGATGTCAAATAAATTAAATCAATATTTACATTTGTGGTGACTTATCGAGATAGTAAAATTATTTTCTAAGATAAATTTAACTATATATATATATATATATTTTGTTACTTTTATTTGTATTAAAAAATTAAACTATTAACGAAAATAAATATGTAATTAACTCACTTTTAAATGCTATTTTTTCTACAAAGTCAGTAATTCATTTTGCAGTCACTTTTTACTGCAATAGTAGTAGCAATAGAAATGGGGTGAGGGAATTGCGGATATGGATCGTATTATCTCATCTTTATTTTTGAGGTAAGCTTTGATAATCATTATCATCCATATATCTAATTGGTAAAAGAAGAAAGGACAAATAAAATATATAAAAAAATGATGAAGTTAAAATTTATTTTAAAAGAATTACAAAAAGGAAACAAGTAAATTATGTTTAAAAATGTTTCAAACATCTTTTTATTTCTTTTCTCTAAATTTTAATGAGATTTTCTTTTATAATAATAAAGATAATAATGCACCACTTGAATGAAATCACGTAAAAAAATATTAAACTAATAATTATTCAAATTTAGACATGCATATTTTATCTTTAAACAAAAAAAAATGAAAAAAAATTGATAACATAAGTTTTTTGTGTTATCCAAACAATTAAAGATTTATGCAATTGAATACTTAAAATTGAGAGTTAAATATTTTTATGTTAAAAATAAAATATTGAAAAGGCGTAGAAATAGTCAAATACCTATATAATTTATTTGATTCGATGAAATAATGAGAATACATCACTTAAATAGAATCACACACAATGAAAATAATAAAATAATATGTAATAAAAGTTGTGTTATAAGTGAAAGTATATTGGAGATATGAGTAAAACAATTGAAAAAAAGGAAAAAAGTGTGTAGGGAAATAAACAAAAAGAAATTTTACCATATAGCTGGTCCATGTGAAAATTATCAGTTAAAGTAAAAACAAGTTCAATATTTCACAAGAACAAAGTTTATTTCTCACCTGTCATACTAGAATGGATTAGGAATAACATAAAATTTTTAATTTTTAATTTATTACTTTTTATTATTAGAGTTTTATTTTGAAGAAAGAATTGATTTTGAAAATTTTCAAATAATTTAGAACTTTACTATTTAAATTTTTTTATAAACATGTATGCTCTTAATTTAGACTATTTGCATTTTTTTTTAAACTATGTACTTATACTTTTATAGAGTCCTATCAAAAGTCTAGCTAGGGACTTAGTTAAACATGATTTAAAGGTTCAGGAATCCAGTTAAAAGTTTCTCAAATAATTTGAGGAATAACGACCTATTATTAAGAGCAATGCAAATCATTTGCCATGAAATACTGTGGATGAAAGGCGACCAACAAGAGTTCAAAGTGAACTTGAATTATTGACTAAACAAATTAAATTAATAAAATATTGTGACACTATAGGGAGGCATAATAGCCATATACACTTAGCCCTTAAGAGTAACAACACACCAAATTTCACTTTTAGTGATAATTATTTCAATCAAAGCAAAGCAAGCTATCTAGTTTCATTTTTTAATTTCATTTTTTTTTTAACTTTAATGCTCGGTATTACTGTTACTTCACTGAAAATCTTAGTTTCTTTTTTTTGTCAAAAGGATGCACTTAAAATTAATTAATAGAAGATAGTTTTATTTGTTCCCTCAAATAAAAAATTCATCCTCTGCAAACTAAACTCATCAGTGGTGTTAATTTTATTAGCAAAATTAATATATTAAGTATAATATATTGTTTTCCTCAAAAACAAAATTCATCCTCTGCTTAATTTTGTCTAAAATTGTTATAAACTCATCTAAGGCATAATTTATTAAATTTATGAATTAATGTTGTGTAAATTGATTAAGCATTGATTATTCTTAAAATTTTGTGTATAAAGGAGGACATGAATGATCTGTACTTAAAGTAATAAGTTAACGAAATAAGTAATTTTTATAAACTGAACTTTATTACTCATATTGTGAGGTGAATATTAATTAGAATACTTTTTTGGCAACATATCCACCAACATATACTGTTTTTTATACCTGGATTCCTTGAATTTAATTTGATTCCCTACCTTCACCGTCGACTGTTGAAAAGAAAAGGGCAACGTCGTGCTATAAAGCTCGAGCTATGTGCATGTCCAAGAAACGCAGAAAAAGAAACATAAAAATAATAAGAGAATAGCACAATATAAAGCTATAAAATATATAATTCAAAAATTTCTAGAAGTCTGTGTAAGGGGTCTTACATTAAGTTTCTACTGAGAATATGCTGATAACATGTTTATGTACGGTGAAAATGATTCTTTATTAATTTCCAAAATATGCATGGCACATTTCTTTTTCTTGATATTTTTTTCAATGAACGGATTGAATATAATAGATTCACACTAAAGCAGCGTTTGTCATATTAAAAAAACTTAGAAATTTAGCATGGGGTGATAAATGGGTAAAGAAGTAGTAGTTTTTAAATAACATTATCAGTAGGCCTGAACATGAATGATATCAGTAATGGATACATTTTAAATAATTAATTATTTTTCATACTGTCACAGACATATTTAATCTAAGTAGTGATGGGCTTATACGAAAAAGGTTAAGGTGTTAAAGACATTTTGCTATAAAGTTACTGTCATACATGCTGTAACAATTCCAATACAAGTAGCTGAAAGTGCTTAGTACAGAAAACAACTAGCTGAAAACTACGGTTTCAAGCAAATTGAACACCAGATTCCAGGTGATGATGCTGCTTTCCTAAGAAGGTGGATCAATGTCATGTTTTGTAGCATCATCACTGAGCAGAACCTGTGTGTTAAATTGTATATGCAGAGTCACTTCTTGGAGATTCTATCTTTTACAATGGAATATTTCTTTTCTTATCTAAAATAATATTTTTCCTTTCTTTATTGCTTACATAAGACTCAAGACAATGTTTCCAATACCGTTATGGCATTTCAGTTTATACTAAAACAGCAATGGTTAGTCCTCAGTTTTCACTACACCACCAATGCATTGTTAATAATATCAATAGTTTAAAATAAATACAGATTTAACTTTTTCTAGTAATTGTCAGCAAATATTTTCTGCTCATGACCAATGTTTTTAAAATAGAATTACTCTTTCAACTACGTTAAAACACTAGTTTTAGATTTAATAGTTGAAGAAACAAGTTTTAAAACATAAAAATTTATATCCATATTCTTTCTTTCTATTACACGGTGTAGTTGTCACTTGGTCATAATATTTTTTTCTCAAATGGAAGGAGTCGGTTCAGATAGATTTAATACTAATTCAGGATTTAACAATTATGGCACTTTTTATTTGTATAATAATAATAATAATAATAATAATAATAATATGTAAAGAGATTGTATAATTTATATTTCTATTTTATTCTTTATAATATAATTATTGTTAATCAAATAACTTTTATTTTGAATTTTTTTATAAATTTTAATTACAAATAAAAGCTGAATAAAATAGTTAAATAGTAAACTAAAATATAATTATTGAATCATGTCCATGCGGAGAACAAATAAGAGATGTCAGACACAAATATCACTTTACCTTAATTCGCAATCTTCCTAGTAGGCTTCCTTCGGCTTGCATATGTTATCTGCTGGTGTCTCGGCTTGGACTGGTTTGGACACAAGAGGGGTTACCTGCGGATAAGACTCCGACGCAAGTCAACAGCAAATAATTCTCAAAAAGTCAAATCTCGTGATTAAGGGATTAATGAATGCGTACCTTTAATTGTTGGGGTCCATGCGTATTTATAGTTTATTAATTATGTTTGGCCACGTCATGGGTTGGGCCCTTGTTTGGGCCGCAGGTGGGCCTGGGCCTCGCCTAGGCCCCTTAGCTCGATCATTGTGGGCCTTAGGGGCTTTGCTAGTAATGTTTCGAATCTGTCAAGTTCTCGTTTCATTTTCTGAAGTAAGCGGTTTAGGCCGCTTACTCTTGTCCGTTTGACTTTATCTAGTAATTATTTGCATCTTTGGGGGTTATGTAGGCGGATTTTACGGTTATAGTAATGTTAGGCCGCCTAGGTGTAGTACATCAGTCCCCCAGCCTGTGTCGGTATACCTATAGCGACAAAAGATGAGAAGTGTGAACATTTTTGTTAGGCCGCCAGTAGAAATCATTTTATAATGTTAAATATCAGTAGCTTTTATTTTTAATAATTTAATATATTTTACTTATAAAAATTAAAATAATTTATATAATTTATATTTTTTTTTGGAATCATAATACAATGCAAACAAAAAAAACATACATAAACTAAAATCATCTAAAATAATTTATTAAATGAATTTATTATAATAAAAAAGTATTTTTATATTATCTTTTCACTTTAAATATAAGACAGATACAAATGAAAAAAAAAACGAAGTATTCAATAAATTATGAGTTTATTTATTCAATACAAGAGAAAGAGAAAGTTAATCCTTTTATTTTTTTTTATAACATTCAATGTTTAGGTTTAATAAGTTTTATAATAGTGTAAAAAGTGTAAATTATATTGTTTAAAAGTTATTTTATTTCTACTTAATCACAAAAGTGGAATAGTGGTTTATGTATTATAAGTTCTATATGTTTATTTTTATTATATATATTTTTTTATGTTTGTTAACAATTCATTCTACAATGACTATTATCTCTATTTTTATTTTACTTTAATGTTTTCATTCTTTTGATATCTATCAATCGAATATGGAATTTATACTATGATGGACGGATACGATATGTATATCGGATATGATACGTGTATCGGATACGACACGTATATCATACTTCGATACATTTATTATGATACTGTCAACATTCAATCTCGTTCAACTTAATAAAAATCTCTTTTAGGAAAAAATAAAATAAATTGAAATAATAACAAATAAAAAATAACATAAAAAATTAAAACAGTAATTAATAAATAAATAATAATAATAATAATAATAAAAGAAAAAGAAAAAAAAAGAAAAGTTTCTGTTTAATTAGGCCTAATCATTTTTTGACATTTCCAATCTTCTATTTGTGTTTTCCTTTTACATCTTGATTTTTATTTTTAGCCTATTCTTTATCCACTCACACCACCATTCGCTTTTCTACCACATTTTTTCTATTCTTACCCCATTCTTTGATTTCTACCACCTTTGTTCGAGATGGAGAAAATAATGATATTATTATGATAGTTAAATATATCTTCTAATGATTATAATCAATATTACTGATGATGATTGATATTGTGTTTTGATTTTGTTATAATTTGATTCTCATAGTGTGATATTATCAGAACCAATTCTTGCCTTTTAGATTTCTTTGTAATCAAGACTTACTTTATTGTGAGGTTCCATTAGAATTATAGTATTATGTATAGAAACACATTAAGTTGAAGGGGATGGGGGACATTCTGGACAATTCTCTCTTTTTCCGATCATCATTGATAATATTATTCCATCATCCATTTTTTCCACTTTAACACGTTTGGGAGAGGAAGTTTGCTACGTGGGTTCTTAAATAAGCTTCGTAAGCTTGTTAAATATGTTTGGTCATCTGTGTGATGTAAAGTTGATTGACATTTGAGTTTTTTATACCATTTGACACACTTTCACTTCAATGTTAGCCGAGAAACATGTTTGCAACATCAAATAAACATAACAAATTTGGCTAAAAGGACTAAATACAAACATTTCTAAAGTTGGGAGACTAAATTAGGCCAAAGTTTCAAAGACGGACTAATTCCAATTTTCATTGAAAGTTAAGCAACCAAAAATCTATTTAACCATTTTTTTATTACTTTTAGGGAAAATAAACATTTAAAAAAAAATCATATCTATTTGTATGTTTAATTAAAGATATCGATTTTAGGATGACTGTTGTAGGGTGTTAACACCTTTCTTACGCATAACCGACTCCCGGATCGAAAATCTATTTTCATAGAGCTTGTTCTTATCTTTATGGTTGTCCATAGTTTTCCATAATAAAGATGGGGCGACTCCAAACTCTATTTTTTTATAATTTTTTTTGTTCACCGTCGTGTTAGGATGTTGGTTGTGATAGATATGATACATGATATATACATGATAAATGTATGATTGTTATATGTGTGAATCCAAATTAAAATCGTATGTATCAAAGTTATCATCATAAAAAAATATAAATTATTTTCATCGGAAACGCAATACTACTTCATAGATTAGATACTTCATTGATAAGTATCAGTAAAGTATCCTGAAGTATCGGACACGAATACGTGACATAAATCAAAGTATCATATTCATCCTTTTACTCTCACTTGAATATGATATTCATATTATCAAGTTTCGTTATATTTGAATACATGATTTATTATGTGACTTTTTTTGTCAAATATTTGTTGTTTATTGAAAAGATGCATAAACACACAAATTTGTATACTATCTCCTGGCATTAAATTTATTGTACATTCTTCTCTCTTAAAATATAATAATTAAAACCATTTATTTATTTTTACTTACATTAATTAATTTGCTATAGATATTTTATGGTTTCAATAATGATGAATGAAAATAAAATAACTTTAAAACTAAGAAGGCAGTAAAATTCACAAATGAAAATAATTAATTTGATTTAAGAAAATATATGATAAAACTTTCTAATTCTAGGATTGTGAAAATTCACAAATTCACTAGGATTGTGTTTTATGATTCAAATCAAAGCAAAATCATCAAATAATATACTTCTAATTCTAACTCTAACATTCTAACCTTTTATAATGAACAAAAATATATTACCGACAAGTCTAAACCTGAATAATAAAAACTCTATGTCTAACCATTTTTATTATAAGTTTGCATTAATGGTCAAGATTCTAATGTTATGAATGACTAAATGTTCCATAACTATGTCTAGCATGTGAAAGTTATTAGTTGTTATATCCATATCAGGTTTCCCAAACTATTTTTCAACCAGCAGGTACTCCCACATATACAATCAATCTAGAATATGCAGTTAAAGCAAGAATAGAATACACGAGTGATGGAAAAGAGATATATCGAACAATAGAATTCAAAAGGAGTTAAAATACATTACACTCAACCCTCGTGAGTGAGGGAGTTAGTTACTCCTAGACATACTAAATACTAGAATAATAATGAATTTGAATGCCTCCAACCTTCAAAATTTGCTTCTACCATCAAGGGTTTTAGGTGAAGTGTTTTTCTCCCTAAAAAGTGTGTTTTGACCTCTGCCAAACTCTCAATTCAAAGATTCCCCACAACTCTCAGCTCGCTAGGCGAGTAGTGCATGATTTGCTGGGCAAGTGAACCTTTGTTGGGCAAGTGACTCGAATTGGATTAGGCTTGTAACTTTTTACTTGATCTTGTATTGAAATATCCTGGATATATATCTTTTTAATCATCTAATACTCCATATCTTTGATGATTTATAATCGAAGTAACCAACTTGGTAGATAACTAATTTTGTTTATAATCCTTTTAAATCTCTTAGATTTTCACTTATTTGCAAAATATAAATCAAATATTTATCTTTTTCAAATTTATTACATAAAACCTGAAATATCAAAAAACATAATAATAAAATAAAATAAAATAAAAAATGAACAAAAATAAAAACATGATTATGTCAATTATCAAATAATTTTCATCATACTTATCCTTCCATCATATTATGTTCTATAAAATATATTATAACACACTAGTGGAAAGATAGGTTTTGTCGCATCTATGTTTGCATTTTTTAAATATTTATATTATAACACATGCTATTAATATATGTAAATTTATAGTGTGGGTATGGATGCGTGCGGGTGCGTGCGTTCGTATGTGGTTGGATGTCTATGTGGGTGCATATGGATGCATGTGTGTGTGTGGATAAGTGGATGCGTGCATGTATGAATGTGAGTTTGTGTTGTCGCATTCGTATTTGCGTACATGTGTGTGCATGTGTGTGTGTGTTTGTTAAAAAGAAAGTATGAACTCAAAGTATCATAGATTTACATCATCAATAAATGTCCGCATTTTTTAAACATTTGTATTATAACAAAAGTATTGCAGGTGGTTTCAATTGTTCTGTGGCAGAGGCCAAATAGGCCTAGTCATAATCAAATTGTGGTGCTTGGGTTGTTATGCTCATAATTGAAAAGAGTTGTGCCTTGACTAATAGTTATAAATTTTGCCCGAGTCCACGCATAGGGCTTTCGAGATAGGATCACTAGGAAGATACAACATCAATGAGACATGAGCCCAACCCACACATAAGGGATTGACACCACCTCTAACCCAAAACCTTAAGGCAATGAATTTATGGGTCTTCATCCTTATATGATGCTTAACTCTCTTACTTTTACTCAATGTGGGACTTAGACTCACACTTGGATACCCAAAATCTCCTCCTCAAGTGTGAGTCCCTTCACATTGGTACTTCCCCCTCGAGTTTTTACATTTCATAAATCATGAATACCCCTTACTTGTGTCGTCGTTCACATAACGAGACACGCTCGCCTGACCCTCCGTTAGGAAGAATTTTGATACAAGAACATGTCTGAGTCAATCACCAAGACAAACCTGACTCTGATACGCCTGGTGGGTCTTTAGAGAGAGGATTACTAGGGAGATACAAAACCAATGAGATATGAGCCCAACCCACACATAAAAGATTTACACCACCTCTAACCCAAAATCTCAAGGCAATGTATTTATAGGTCTTCATGCTTATATGGTGCTCAACTTTCTCATTTTTATTCAATGTAGGACTTAGACTCACACATGGATACCCAACAATAAGTTATTAATATTTGTAAATTGATAGTAAGGGTGTGGGTTGTATGATTTAAAGGACTTGTTTAGCCATTTAGGGGAAGGGGTTGAATTGGCTATAACTGATTAATAGGTTCAATTTGAATTTATAGAAAGCCTTTACTTTAGATAAGATTGACCAACAAATAAGCATACACTCGTTACTGGAACACACATTTTCAATTGATTGAAAACATAGTTAACAAATTGATTTCACTAAACATACAGTCAGGCAGGTAGGCTAGTAAAATTCAACAGATTAAGTAGAAAAACGCAATTGATAATAAACTTAGAAACAACTTGCACAACCAATCAAGATTGTTACCGATCAATAGAACAAACACAATTGCAACTTCAAATTATATCAATTCACCATAATACCATAAAGAGATTGATTAAACCATATTTCCTGAAACTCCCTCTTGTAGATCGGGAATCACATCAGACAACACCTACAAACTTAGAAAGACCAAACCATGGTGATGACTCTCCCTAGCCAACCAAACATATTTCTCCAAGTCTCTTACCAAGAAAAACGTTCCAAGATTGCAAATAACACCTCACAAACAACTACATATTTGTATAGTTCAAAGAGAGTGAATTTTCCAAAGTATTCACATTGATTTTGCGCTCAAAATCACAATTGTTGTTGGTCTCTCTGAAAAATCAAACTTTATAGTTTGTCCGTTAACATATTCAATAAGTTGATTTATCTTTTCAATCTATTAATTTCACTTGTCTTAAGTGAAATCAGTTGATTGAATGATAATTCAGTTTATTGAAAGTGTTAATAAAAGAACTATAGCAGCTAGCCATTCAACTTGTTAAAATACCCCTTTTAATAGACTAAAAATTGCAACCATACACAAGACACATATACTATGTCAAATTATCTTCATGTTAAGCTTCAATCTTCAAGCTTCAAAATCTTCATGTGATAGTCATATTAAGCACACATTAAGCTTGATCAACACACCATCTTCTTCAAGTCTTCATTACTTAGTCAAGTTTTCATCAATTGATCATAAAATCATCGTGTCACTTTGCAATATCTTCATAAAACCTACATGCATCAAAGTCATTTGTATTAAAATAGGTGTGGATGTGTATGTGTAAATGTGGATGGGTGCATGTGCGTATTTGTATGTTTGTGTTATAATACAAATATTTAAAAAAATTGCAAATACAAAGGTATGACGACACATGAGTTCCCACTATTAATAATAATAATAATAATAATAATAATAATAATAATAATTTTGTAATATTAAAAGTCGAAACTAAAACACAAATTTATAGGTTATTGATTATACACGTACAACTTCAAACGGAATATGTCATAAAACACTTAACTCTAAATTACAAATAAATGATCATTAATAATTATTAATTTCAAATTTAGAATAAAGAGAAATGATAATAATAATTAAATGATCACTAAACTATATATATATTGGTTTGTTTTATCTTCTATATTTTTGAAAAATTATAAAAAAGTGTTGATAGAGTATTTTTATATGAGTAATAATAGATGATACGATCAATAATATTGAAAACACAAACTTGTTAACATAAATAAATAGGAGAGTAACTAAATACAGAATAATATTATATATATATATATATATATATATATATATATATTTTTTTTTTATTGCTGTGTATATGGACTCAGACAATTCATTTATTCTACTTAATGTATTAATTTTGCTAGTAAAATTAACACGACTGATGAGTTTAGTTTGATTTTGAAAAGAGTGTGGTAGCGGAAAATAAAGCGAAGAGGTAATTAAAATTTACTATTCCTGGTCATAACAAATGCCATTATAAATTACCACTAAAAGTCGTGAATATTCTCCCATGATAGATCAGACGTTTATACTGCGTAAATTTACAGTATGAATTACCACTAAAAGTCATTGTCTAAAAGGTTCTAAAACTTTTGGCTTTCATTTATATTGCTCGCGTAAGAAATAATCCTAACAAATATACTAATTGTAACCGTTATAAATATTGTAACAATAATATTATCAAATATTTAGTATTTTAAGTATGCATTTTTTAATATTAAATATTTATAAAAATATTATAATTATATACATTAAAAATCAAAGTACTAATTAAAATTTTATAACCAAAATATTTATTAATTTTGTAAATGTTAATAAAATAAAATTAAAAATATATTTAAAATAAAATAAATAAAGTTTAAAAATATGTTAAATATATCTTCAATTTCTTTCTCTAAATTCTAATAAAATATCTTTCTCTATACACTAATAGATTATAATTCACCACATGAAAATGATATTAAATTATACTCTAATTGAAATTTAACATAGATTTTTAATCTTGTACTTCAATCTATATTGTATGATAATAAACAAGATTCATGATGACATTAGTTTATTATATTATACTAAATGAAATCCTTTAATACAATTACGATAATAAAATTATATTTATGATAATGAGTTAAAAATTAAAAATAATTATATAAAAATAATTGAATATGTGTCTTAAAAACAATTTCATACATAATTGAATAAAATTGCACATAGAAAAAAAAATTATAAGTAAAGATATGGTAAGGAAAGTAACTAGGAGATCTAAAAACATAGTTTAGACATAAAAAAATATGTTAAATGTATCTTTAGTTCCTTTTTCCAAATTCTAATGAAATATCTTTTTTATATATTAATAAAAGTTATAATTCACCACCTGAATAATCTCACAATAAGTGCAAAATTTAAATTAATAATAATTAGAATTTAGCATAGATCTTTCATCTTTTGTACTTCAATTTATGTTGGATGATAACAAACAAAATTTATGACAATGACATTAATTTATTATATTATAGTAAATGAAATGCTTTTATACAATTGCGATAAAAAAATTAGACTTATGATAATGAGTTAGAAAAAAATAATTATGTAAAAATTGATCTAATGTGTGTCTTAAAAACAATTTCAAACATCATTGAGTGAAATTGCACATAAAAAACAAATGTATAATTAAAAATATGATATGGAAAGTAACTTGGAGATCAAAAAAGCCTTTTAGATATCAATGTAGTCGAATTATTGATAGATAATGAAAATTAATTTAACAAAACAAAAGTTCTTTAAATGAAACAAAAATTAAGGATAAAAGAAAATAAAGATGATTTTTTAGACTACCCAGTTAATGAAGAGTTTATGCCATTGAACACTTCAAATTGAGAATCAAACATTCTCTTGTGAAAAATAGAAATAATAAATAAAAATGTTAAAAAGGAGTAGAAATATTTTAAATGTGAGACATCAAAACTATTTGATTCAGTGTAATTGACACTAAAAAAAGAGCTTATAACGTCATCGTTTTAACGTTAGTTAATTGAAAGACAAACATAAAAAATGATCGGTGGCATTTTTGTAATTAAAATGAGAAGATTCACGACGGCCCCTTAAGGAATGGACGTCTTTATTGAATTTGACGACGACTTTATACTTACCTGATGTCAAGGGACGTCAGTTTCTCTCACCCCAACGTCAAAAAATGTTAGACTCGTTTACCGTGACGTAAAAAATGCTGAATTATGCTTCCCCTGACGTCAAAGGACGTTAGTTTCTGGTTGCCCCGATGTCAATCGTAATAAAATGTTGTATAGGGACTGCACCAACCACATTTTTCCTACGCGCTCTCATTTTTAGGCGAATCAAGGCTTTTATTAACGACGATTAGGAGGATGAACGAAGGTTAGATTTTCCCATGAAACTTAAATATGCGTTTGCGGTTGAACTCTCATGAGTTTTATTTGATTTTTGATGGATTGATTATCCCTTTCTGTGTTGCAGTGACGTTTGAGGTGGCGGCATGCGAAGCAGCGCTTGTGATGGAGATGCAGTCCCAATCTACGTTTCACGGTGATGTGTTCTTGTAGGTTTTTGGCCTCACGTTGGGTGCTATGCAGGTGTGTTCTAGATGTACTACACTGTGGATGGTTGGCGACGACGTGATTTTGCATCACTACAAGAAAATGCTTTATTAGTAACCACTTTTAGTGACCAAAAATTATTAGTTACTAGAATTACTAATTTAGATACAAGTTTACAAAGTAAAAAAATCATTGGTTACTAAAATAGTTACTATTATGAATAAAAAAAATATAATTGGTCACTAAATTGATTTTTAAAATTAGCTACCATAGTTTTGGCTACCAAAGAAAACTAGTCACTAAAAATTAGCTACCTAAGTTTTGGCTACCAAAATAACTTAGTTACTAAATTACTCTCTAATTAATTAGTGACAAATTTAGTGACCAATTATAATTTTTTATATATATTAGTGACTATTTTAGTAACCAATAAATTTTAATTTTGTAAATTGGTATCTAAATTGGTCACTATAGTGACTAACAACTTTTAGTTACTAAAATTGGTTACTAATAAGATATTTTCTTGTAGTGCATGATCTGTTGTTTTGGTGTGATGTAGTGGTTGCTATGTTTTCACATGTTGAGGGTTTGATTCCAGTGGCAGATTGTAGGTGGTTGATGCGCGACAACTCCTTCGTCAATGGTGCAGGAACGATAACTCAAAGGTGTTGCCATGGTATTTTGGTTCGTCTAGGGTTTCTGAGTTGGGAGAAGAAGATGGTGATGTGGCACAATCTGGTTGAACAACAAGGGACGTCGGGTATTAAAAGTCAGACGTCAATTTTAATGTCACCCGATACGATGTTAGGGTGCAGGTAAACGTCAAAAAACTGAAAATGACAAACGTAAAAAGTCTTTTTTGTATTAATGTGATAGTACACTATTTGAACATAACCACACTAAAGATTGTTACAAGAGAGAATATATATTGGAGATTTAAATGGATTTCATAGATATAGAACGAACCACACAATTATAAGATAAGAGAAAAAAATATGTTGCAAAAGAATAAAAAGGATTATAAAACCAAATACTAAGATTATATATATATATATATATATATATATATACACATTCTTGTTTCCATCCCCAATTAAAAGTATTGGATATTATGCTTGTTCGTATGTCGTCAATGTGAAAATTACTTGTCAAAACTATGAATGAATTGGTACATTATAAACAGATTTATTTGTTATCCTTATTTGTATATATGTGTAGACTTTTGCCAAAAAAAAATATGCTAGTCAGATGTATTTGTGATTTGTAAATGTGGTAGTGAGATACGGATAGGGATTAAAATAGAAAGGCATGGTAGATTTTAGGTAAAGTAATTAATAATTTTTGTGTGGCAAGTTTCACCCCGTTTGCCCAGAAACTGGAATGAGTTGTAAGGCTTAAAGCCACATGGTGGGTGATACGTCATAAAGAATAAAGATTGTGTGTGAACCCCACACCAATATTGTGGAGGTAAGAGGATGAGGAAGAGACTTAAACCAAAATGGGTGATTATAGGGTAATAAGAGAAGTGGTGTTTTAGATTTGATTTGGGTTAAAGTAAACAGTGGTTGGGTGGTGGAACAACTGGAAAGTACTCATAACTAAATTAAAGCTACAATAATATTACCACACAATACCACCTTACTGCACCTTCCTCTTTAATTAGCCACTTGCATATTGCATGCGACTTCTCTAGCTTCTCTTTTCCCACTATAAATACCTTCCCATTCTTCCCTTAACGACTCGTGCAATCGAAAGAGAGAAAGAGATAACCTCAACTGAGGCTTCTCACTTTCACACAATCCTATCTACACCTTTTCGTCACCACTCAGTGAGTGATAGAGAAGAGATATTAGATTCCACCCACCACACCAAAATGGCCATTCACCATGAAACTTGGGCTTTTGTTTTCGGCCTTCTAGGTACACTTTATTTCTTTTCTCCATTACCAAAAACCTCATATGTTTCACCATCTTTTACCCTTCTCTTCAATCTACTCTTCTTCACTATTTGAAGTGCACAAATATTTTTCATTTTTAATATAAAGCTTTTGAAGTGAACAAAATCGGAACTACATGTGCCATGCAGATTAATTTCATCGCATTTTTTAAGATGTTTCTTCACCACAGGCTAATGGGTGTTTCTTGTATTTGTATTTTTGTTGTGTTCTATTAGGCAACGTCATCTCCTTCATGGTGTTCCTTGCTCCATTGTAAGTGATTTTTACTACTTTACAAAATTATGGGACGTTGAGGTTTTCTTCTAACTAGATATAAATTATATTCGATTGCAGACCAACATTTTACCAAATCTACAAGAAAAAAACTGCAGAAGGATTTCAATCACTGCCTTATGTTGTTGCACTGTTTAGCTCCATGCTCTGGATTTATTACGCAATGGTCAAGAAGGATGCTAGCCTCCTTCTTATTACCATTAACTCCTTTGGATGTGTGATTGAGTCAATTTACCTTCTCATCTTCCTAATTTATGCTCCAAGTAAAACCAGGGTATTCTTTCTAATAACTTTTATATACCGATTCCTTCTTCTCCTTCTTCTCAAGAATAAATGATAAATTGGTTTTCCTTCTGTCAAATGTTACAGCTTTCGACCATCAAGCTTCTTCTCTTGTTGAATGTTTTTGGGTTCGGAGCCATGCTTCTTTCAACCCTCTACTTTACGACAGGAACCAAACGTCTTTCTGTGATTGGATGGATTTGCCTTGTTTTCAACATAAGTGTGTTTGCTGCTCCTCTCTGCATTATGGTAATGATTTAGAAGCCCATTATTTAAATCATAAAGAGAATGATTATGCACATAACTTTTAATGGAGCTTCTTTTTCCAAGATTTTTCACTTTTCGTCTATTACTATATTACTTCTTTTATTTTTCAATACACATTTCACTTACTTTCATAACTATTACTTCTTCATCTTCAACATTTTTTTTCACCTTTTCTTAATATATATGCTTTCAAAGAGAAATCAAATTCTCATAATTGATACATGCAGAAACGTGTGATAAAGACCAAGAGCGTGGAATTCATGCCTTTCAGTTTGTCCTTCTTTTTGACCGTAAATGCTGTCATGTGGTTCTTCTATGG
>Ga0214544_1001753_pt1 | contig 45466 bp, 19 predicted proteins | sample CNSS3metaG_FD_160074 | JGI IMG/M metagenome (GOLD analysis project Ga0214544, IMG submission 160074) | Root nodule microbial communities from cowpea collected in UCLA plant growth center, Los Angeles, California, USA - CNSS3 | ecosystem: Host-associated > Plants > Roots > Nodule | place: USA...
ATATACAAAGATTATATATATTTTATATATATATATATATATATATATATATATATATAATATGTTGAGATATACCTTATTTTGGTACTTTCTTTCCTAATTATGTATAATAGTAAAATTAGTATACTGAATATAGGTATTAAATTATTTTTTCTTTTTTTTTTATGTTAAGCAGTGTCATGTTATATATGTTAAAATTATTTTAGGGATGACAATGTGGACTTGTTCCAGTGGGATGACTCGCAAGCTTATCGAAAAAATCTGGTTTGCGCATATTCACAGTTTGTGCGGATGGGCCTGCAACACATAAAAAAAAAAAAACTTTCACTTATATATATTGATTACATAACTTTAGATTTCTGGATGAACGTTTCAAATTTTGGTATGAGTAGAAAAAACAAGTGTTATGTATTGTAGGATATGCTAAAATTTGAAGAATACGTGTATGTCAAAGTACGAATATGAATATAAAGAAAATGTTGAAGTATTAATTTATTATTCAACTCTCAAAAGTCCTTTTTTGATTTTGTGAACTTGTTAGAGTTTTTTAATTTGTTGAACACTGAAAGTCTTATCATAAGAAATTAAAAATAAAATGAAACCATCCTTAAACTTGCAGGTCAGAACTTATTTAGGGACGGGCTAAACTTTTCAATCCATATTTTCAATGCAGGACAGACCAATTGACACGCATTTCACAATTAGACTAAATGTAAGACATGCTTAAATGAATCGGATCAGTTCGAATTGTTATCACTAATTAATTATAAAATAAGATTAAAAATAATGCATAACATTGAAAACATATTTAACACTCAAATTAATTTATTTAAAGTGAACAATAAAATAGCATGAATAACTTTTATTATTGTTTTGTTTGGATTAAATTAAAGAAATAAAATAAAAAATAAAAAGATATTTGAATTGAAGATAAAAAACCGGAAAGTAAAATATAACTAATGGACAACTATAATTGATATCAGTGATGTAATATAATGAATTTTGTTTATGTATTTACAAATGCAATTTGTAAAATAAAATTTTAAAAGTAAAATAAGTTCTAAAATATAAATTAAAGTTAAAATAAAATTATTATTACAAAAATTTAATAAATAAATACTTTTATTTCAAATTAAAAAGTACATCAAAATAAAGTAATTTCAAAATATTAAAATATAATTTTTTGTTTTACTTATTTTTATTTTACTGTAATAAAAACATAAATAATATGAATATATTATATTAAAAAATAATAAATTAAATTAAAACGTAATTAATTACATTTTCAACGTAACTAATTATACACATAAGTATAATAACATATCTACGTATCATCAATGTGGTAAATACTATTGATTCTTTATAATTTTGTGTTCACGGAAACAAATAAGGTTAAAAAAGAGAGAAGCATTGCAATCAATTTTCTTTTATTTTTTTCGTTTGAAGAAGAAAAATTGATAATATATGCACCGACTTGTGTGATGATTCCTAGATTGACGGAAACGGACACTTAAAAGAAAAAATGGATTTTTGCAAACATCATTTTCGCATGTCTAAAAGTATATGTGTACAAGTGAAAACAGATTATAAGCATTTTTTTATTTACAATTCTCATAAAAATATCGTAATATTTGACATCTTAATTTCAGATTGACTATTAAGCAAGAGAATAGTTAGTTTACATTTTAGGTTCTTTTAATATGTAAGAAGTTGACGATAAATAAATAAATATATATATATATATATATATATATATATATATATGTAAATTGATTTGAAATTCAAAAAAAATTATTAAAACTAAACACAACTACTCCTTTTGAATGTGATAAGAGATATCGTTATCCAATAACTCGTTATCATCTTTACAAAAATGCAATCCCTAATTTATCGCATGACATTTATATTTAAAAGACTATAAAAAATTATAAATAATTCCAAAAGCGATATAAGAAAAAAAGACAATAAATAGTGAAATAGTCCCCGCTGCGATGTTTCATGCCTTGCCTCTTTTTTTTTTTTTTATTTAGTTGAAAAGTCATGACACACTTCTTTAACCCCACCCAACAATGATTCTCTAGCAAAAGCCAAAGTTTACGCACATATTAAACACAACTACTTTAGTGTCCAACCAACCTTGGAGGTGGCACCATTGGGTTGGTATCCCATAAAAACCAAAAGAATAAAATAAACCCTGGTCCACAAATTTTAATTTACATCCTAGTCTTTTCATATATATTTATTAATTCAATTTTTCATAGTATTTTAATTTCGAATATAAATTTTCAATTCAGTTAAAAACTGAAAATAAATTCGTTTATACTTAGTTACATAGTAACGATTTTCTTAAACCTAAACTTACAAACATGATGCTAGTGAGTTATTATTTTCCTCATTTCACACCTTTTTTCTCTTCTTTTTTTTTCTTTGAAGACCCCACCTGTGGAAACTTCAACTACACGGTACATTCACCATTGCAGACATAATTATATTTTAATGAGTCAATGATAAGCGATACTAACATATAGTTAAAACATATATTTAAATTAACAAATCATAAATTCAAGATGAGCATGTGCTAATAATAAAATAAGCCCTCACGACACGTAACGTTATCTTGCAATTACCGAATGTGGACCCCACGATACAACATCCAACGGACGAAAACTTGTTGGACTTTTTTGGGCCCAAGGCTCGATTAACGAGGTCCACTTATTGGTGGATCGCGTTACATGCAAAGCAATGTGAATCATGGCATTAAACGCGATTAAACGCGATTAAACGCGATTACTAAATAAAGGGTAAAGAAAACTCATTAATTAATGTTTATTATCGATAATGTGTGCATTAGTGTCGGTATCATGAATGTCATGTGGGTGTGTAATGTAACGGATCTCTCTCTCTCTCTCTCTCTCCATTTACACGGTTTGCCACGCTGGAATCTATATCATTTACTATCCGCTGTCACTTTTGTATTAATTACTCGCTTTTCAAATTCCCCTAAAGTTACTTCTTTTATTTGTGTGGAAATGAAATTGCATGATCGATCGACATGAACGGTCTGATTTTCAGGTCATTTATAGCAGTGGAAAATGCAAAACCATGAAATAGAATCTGGACCACCGACCAAGAAAAAGGTATGCAAGGTGGGTAAGCTAGTAGTAGTGGAAAACTTTTGTCTAGTTACTGATCTCATATCTGTACGATATTATTAATTATTAATTATTAATTAAATACTACTTTTGAGTTAACTTAACCCAATACCAACTACGGAAGATTAATTAATTAATTAATTCGTAATGCACAATCTACCTTGCCTTGCGTATATATAATAAAATTAATAAATAAAATGAATGTTCGTTGCGAAAAGGATTCTAGCGGCGCATGTAATAATAGTGTTGATTGAGAGGAGAATAATAGCAATAATATTCACAAAAAATTAATAAAATGCAATGGAGGGTTGAGTTAATTAATTTTGTTGAAGGAAGAAATTCATATTTGATATTTGGTAATTGATAATTGATATTGGAGATGGGAGATGAGAGATGAGAGAGAAAGAAAAGGAGGGTACAAATGGATCTAGCATCTGCGATGAGGTAGGCTCCACTAACTGTGTATCTTTCTTTCTATTTTTCTGTGTTCTAATTTTGGCTGCAAATATTTTCCACCTTCATTTATTTTTCCCCAACCTAATTTTAATTTCCTCCTCAGATTTTTTTGCTGGGCAATTAGAATCTCTCTCTCCTTCCCCACTTTCAATTTTCCCATTATTATTATACGTAATCCTAATCTGGTATGTTCTTTCTTCTCCTTCTCCTTCTTTCAACGCCTATTTCACTTCATAATCCCGTTTCTTTGTTTAATTTCTCCCTCGGTTCTGCTCTGTGCTCTTTATCTGTGATCACATCGTAGCATGCAAGTATTTGTGAGTATCTGGAGCTAGATGTCACATGTTTTGCAAACGCTTCCACGCTTGTGAGAAAATTATGGGGAAGGAACAGAGTGTGTGAATGTCCTCTGGCTTTAACAATAGTCAGGAATTGACTTTTCCGTGTTTTTCCTTGCTTTTCGTTTTCTCTCGTCAGAATTTTCTTCATCCGACCGCCTACTATCTTTGATGATTGAGGTCCTTGCTTTCAAAAGGTTGGCCACAAGAGATGGTGCATTGTTCTGGTTTACTTGTATTTCTATTTCTCGGGGAAAATTACGGGGGAAATGTTGATGACTTTTAAATTAGAGATAGGAATTAATTGTTTTCTGTTGTAACTATTGTTTGGACTACTTCTTCCTTCTTTTTTTGGCCTATATGTCCTGTCTTTTTTGTGTTTGTCAATGTAAATTTCATAACGATGGGATTCGTAGGAACGTCTATCAAGAGAAAAGACTCGTGAGCTTCCGTGTGTTATATGACTATTTTTCTGTGGATCAAACATCAAGAATTGTAGGTAGTAGATAACTTTAGATTGTAGTTAGTCATGGTTGGAACTTGAATTAAATGAGATCTTTATATCTGTTAGTAGTACGGATTGATTTTAAAAGGCCCTGTTTCATCCCTTTTCACTTGAGTGAATTTGATTGTGATTTGTGAAATTATAATTATCCATAAAGAATTCTCAATCTGTCGTTCGGAGTTTGAACACCGAAAACCTGGCAAACAGTTTTTTCTTATTCAGGAATTGGCTAATCCCTTGGTTGGTAAAAGGAAAGTAATTAAATGGTATATGTAGTACTCAATTCTCTATTGGTGACTTGTTATTGTGAATAGCAATTTCGCTCAAAATTGAGACTTATACATGGGGGTTTTTAATTTCTGATTCAATTGTATTATTTTGGATGGCTTGTATAGGCTGTAATTCTCTTGTTTTAATTTTATTCTCCACTGACTCATTTTTCTTATTATTGTTTAGTGGTTAGACACCTCTAGAGCTCCTGACTGATCCTTACAATGGAGGATGTTGAAGACAAGATACCCCCTTTATCCTCTTCAAAAATTACTGAAGAGATACCACTTGCCGAACATGTTGGAGACAAGCTACCGTCTGAGTCTTCTCCAAAAATTGCTAAAGAGACTTCACTGCTGCCAGAACTTGTTGGAAACAAGAGACCATCTGAGTCTTCTCCAAAAAATGCCGAAGAGATACTCCTGGCAGAGCTTGTTGGAGACAAGCTACCATTGGAAACTTCCCCAAACATTGCTGAAGAGACACCACTGGTAGAACATGTTGGAGACAACCAACCGTCTGCATCCTCTTCCAAAATTAAGGAGACACCACCTGCTGAGGGTGTGACAGAGAACTCTGAATCCTCTTCTAAAGTCGCAGAAGAGGCGACACTGGCAGAACATGTTGTCAACAAGCTACCCTCTGAATCCACTACAAAAGTTGCTGAAGAGATGACACTGGTAGAACACCCTGAAGAAAACGCCGAAGTGATGAAACTGCCCAACAATCAATCTTCCACCGAAGCTCCAACTGTCCCACTGGTAGAACACCCTGAAGAAATACTTTTTCCAAATTCTAATGATTGTCAAACTGTATTGCAAGAGGAGTGTGTTTCTTTAGTTAATCCAGTTGCAAACCCAGATGCTGCATTTGATGTAACAGAAAAAAGGCAGCAGGTCACTTCAGTTGAAGATTCAAAACCAGGTGCTCTAGAAAATGTCTCTGACGGGTATGAATTGCTGGATAATGTTTCTAATATCACTGCTGACAGTGATGTTGATGATGAGATTAGGCGATCAGCTTATTCTGAAACAAAAGATTTGCAAAATGATCACAATGAACTTTTGATGACCATGGCAACGGTTAGCTCACTTCCCCATGGCAAGATGTCTGATGAGAAAAAAAACATTATCGATACCAGAGCTCCTATTAAATCTGTCAAGCAAGCTGTTTCCAAGTTTGGAGGAATTGTGGATTGGAAGGCTCATAGAATCCAGACTGTGGAGGTATGTCTTGCATTTTTCAGCATCAGTTTTTTATGACAGTTATTGCCAATTTATCTTCTTTATAGTTCTATCCTATAATTTCAAATTCTACTGATTGTTTCGTTTGCTTCTCAAAGCTAAACCTATACAATAATGATAGGATAGGCAAGAGGTAGAGGCTGTAGTGGGTATAGAGATGAAAGAAATAGTATCCTTGATTAACAGTGGAAGTTGCAACACCCACTGGTGACAGAAGGTTAACCGGGGCTTTTGTGTTAATGGAACTGAAATATTCTGCCAACATAAATTACATTACAGGGCTAAGCATTGGCGTGGCACACATGTTGCAGAAATTTGGAACTTTTATTTTCTACATATTCCCTCAATGCTATTTATGTGACATTTTTACAAATTTACCTTTACATATACGGTATATGTAAAAATTACTGACTTGGCAGTTTGTTGCAGGCCCTTCTGATGCAATTGTCTCTAACTTAAGCCACTAGAATATGAGCTCTGTTATTTGGGATATTAGTGTCTGTGTATGTGTCACCCAATATTTAGGCAGATTTGTGTATGCTATGATCAGTCTAGTGTATTGAACAGGCTAATTTTCTTGAAGTTAAAATCTCTGCAGATAATGTTTATGACATGGAAATGCTTTGAAGTGGCATTAGAGTGCTAATGAACAAAACAAAAGTCGGAAGTATTTTTTGAAACGGAAAATACTTATTTTTACTGAAAACATGATAATAAAGAAAACAAATTCATTATATTTGTGATTGCCTTGCTTATGAATTCATTTTGACCTCAGATGAACTAGAAAATGAATTATATGTTCTTTTATGCCTATATATGTGATTTCTAATGTCCAATACTGTTTGTTTTCTAAGGAAAAATAGAGATACTGATGATCATTCTTTCTGCTATGCATACTTGTTTGTCTGCTCGAACTGCTATTAACTTTAGTTTTTCCCTGGATGTATAGAGACGAGATCTTGTAGAACATGAGCTTGAAAAGGCACAAGAGGAGATCCCGGAGTACAGAAAACAAGCAGAGGATGCTGAACAGGAAAAAGGCCAAATGCTAAAGGAGTTAGACAGCACAAAGAGATTAATAGAAGAATTAAAACTTAACCTAGAGAGAGCAGAAACAGAAGAGCGTCAAGCAAGACAGGACTCAGAACTTGCAAAGCTCAGAGTGGAAGAGATGGAGCAGGGTATTGCAGACGAATCTAGTGTTGCAGCCAAGGCACAACGTGAGGTTGCCAAAGCAAGGTATGCAGCTGCTGTTTCAGATTTAAAAATCGTGAAAGAGGAGCTGGAAACATGGCGCAAAAATTTTGCTATATTAGCGACTGAAAGAGAATTAGCTATTAAGAAAGCTGAAGAGGCCGTTGCTGAATCAAAGGAAGTAGAGAAGTCTGTAGAGGATTTAACTATTGAGCTAATTGCTGCAAAAGAATCATTGGAGACTGCCCACGGTGCACACTTGGAAGCGGAGGAACAAAGAATAGGAACAGTCATGGCAAAAGATCAAGATTCCCTTGATTGGGAGAAGGAACTTAAAGAGACAGAAGAAGAGCTCCAGAGACTCAACCAGCAAATTTTGTCTGCAAAGGAACTCAAATCTAAATTGGAAACAGCCTCTACTTTGCTGATTGACTTGAAAGCTGAATTATCTTCTTATATGGAATCAAAGTTAAAGCAGGAAGGTGACGAAGAAGGAAACTCAAAAGGAGGCCCAGAAGAACCAGAGAAAAAGACCCACACTGACATACAAACAGCAGTTGCATCAGCCAAAAAGGAACTTGAGGAAGTAAATCTTAACATAGAGAAAGCAACCGCAGAGGTTAGTTGCTTAAAGGTAGCGGCTACATCATTAAAATCAGAACTTGAACAGGAAAAAGCAACTCTTGCCGCCATCAGGCAAAGGGAGGGAATGGCCTCCATTGCGGTTGCATCTCTGGAAGCTGAATTGGAAAAGACTAGATCAGAAATTGCTTTGGTTCAGATGAAGGAGAAAGAAGCTAAAGAGAAAATGGCCGAGCTTCCCAAGAAGCTACAACTTGCGGCTGAAGAGACTAGTCAAGCCAACTTGCTTGCTCAGGCAGCTCGTGAAGAGCTACAAAAAGTAAAGGCAGAAGCAGAGCAAGCCAAGGCTGGAGTAAGTACCATGGAAAGTAGATTACTTGCAGCTCAGAAGGAGATAGAGGCTGCAAGGGCGTCTGAACATTTGGCAATAGCGGCTATTAAAGCATTGCAAGAGAGTGAATCAACTAGAATCAAGAATGCAATAGACCCATCCAAAGGGGTAACACTCTCTTTGGAAGAGTACTATGAGCTAAGCAAACGAGCACATGAGGCAGAAGAGCGGGCCAATATGAGGGTTGCAACTGCTAATTCCGAAATTGATAAAGCTAAGGAGTCTGAATTGAAAGCCTTTGAAAAGTTGGACGAAGTGAACAGAGAGATAGCTGCTAGAAGGGAATCTTTGAAATTGGCAATGGAAAAGGCTGAGCAGGCTAAGGAAGGTAAATTGGGCGTAGAGCAAGAATTAAGAAAGTGGAGATCTGAAAGTGAACTACGAAGAAAGGGGGGAGACTCTGGCCAAGGAGCGGTAAACCAGAGTAAAAGTCCTAGGGGTAGTTTTGAGGGGAGTCATGAAGCAAATAATTTTGAGCGCACTGGTTCTGCAGCTAATGCTGCACATCATGTGCCAAGTCCAAAGACTAATGTACATCCAGACATTGATGAAAGTGAATCATCTCCAGAAACAAAACAAGGGAAAAAGAAGAAAAGGTCACTTTTCCCGAGGGTTTTGATGTTCTTTGCTAGAAGAAAAACACATTCAACCAAGTGAGGGTAATCCCAAATTGTACTGCAGATAACTTAGCAGCCACCCGTTTTGGATATCTCAAAGTGACTTGAAATGTTGGAATCTTCAACTGCATCGACCTGTAAATGTTGGCAATTGTTGTGCTGTGTATTTGATTGTATTCTCTCTCACTGAAGGGTTGGTATGTGGTCGCCTGCTGAGTGTTTTACGTGGAGATAAAAATAAATTCATCTTTAGTGTGAAAGAGAAAGTTAGATGATTCTGTATTGTGTATAGGCTTCTGATATATTGAACCTCAGGCTTTTGTAAAGATTTGTTTGAGATTTTACAAAATGAAAGAAAAAGGTTTCCGAGTCGAGACTTGATGCTTTTAATGACATGATGTGAGGTTATTGGAAACACCTCATTAGATTGGAACAGGGAAGATACCTGGAATGTTGCAGATCTTCTGATGCCTGGAATACACCGTATATAGGCTGAAGTCTCCAATTTATCCAGATCACTCGCCAAATTTTGAGTCTTTGCAGCTTCAGCACCGCTTTTCTGTATTAGTTATACATCTCACTTATATTGCGATTTAATTTAGTGAGTTGTCAGTGATAGATTTATCCTTTGTTCTGTTCGCATTTTTTTTTCTTATTCATCATTAAATTTTAACACAGAATTTGATTGATGGAAAATAGAGGACATGGTTTCATTTATAAGTTAATTTTGCTTGGTTCATTTTTTGGAAGGAAGAGAAATGGAATCCTTTTTAATCCAATTCTTGTTTCTATCCAATTTTAGAGGGAATTTAAAATATTGCAACTGTAATGATTAAACTATCAATACCTATGTTTTGTAATTTAATTTGAAGTTGTAAGACCACAAGACTAAAATAGTTTTTAAAATATTCTCTTTCTCTGGGAATTAAACAAAAAAATAATTGACTTCCTTTTTCCATTAAACTAAAGAAAAATGTTTAACAGAAACTCCACTCTTCTCTTTCCCCTTCTTTAAACCTAGAGTTCCTAAATTTTAGTAAATTATTTTAACGATCCAATTATATCTCCTTTCATGAACTTAACAACGTACGAATGTTATACTTGTGATTATGGAAATACTGCTCAATATCCCTGTCTTACAAAAGTTAGGACAACTGCTATCGCTGAACCTGAAACATTCTTACAATATTTCTAATATAAAGCATATAAAGAAGGGAAAATTCTTAGTTCGACTCCCTGGGAAGTATTTCATTTCAAATTATTAAGAACTACGCATCAAAATAATTTAATTCATACTCTATCCACAATTAAGAAAGTTTCTTAAAGTAAATCGATTTGCTTGCTAAAGTGGAAAACTTCACCGGTTGTTATAATTTGATCAGAAAAGTTATTTGAACTAAAATGGAAAACACTTTAATCATCAGATTTTGAGTCATTTATTCCCCCCAAAAGCCTAAACAAACAATTAAGTCGATTGAAAATGAATTAGAATACATTTGCTTCAAGACAACTACATCTAAACTTGATCCTTGACCTCAATGAGGTTAAGGTGGAAAAATTAAAAGAAATTTCGTTTTATGGATAAGTCCAAGCCATACAGCACTTGGTAGAACTAAGAACTAGAATTCGCAATGGTCTGAATAATAGTTTTATGCCATGGATTGGAAAGATGCTCCACAAGGTTCTCAATTGGTCCAACGTGAGTCACCGAAGCTTGTACAAAGAAACCAACCATTGCCACCATTGCAAGTCGACCTTTAAATAGGAGATTTACAACTATGACAACGACCTTTTGGAGCATTAAACATTTATTGACAAGCATAAAAGAACTAAGAAAGAAATATACCATTTTTAATCTCTTTAAGCTTCGAATCATGAGCGTTTTTAATGTCTTTAGCTAGGCCAAGAGGATTTAGCAGAGGACCCCCTGGGTACCTGTTTGAAACAACCATATACACCTCAATGTCTCTACTAATTCATATTCAGTACTATAGTTAAAGAACATGAACAATGGTAAAAAATTCAGAGATTATATATATATATATATATATATATACTGTTATTGGAAATGCCAATACCCTGGCTCTAATCCTTCCAGTGAAGCTTCTAGTCCAAAGAAGGACCCCTCTTTAGCTTGAGATCCAGGACTAACAAAATCCATGTACCTTTTTGTTTCGGCAAACCTTACAAGCAAAAAAGTGAAGTCATATTAACTGGTCTCTTAATTCTCTATAGAATAATGGAATTGTGAAAACCCGAATTCATGGTTGAAATTATACCCCATCAGAAGTAGTTGAACAATGAAGAGTGTCTGTGTATTGGCAAGGTCGTATTTTACTGCACCAGCTTCAAACCAAACCGGTATCTTACTAACTCCTGTGACGCGAAGCAGCTGCACAGATTACCAACTACTTCAGGCAAGGACTCTAATAGTTAGTAATAACTAATGAATCTTGATAGATTTTATCAATTTATCATAAAGACGTTTTCTACATTCAATTTTTTCTATGTAAGTTGTCACTCACATCTGTCACAAGAATTCCCAATACCCCAAGCATTGCAAAACGGGAATGAACCAGCTCTGCCTGCACATACCACCTTAAGGTATCAGGATCCTCTCCAAGCCCAAGTGGGTCAAATCCAAAATCTCCAGCCAGACTGAAAAGTATACCGTTATATGAAAACCTGAATAGAGAAAGTAGCAGTAGCAGAAGAGGAACGAACTAGGAATCATATTCATATCCTCACGTTCCATCAAGATAAGGTGGGGGATCAAGTCCTGGGAGCCATGTAGGTCGCTGTTGCGCTGCTACGCAAGTTTTTCTATGACGTGGAGTGGCAGCAGCAGAATGCCCAAGCCACGAGACTCTTCCTGCTGGTGAAGCTCTATATATGCTCTTACTGTTGAATAAAGAGCGTGTTTGAATAGGAAGGCCTCTTCCTACTGCTACTGCCACCATTGTTTTCTGATTATCTGATTCTGTGCCCGTCCTCAAATTTGTGACGTTCACAACAACCACATTAATACATGTTATTGATTTAAAGGTAAAAAAGTTACAGGGGGCCCACTTATCCACTGAGATAGAAGTTGGATAACAAACGTCTGCTTCTTAGGCTTCATGATAAAATACATTCTCCTCTAATCTACAGACATCCGTTTTAGATTACCACTTTAGAAATCATAAATTACTTCGGTTCCTTCCGTAAGAGCAAACAGAGGTGTGAACCTTTCCCAATTTGTACAATCCAGGTCTGTTTTTATTTATTTTTCGTACCTTATATGTTTTCAATTGACATAGTGTATGTTATGCCAAAACAAGCAAATCAACGGTGGAAGCTGGGCATGTTCGCTCTACCAGCACTAGTTCAGGCGCTAAATAAAAAAGGAACTGGTAAACGAGAAAAAGCGAAAAGAAATTGAGATAAAAAATTATACAATTCTGGAACCAACTAATATTATCTTGAGAGATAACTGAACATGCTGGTACAATTGAACAATCAACACTTTTCCTGTATTAATATCCGAAATGACATTAATATCAGCTACAATTGAAAACATCCTACGTACAACCGAAAAAAGTCTTTAAATGAAATATATGAAACGATATTAGTTATGCTAAGAGAGCAACAATTGTTCACTGGCTGTGTATCATCGCTTGCCAGATATGCTGAAAGAGCTAACTTTCATTGGTGTTGCTATGACCAGTGGCGCTTCGGGAGAATCGCTGACTGCAAATCTGTCATGCATAAAACGGCTCTCAACAATGGAATCATCCCTAAGGACTATCTTGTAGCAGTAGCAGCTCTTAAGACCCTGCTGGTTACGATAGCACTCATGAGAACCATCCTTGACTTGCTGGAAGTTCCATATCACACTGAACTTCCCCACGGTGGCTACTATATGCCGCTCCTGCTTCCCATTCTCCGTCACCTAATAACCAAGAAGCACAAAGAATAAAAATATGTTTCCACGAGATTAAAACATGAAAGGCACAATAAAAACCAATATATGTCATTTCTCAGCAGATGTGGGAACAGAATAGACACAATCTAGCCCAAGGGAGAAAAATAACTTTTGCCTGGGAAGAGTGCCTATATAATCGATCAAAAACTCAAGCTCAAATATTATTAAGATAATAATTAAGTATATGCTAAAATTGGCGCAATTATCTTTAATCTTTTATTGATTGTGATTATTGGCACCATACTCACGCATGAATTGCCAGGGGGAAATCCCCATGATTTTAACAACATCAAACACGAAATTCCTTTGAAAACCAACAAACAATTAACATGCTAAGCGTTATGAGTTTTCTAATCTGAACACGGGATACACTTTAACTAGAAGGAAAAAACTCAGACTAAAAACCTCAAAGCGCATGTGATAGGTATTGTGTATTTCAGGAAAAGGGGTCAAAGTGACTTCATGTACCAATATACTGCACATGTGGCAGCAGGAGGAGTGTGGGAAGAAAGGGACAGATTTAGTTGTGAGATGGAGGGAAAAAAAAAGGAAAATAAAAAGGAGGTAGAAGGGGACATTATTGAGTGAAGATATAGGTGGGAGACTCAAGACCTATCCGAAAATCTGAGATACCTATAATTTCTATCTGATCAGTTCAGAGAGAGGAAGCGAATTAGTGATATCATATGTTATTAAGAGCATAGTTTTAGTTATAATACGTCTCAGCTTTTTCTGTTCTAGTTCTATCAATGCATGATAATTTTTTTCACAACTAGGTACAAGGATAAAGCTTCAGTTAACAAAACAAAATAAGAGCACAGCAGCATATTATAAATCCGTCTCCTGAACCAATAGTAAAAACTTTATTTGCAAAAATATTTATGATGTAATAACTCCTTGTATTGTGATTTACAAATAACACCAACATAATACAGGCTAAATGTTCAATAGCAAACATGCAGTGTATAATGAAAATATGTCCTTGTACTGTAAACATGCAGTGTTAGATAGTAAGTGAACAATATATTTATTGCCAAAATACTGTGCTGTGCACAAACTTAATAAATTGAGTAAAAAGGCACTTTAAAATGAAGGATGCAATTGAGAAGAACAATAGGACAGTAATGATAATAACAACATTTAATTAGATACCATGACAATTCACCAGCAAACGATAATATAATTATCACATTTTTAATTTGCCACACAACAATAACCGAAGCAAGCAGAGAATTCAATTCACACTTACCCACGAAAACTGCGCATTCCGGAACTTGTTATTCGCTCCAGCCAAATGGGAATCAAGAGGGGTGAGCTTCAACAACCTGGGAGCAGCAATCTTGTTCCCCATCCTCCCAGAAAAACCAGTCTTTGTCCTTCCATCTTTGTCAGTAAAGAGGGTACAAATAAGAATCAAGTATGTATCAGTAGTACCCACAATCCACTTGCCATCAAAGGTAACATCCACATGAGTGACGGGAGATCCCAGGCCAGGAAACGCAGTCTTCGCCTGCCTCATCGTGTTCACCGAATACAGTCTTATCTTCCCATCCAAAGACCCTACAACAATGGACCCATCACCCGTAGTTGCAAAGCACTGAAAATTAGTCCCTCTCGAAAACTGATGTCCCTGCGCCCAATTCAAAACAGGGGCATTCGAATCAGCCAAGTTCTGAACCATCCCATTGCGATCCCTCATATCCCACCTACAAAGTCTGTTATCATCCAGCCCCAGAAATGTTGACCCAGACGGATCCAACTGTGCTCCTTTACAATCATTGGTAATATCCCTCATTGTAATCTCTGTACCGTCCTTCCCAAACATCCATTCACTAACCACCTTCCCGGTCTCAATATCAAGCTGATGAAGCCCCGTGGAGTGAAGCTTTCCACCACCCATTGGACTCATCAGAAGCATGTTCGTCTCAGCCTTCATAAGAAGCGTCTTCTTAGGGGTAGAATAGGAAGAAGAATCCCCACCCCCATTTTTATACCCATCACTGAAATTCACGAAAGCACCCTTCCCGTGAATCCCATGTGCGAAGTTCTTCACCACTTGAATCCCGTTATCACTCACCAAAAAACTGTTATCCAAAGCACCCAATGCAATGCTCTGAATGCCACCGTTTGAAGCTTCTTCGAACTCTTCTTTCAAATCCTGATTAGCCCTAACCGGAGTGGCGCTTTTGGAGAAAGTTTCTTCTGCGTCTTCCCACATAGAATCGTCCGCGGCTTCGGGTTTGGCCCACACCATGAAATCCTTGCCGTAGATCTTGAGCTTATTTGCTTCCGTCGCCTCCACCCCGTGCGTGTTCTCGAAGAGACAGTTCTGGAAGGAATCAATGAAGTCGATTTGGTCTTGCAAGGTGAAGAACTTCATCGCCCAGACGCCGCGCGCCACGAAGTCCACACGCCGCTGGTCGGGGAAACTCTTCAGGCCCATCTCGGGGTCCACCTTTGCCCGGATTCTGGAACCGACTTTCATAACCCAGAATGGTTGTTCTCTGTTGCTTTCGTCGTCGTCCGTATCGTCGCTTTCGTCGTCGGTGCCTGTGTTGGAGTGAGTTTTGACGAAAGAATACGTGGTGAGTTTGTCGGAGATTACCCACTTGGCTTTGGGGGTGTTGCCGCCGACGTGGAGGTAGAGTTTGACGGCGTTTTTAACGGCGGGGGTGCTGGAGGAGGAATATTTGAGTTTGAGGGCTTTGAGTTTGGCCTCCACGTCATCAATGGATGAAGTTGACAGCGTTTTTGGTGGCCGTTCGGAGCTTCCTCCCGCGGCGTCTTCGTAGGTTTCCTCCTCCTCCTGCTCTGAATCGGATGATTCTAACAGATCTTCGCGGCTGTGAGAGGATCCCATGGAGTTGATTTTGATGAGATGAGATCGGAATTGCAATTTGGGAATACGAAGAAAGAAGACGGTGATGATGATGCTAAGAGGGACAAGTTCGAAATTTGAAAAAGGAGCGTTTGGGGTTAGGGTTTTTAAATCGCAACGGAAGGGAACGCGTGTAGAGTGGGGCCACTTGATTGAGTATAGCCCTAAACAACCTTTTGATGCAATGTCTTAATCAATATAAATTATTCAGATTATGTTCTGCTTAACTTAGGTCACTTATTTTAATTTGCTTCATATCTAGTGAAGTTTATAAAAATTTTAATCCTACTTTTGTAATAAACTATGTTTTATGACGTTTAACATTAAATTTCAGTAAAAATTTATCATACTAAAACTAAAACGAGAAGTTAAACATGTTTGTTAACCAAATTTGTAGAGATTTTTAAAATTTAGTTATTCAAGTAAGCATATTTATAGTCGTTGCCAATTATTTATAGAAAGATTTTAAAATTTAAGAATTTAAATGTTGCTTTAAGATATTTTCCTCACAATCCAGCAGCTATATAATTTTATTCTAGTGTTTCGCAAGTCTTCTTTAAAATTCTGAAAAAATAAAAGACATAATAGTTGCTTAATCAAGACATTGTATATTCTTTTGGTTTATTCTAACAAATAAGAGGTAAAAATTAATTATCAGTGTTTGTAATACCACAAACCACATTATCAACTCAGTATTAGTTGTAATTTGAAGATGGAAAATGAAACAAACCATATCTTCAAAATAGAAAAATAATATGAATCCTTATTTATCAACTCATCCATATTACATCCATCTCTTTTTTTTATTACCTTTCTTGAGTTTGTTTATGCATCCTTATAAAACAAACATCATCCTATTATATTGCATTGCATAATTTGCGTTAAATCTTCTTATTTATTTACTATTTAAAAACATTTGTATATCTTTAAAAAGGACAAAAAATTATGGAACGAACTAATTTTATAAAATAAAATTGTCTTGATACAATATTATTAATTTATTTAAACATTCTTATGGCAAAATATATATATATATATATATATATATATATATATATATAATATTCACCTATGTTGAATATTTATATTTATTATTTTTAATTTAATCCGTTTTATCTATTTTACAAAATTTTGTTTATCTATATTAGATGTACGTCCACATCCAAATCAAATTAACCCGTCAAGAAAAGTTTTGTAAAAGCAGATGATTTATATTTTCTTAATCACAGATGAACTAATAAAGAAGGGTATGTCAATTGGATATAAACATATACATTTACTTTCACTAACATAACTAATTTCATCTATACAAAAGGTTTTGTTTTGGACATTTATGGAAGTCATTAAACCTTCGATTTGTACTTCATTTAGATTATTGGTAACTCAAATTAATTTTCTAAATAATAGATTGATAATTTTTATCTTTAGATTATTATATTAAAAATAAGTTTCGATGATTATTTATATATGTTTTTATTGATGTTAATTTTTTATATGTTTGTCTAATTAAATTTTGGTGGAAATATATTTATTTTTGATGTAGAGTATAAGAATTTGTCTTTAATTTATTTTAAATTGTAAAATGATTGATATCTAATTGTAAACTGTTAAAACATGATACTAATATTATATTTCCGCAGAATAAAACATTTGGCACAATAAAATACCAAAAATATGATTATTAAAAAGAAATGCACCGATTGTTAACTAGAGTCCATATTAAAAAAGAATTATGGGACTTGAAGATTTGGTGCAACTTCAATTCCTAATATAACTGGACTTCACTTTAAGAGTAGATACATAAACACTCAAATACTTTATAATCATATTAAAAAACTTATAATTCACTTAAATTGCATTAAATAAACTAAATTCATAAAAAAAATATATTATAAACTCATCTTAATCCTCAATGAACACAAATACAATTTGAAAAGTTATAAAAGAAATCTTATTTAAAATTTATACTTGTATCATATAAAATATAAGATTTTATCTTTTATTTTTCTAACAATAGATTTCACTCTAACATTTTAGTTAGATTTCACTATGAAATTTTAAATACATTTTTATTGTTTTCACAATTTAATTTTTATCTGCATAAAAATATAAAAAAAATAAGATAGTGAGAGTTCTTCTATAAATTTATATTTTAGGTGGGAGCTAGAAAATATTTAAAAAATAATAATTTTTGTATTTAAGATTTCAAATAAAAATCTTACCTTAAAAATATCTAATTTAGTAAAATAAGATCGAATATGTATATATAATAATTCATTTTATTTATAAAAATAAGTTTTTGGACAAGAAGAATTTGAATAACGTGTGGAGTAAAACTTTCGTGAGTCAGCTTCCTTGCTTGCTAAGACTTTTCAAGAATGGATAATACCAGCTTTTTATTTTAATTTATTTTATTTTAATAAAAAACGAAAACCAACACAAACACAAAAAGCCTTCCACCGCTTTCTTTCTTTCATTGTTGTTCTCGTCATCTTATTTCATTGGATAATCGTTGATGCTTATATCATGTTTGAGTGTCTGGACTTTCAATTATAATTATAATTGGTGATTATTTTTTTAACATATCACTGATTTAGGAATATATAAGTTTTTTATCATGGAAAGTTAAACTGATTGGTTGAGTGGAATATAATACTTGTCCCAGTCACTTATTTTAGGGTCAGATTCTCTACTGAATTACTTATTTAAGAAAACTTTTTAAATCGTTTTAAGCAATCGTGTTAGGGTTTTTTCTAGAAATAATGCTAATAATTTTGAAAAGCATTGTTTTGGTACGTATACTCACCGCCATATTTTAAAATAAATAAATATGTTGATAACTATGAGGCTTACATTTCTCTTTTGGCTGAAGAAAAAATATATAATAATTACTGTCCAACAAAAGCATTATATAAAATTGTGGTTACTGTTCGCGGTTATTTCTATATAATTTTGGTAAATATGTATTTATTGAAGTGAAGAAGAAATTATTTTGTAGAGTTTATATATTAAAGAGTTCTTAATCTGGAAGACATGTACGGTGTTAAATACTGAAATTCTAAGATTTTTTTTTTTTCAGAGTTTATTATACATTACAATATGAGCAGCAAATAAATAAAATAGGTCAAGAAGAATATGGATGAATATAAATGTGCATACATACATAATCGCCAACTAAATTTGAAGGGAGAAGAAATATCGTTTGTATTTAAAATTAACTTGTGAAAAAAAAATAGTATATTATGAATAAAAAAGCTTTTGGCACTATTGAAGATTTTGGGAAGTTAAAACTTAAGACAGATATATAGTTGTTGATTATATTGAATGGTAGAATATTATAGATGGTATTTGGTTTGAGGGTACAAAACAATTGCACAATATTATACTCATAACAACTAATTGAATTGAAATGTTGGACACAAATAATGTGTCAAATAGGTTGAGGATTTTACAGACCTGTTAATATTGACACTCCTAGGCATGGATTTTATTTATTTTTATCTCTATCAATATAAATATAATAAAATATAATGTATTATGATGGATTTGTTCTACATATATAATAAGCATATTTTGTTTTTTGCCGACAGATAAATGAATTAGAAAGCTTTATATTTTAATAAAAATGTCGGCATACGTAATAAAAAACTATTAAATTCATGTATATTTTAGTGAAAAAGATATATTGTTTTCCTATTATAAACATGCTGGTAGCACATTTTAATCTGGGTCAAATTCAAAACATGCTGACACTAAGGCTGTTTCTTCTTGCACCCCATTAATTTTCTCTACACCCCATATTGCATATTAATTTCTTTGTGCACCCAATCATTAATTTGTCAAATTCAAAATGCACTAAATCGATTTTAAAAATATTTTTTCGGAAGACACTCATATATTCCTATTTTGGATACAATAATCCGGAAATTTTGATGTGGTGGAGGAAGAAAATTGATCGGCTAGAGGAACAAACAGGCTGACACGTAATAGTTAATACGATAAGTGGCTAATCATTTACAATTGTTTGATTTTATTGCCTTGCAAATGGTTTGTTTGTGGGTGAGTCGAAATTCTCTTATACTTTTTTGTTTATAAGTTCTGATGCATTAAAAATTTGACCTCAGTTGGGCACAAATTGTTATTATTTTCTCTTTGGGGCGACACTTCAATAACACTGACACCTGAACATCCATCTCCTCCATTGTCTCTCATCATATCCCTCACCCTTGCCACGTCATCCCACCTCCCAACAATGGCATAAAGATTCGACATTAAAACATAAAATCCACCGCTTTTGGAATTCAACAAAAACAAATTTTTTGCCAAGCATTCCCCAAGCTTTACTTCATGTTGAATGCAACAAGCACTTAACAATGCTCCCCAGACAGCAGAATCAGGCCGAATTTTCATGTTGTTAATAACCTCCATTGCTTCCTTGAACAACCCTGCCCGACCCAGGAGACCAACTATGCATGCGTAATGCTGCAAAGTTGGCCTCAAACCATACTCTTCTGTCATTCTACAGAAGTATTCAATTCCTTCGTAGACAAGTCCGCCATGGGTACATGCTGCTAAAACTCCCAAGAAGGTGATTTTATCTGGTTCTAGCCCTTGTTCAAGTAGTTCAGAAAAACAACTGAAAGCTTTGTGTTCGTGTCCATACAAACTATAACCCGATATGATGGAGTTCCATGTTGCTAAACATGGACCATTGATGCTATAAAATACTTTTTCAGCATAATCTAATCTTCCACACTTAGAATACATATCTATAAGAGCAGTTCCTGTAAAATCTTCCATTTTCACATTGTTTCTAAGAATATATGCATGCAGTGTCTCTCCAATCCGCAGGTATCCAAGCTGGCAACATCCTGATAGTAGACTAGCGATAGTGATGGCATCTGGTTTTTGTCCATACGTGCTCATTTGGCAGAATAACTCCATAGCTTCACTTGATTTTGCAGCCTGAACGCAACCAGATATCACAGAATTCCAAGTGACCAGTGGTTTTTCACTCCTGTCAAAAAACAAAGATAAAGCAGCTTCTATCTCATCAAATCTTGAATACATGCTTATTAGCCCATTTGCAACCAAGCAATCATTAGTCAGCCCGTTCTTCAACCCATACCCATGGAAAGCGCATCCAATGGAAAAATGAGACGGATTCGTTATTCCATGTAGAACACCAATTAATGCAACTGCATCTGGTCTTATGTCCAGTAGCAGAGTTTGGGTAAAACACTCCACCGCAGACTCTACATCACCCTTTTCCGAATAGCTAGAGATTATCGCAGTTAACGAAATCAGGTCCTTTGTGGGATAACGCTTGTAAAGCAATTTTGCCATATCTGTGAGCCCTTGCTTTGCATATAGACAAAGTAGGGAGGTTACAACAGAAGCGTCACTGGTAAACCCACATTTGACAATATAACAATGGACAGTTTCCGGAACAGCATTAGCTGACGTAAGGTTCATCATTGTCACTGGACTGGGTTCCAAACCTTCCTTCAGCATCTCTTTAAAGCACAAAACCGCCTTGTCCGGGAAACCATTAAGGCAATAGGCACCAATCATGGTATTCCAAGAGATGACATTTTTCTCACCCATCTCTACAAACAAGTGTAGGGATGCTTCCAAGTCATCACATTTAGCATACATAGAGGTAAGAGCATTATTCAACTGAGGATCAAAACCAAAGCCAGCTTTGATCCCAAACCCATGAATGGATCCACCTCGAAGAATAAATTCTCGACGACCACATGAGGGCAATAAACTAGCGATTGTTGTTTGGTTAGGCCTAAAGCCCTCCCCCAGCATGTGCACAAAGAGTTGAAAAGCATCGTGAGGGAGCCCATTTTGTGAATATCCACAAATCAACACGTTCCATGAAACCACATCTTTTGAAGGCATATCTTCAAACAGTTGGTGTGCGTGGTTGGTGAACCCAAGTTTCATGTAAAAGTCGATGAGAGCGGTGTTTACATACAGAAATTGTTGAGTGGCCCGTTTCAACAATTGGGTTTGAATCTGGTTGGCATGTAGGGTCGCAGAGGGTGAAGCGCGAGAAAAAGAATGGGAGGAAAGGCACGCTTTGATGAGTAAAGAAAAGGTAACATCGTTGGGGGTGGCATTGGCCTGTAACAGTTGCCGGAAGATAAGGATTGGAAAACTTGCATCCTGGAAGAGAGAGTGAAACAGAGAGAGATTGGTTTTAGAAGGCAACTTCATTTCATCATCCTTTTACACTCCCAAACCACACTACATACACAGTGAAGAGAGTGTTAACTGTTGTATTTTGAAGAGTCATTCAAAACATAAAAGTCACAATTTTTTGAATAGTGGTAGTTAGTGTGTATATCAGTTTCCACCTCGTGATGCTAATTATTATTGTATCGTTTTGTATACAATTGAAATGTAATAGTTAACCATGCCTTTTTTTTTGTATGACAATAATATTAATATTTACACATGTATTAACATAATTGATTAATAAAACATATTTATCTCTCTTTGAAACAGTAAGATTTTACTCTTATTGAAATTTTTGTATTTTTACATTGTCTTACATGAGAATAGCAAAGAGATTGAGAAATTACTCCTCGTAGAAGGACCTGGAAAATTAGGCTAAGAATTCTTTATTAGGAGCAATTAAATTATATTATATTTCTAGTTGATTAATAAATAGTGTAAAATTATGCATTGAAAACATATATTTATTAGAATTTCAATCTATTCTTTTATTTAAAAAAAAGGTTTAGTCAAAATTGTTATGTTTACAGTTTTATTCTGAAACTTAACTTAAATTGTAACTTCTAAAGAATAAGAAATTTGGTCAAACTAACATAAGGTTCAACTCTTTACAAATATATTGTAAGAGTTACCAATTTTTAGAAATCCAATAATTTTAGAAAAAAATATTTTTGACAATCATTACATTTTCCTCCTCCTCCTTAAACTTAAGAAAAAACTTAAGAACATTAAAATTTAAGTAAGCACGTTGCCAAGTAATATTGATAAATATAAAATTAAAAAATAAAATCAGAATTAAAAAAATCTTAAACCATGCAGTAGAATTTAAAATATAAAAGAAAGAAAAAAATATACTAAAAATCAGAAACCACAATGAGTGGATATGGGGAGTGCGTGTCTTCTTCTCATTAGAGGTTTGGTGTGCAGAGAGATATGGCAAATGCGCGCTTTTGGTTTCCACAGTTCCTCTGTCTGTGTCTGTCTTCTGGTAATTCACACTTTTTCTTTCCTTCCTCTCTCGTCTTTCTTTCTGATTCATTTCCAGTGCTTCATACCATTTCTTTCTTTCCTCTGCCTGAATTTATGCTTCCTTTATTTCGTTTATTCATAATTCAAATTCAAAATTAGAACTAGAGTGAATACTTAGTTAACCCCACTAGCAGGGTAAAAGAAATTCAAATTCGTTTATGCTTGAATTGCATTCAATGTAGGTGTTGTTCTTATTCATAATATATTTGTATCACATGTTGTTGTTCTTACTTTGGAATAGAATGATCTTCCTTTTGCTGTCAAAAACAGGGCTGAGTGGATGTGCAATGTCTTAGGGATTTGATTTATGATTGCTGCTCCTTCAGGACTCTGTCTAGCTTCCAGTTTGAAATCCTTATACTATCATGGCTATGTCTAATCTTTGTGTTTTTATATAAACATCAAAATCCATTGTATCGCAACCATTTATAATCATTTTCCATTTCCCAAATATAGTCCACATTTAAAAAAAACAAATTTGCCTGTAACCGCTATACCTTGGGAAAGTCATTTTCCTTATTGCTCATTTTATCCTTTCACTTGATGGTATTGGAATCAATTGAAACTCAGCATCCTTTTGTATGATGCATCACTGATCAAAATTTTCTATTCCAAAATCTTGATTACATGCAGTCTAAGATTTTGAATACGAAAGATGCCGCAGGTTATCATTCCCGGGCAGATTAGCAAGTCCTTTTCCTGTGTTAGACTAGATATACAAAAATCAGTTAAGTGTAGAATTTCCCATGTAATTTTCAGCTTAGTTGCTAGGGACAGGCATGGCAAACTATGTCTTGGTCAGACAAAAGTTGAATCTCTAGTGAAAATCAGGCACACATTATTGTCTAGTAGGATAAGAGTTGCTGGTGAATATCAAGAAGGGTTATCTGATGAAGATGAAGATCTCTGTCCCGTAGAATGTGTAAGAGAATTCACCACTGATGAAGAGTTCAGCAAAATTTTGGAGAAGTCTAAAGGAACTGGATCTTTGGTGGTGGTAGATTTCTTCCGCACCTCTTGTGGAAGCTGCAAGTATATTGAGCAGGGTTTTGCAAAGTTGTGCAAGAAATCCGGCGATCATGAAGCTCCAGTAATCTTTCTAAAGCATAATGTAAGTATCTGTTTATTTTGTTCCTATATCCAGTACAACAGTTTTTTTTAGATTAATTTTTCTATACAGTAAAAAATTTTACACTTATTTAATGTCTGATTTTTAAAGTAATTATTATAAAAGACAAGTTTATACACACTTAACATGTAATTGGAAGACACTGTCGTAAACCTTTGCACTTTTATTTTATTTTCCAGGTCCGATTAAGATTTTATTTTGAGTAAACAGTATATATGTGACCATTCGAACCATCTCTATATTGTCGTCCAATCACAAGCGGTTACGAATGATAAGTTTATTAATGTTATGTCAAAACTCACATTAGTGATAATTTTTAACTAGTTTATAGTGCTATGTAAACTACTTACAGTGCATAAAAATTAAAGTCTTTATTTGTTATGTGTGTTTCCTTTCTCCATTGTACAAGCATATTTAAAGTTTGCGGAGAAGAAGTTCATGATCTGCTAATATTTATATTCTCGAAAAAAAAATCATGATTTTTAGGAGCGAAAAATAAAATTTGTATAGTAAACTAATAAGTTCCTCTATAATCTATTTATTGAAATTATTTCATATCACATTTTCCAAAATTTGATTTCTAATTTATACACACTAACTATAATTTACAAAGGAATTGGTTTTTTTTTTTCTCCATACAAATTTATCCGACGAGAATTTTTATCATTGTCACTCAAACTAGAGGCTTTATTTGATTAACTATTAGCTTTAACATGTTAAAAGTTAATGTATAAAGACTCTTATTACGCTATTGCTTGCAGGTAATGGATGAGTATGACGAGCAGTCCGAGGTTGCTGATCGACTTAGAATCAGGGTACATCTCCTTTATTGATTACTGATTATCAAATGAAACTTAATCTTCATAAACTGACACAGTTAAGCATCAACAATGGGTTGTCCAACTTCTTTTCAATATTTTGTGGGTGTTTCAATTTGCACCATTTCTCTAGTTAACTTTATTTAACTGGTGCACAATGACATCTTTGTTTTGGTCTTCTCTTTCTCCACCTCACTTTTATGGTTAATTCAATCTTCTTCTAATCGGCGATAGATATGTTGTGCATGATTTGTTTGTGGTACTGGGCATTCATGCTTTATAATACGATGAGTTTGAAAAGGAAAGAAAATGATGCAGGCCGTGCCTCTTTTCCACTTCTACAAAGATGGGGTGCTGTTGGAAGCATTTCCAACCAGGGACAAAGAAAGGATTGTTGCGGCCATTCTCAAGTACTCATCTCTTGAAGCTGAAGATATCTTAGTTTAACTCCGAATGGGATGGTTCATTGTACCCTCTGGGACGGTTGAACACAGTAGGAAAACTAGTAAATTTTTTGAGTTTAGATTCTTTATTAGATTTTTTAGTATTATTTTATGTTGTGCATCAAAGATACATTATATTTGATACAATTTGAAGGCACAGCAAAATAATAGTACAGAAAAATCTAGCCAGAATCCAAATTCAAAATTTTTTTTAAGTCACGATGTTTATTAAAGAGTATGCTGCATACTCACCAAAACATTTCGGTTCTTTCCTGTATGTCGGAATTCACTTTGTTAGGACAGGATATGGATTCCAAAAATCTAGGGAAGAGTTTACTGTCCACTATGATATACATCCTTTCCTTTCGTAGAGGTTATAAATAAAATTTTACTTGTTTAGCTTTCGTTCTATTATTTATTTATTTTAATTTTTATTGATAAAAAGTTAATAAAATTATCAATTTTAAAAATATCATAATTTAATACTTTTAATTATTAAATTTTAAAACTGTATTATAATATTGAAGTACAGTATTAGTTTTATAGATTACTAACATACATTGGCTATAAATTGTAACTATACTAAAATTAAAATTATTTGTACTTATTAACAATAATTGATAATTGAGTGGAAAAAAAAGTTACGTTGTTAAGTTTTTGAAGATAAAAAATTTCACTAAATCTTTTATTAATATAAAAATTAAATTAAATCAAATAAGGATAGACAAAAGGTAATTAAGACATTCTTATGCAATTTTTTATTGTAGCGATTCACGTGACAGGTCTTAGATAAGATTTGTGCCGTAGATAAATAGTAGTTTTTAATAGTTTTTCAGAATTGAGATCATTATTACAATGATAAAAAAAACTATGAAATAATTACGGATTCTTCTTTAAACTATTAAAGATTTATCTTTGGGGAGAAAAAATTATTAAGTTATTGAGACAGCATTGTAGATTTTATTAAACATGAGATAAACAACTTTTCTATAATGATTAGAGATGCTCTAGAATGTTATCATTTAGAAGTTAATTGAAAGTAAGCTAATGGACAAAATACATCTAATTGATATTACTCGGTATAATCTTTAAAATTATAAACTTAATTGTATTACCTTTTTAATGAAAAGTCAACATTTATTTCAATAATCACATTATAATTAGCAAAATGAAGATGATGGTTCTTAAATTTAAATATTAGTTTTGATGGACAACACGTATAGTATTTACCACATAAGAATAAGTTCATTACAAAAGCAAAAATTATTGTTTGTCTTCAAAACTATTAAATCTGTTATTTTATTTTATTTTTATTTTTATTGAGGGAGGGAGGGGGAGCTGTTTGTAACACCTGACGACAGTTAGTTTTAAAAAAATCATATAAACTTCATGCCAATTTGGAGATTGTCAGCAGAATATTGATAATTCATCTAGAGACTGTAAATTGACCTCAACTATAAATTACAAAAATACTAGGGATCACAAAGAGAAATGATCAATCATTTGGCATTGAGCGGCCAATAATAAATAGACGCCCAATTCATGTAGAGACTGTAAATTGACCTCAACTATTTTCAAGACAAGAACTGGTGAGAATAATTTTATGCCCTTTTTCCATATGCGTTTTCATGGACCTGCACTTCCGGTCCATATATCAAACGGCAGCGCTCTGTAAAAGAACCAACCATCTTAGAGGCTACCTCCTTAAAGAACATTGAAGCAATCTGATCACCATAAAAGTACATTTGATTAGCAATAACAAAATAAAAGTTCAAAATATAACTTACACAACTACGATCTCTGTGATCGTAACAGTGTTGTGATGAAGTGAATTTTGTGTACGTAATTGTATGAATACAAATGTAGATGCATGAGCATAGGAGGGAAAGCTATGCCAGAATACTGGTAATGCTACTGAGCAGTACTACTAATTAAGCCTTCTCCGGTAGGCGAACGACATACAGGGTTCAGTGCTAGAAAAGGTAAAGTGAGAACAGCATAAGATTGATTTTTCAATCAAAGCTTAAAGACAAAAAAAAAAAAAAAAAAAAAAAAAAAAACGAAGGGAAAAAAAAAAAAAAAAAAAAATAAAAACAAAAAAAAAAAAAAAAAACGCTGTGGAGAACATATACATTATAGCACAGTTATACCTGTCTGTAAAGTGGAGACTGAAATTTAAAATCCACCAAGAAATGAAGATTGCAACTTCCAGGAACAGGGCCAGGGTTAAATTCCCATATGTTTATCAAATGGTCAAACAAGGTACTTTCTGACACGGTTGTCTGAAAACAAAACAAAAAATATAGAGTATAAGTACAGCAAAGTATCAAGGAGCAGAACTCTGCTACAAAATTTAGAAAGATAGAAAGAAATGAAGAGAAACACAGATCCGTATTCAAGAGCAGAACATATTTAACTAATCTAACTGGTTTGTGCGTAAAGAATCTAAAACCCAATCATTGAATCTTCTACTAAAAATGATCAGAACCAATCGGCACTCAATTAATTATAAAAATTTGATATGAGAACAATCAAAATATTTAGCAATAGCAGCGTTAAACTCAGCAGTCCAAAATCTGCATCTCATATGCCAATGCTCATTTCAGCACATATACATCATCGTAGCTAGGTTATAGTAGTTCACTCTGAAGGATTTAATACTCCAGAAGTATCATACCACAGATGGAATGACCATATCATGCTCAAGCATCACAATTGCATAATAATATGACAAAAATATACTCGAAGCCTAGCCACAGTTGCAGAGAAAGATACTATCAGAAACTACCAAGGAAAAATGTCCAGGCTTGGCTTGCCTCATCTCCGAAAAAACACACTCTGAGACGTGGGAAGTTCATTTAACGAACAAGTCAAGCTTGTGATCATGCTAAAAGAAATGAAGCCAGAGCAATATATAAATTACATGTAAAACCCAGAAGAAAAAAAAAACACTCTTCGTTCAGTGAGATATCTAATGATAATGGGTATTGAATACATAAACAATATATTTCCTTAAATAACTACCTAAAACTAAGAGCCAAATAATTAATCAAATTACTATAGACATAAAGCTAATAATCAGGAAAACATGAAACAAATACCTTAACTATTGCCTATTAATTATGAAATAAACATGTCGATGAGGCATCAATAACTCTGACATTGATCTCAAAAACATCATACGACGTTAGAATACTAAATACTATCATTTATCCTAGAATATATAATAACCGTAATTATGTTGATAAGCTACTGGTCAGACTACTAGTTAACTATCCATTACCAAAATGCAGTTACTTTTGATTAACTCTTAACTGCCCCTTGACAACTCAATTGATTGCAATCAAGCTACAGACAGGGGATTAAACATGCTGCACATACACATAAAAAGTTTGCTTGGACACCCGGATTGGCCTAAAAAACATAGACCTTCAATTAAAGTATACTGTACAAGGTAGAGGAAGAATAAAGGCAGCTTTGGAGGTGGAGTAAGGAACCCCGTTGCGCATTACTAGCAGAAGGGACATGCACCAACGGGAAATTATGCAGCAATTATGAAAGAGAACAGAATATCAAGGGAATGGAGGTATATGTGCAGGATGATGTCATCTTTCAGGGTGTTTTGGTGTGGATTATGGCACAGGGAAGAGAAGGCATGGGGTAGGTAATTTACCTCTGTATTTATGTTTTCTGCTATTTCCATTCTAATCAGAAAGTGGCTCTTTTTATTTTTCCTACCATGTCTACAGTAAATCAGTATCTATCACACCCCTTCGAGATTAAGCTCAAAATTCCACTTATTAAGGCACTAGTTGAACCTCTGCAACATCCTTTTCAAAATGAGCATGAGCCTGCCACTTGACACCTTGACCAACCATAGAAAAAGGTAAAAAGCTATATACAGACATAGTTAAAATTTGACTTTATCTAGTTTTAAAATGTTCCATTTTCCCGTCCAAATTTCAAATTGATGCCACTAGTCTATCCTTCACAGTGATGGTCACAGGGAAATTGTATTGTTTATGAGGACCTGTGCAACATCTCCACATCAATGACATTGGTGAAGGGACTCAATTACATCAGTTTGAATGATAAGAAGGAAAATTGGTCAGATTGAACTATAAGGATGCAACTTTTTTTTATAATAGAGTCTTTCTGCATCCGCGATTAAAATAAAAGAACACATGTGGAGTTTGCACCCATTGCGAATAAAAGCCATCAAAATTTACAATTTTCAATCAGTATTAAAATGCTTTTAGCACCAAGCTGCAAATTTTCCAGATAAAAATTATGCCAACACATTAACAGGCATTGGCTTAGATAAGCCTGATCCCATTAACTATGGAATTTTGAGCAATGCACTAACAGCCAACAACAACCAACCAAAATCTATCACAACCATGATACTCTGGAATGCAAGAAAAAGATAACTAAAATACACAGGAGAAGATTGAATACCTTTATTCGCTTTGGTCTGTCTACTTGCACATGAGAAACATAGCTTTCGACAAGGAATTTAAATCCAATCTCCAACTCGGCATCAAATGATCCGTCTGGATGGTGTCTAAGTATGTCTGACCTTTGACACCATGGAACAAAACCGTGATAAAACTCAACAGCTGCAACAACATCAAATAATTGTTCTGGAGAGTACCTAATGATAAATAAATACACCAGTTAACACATGAAAAGAATAAAAAGAATGACGATGACAGACAAGTATAAATATCCGGAATTCAACAATAATTATATGCAAGGCAAAGATAGTGACAGATTTTTAGGTTAATCCAAATCACCATTTTTAGGTTAATCCAAATCACAAGTGGTCCCGACCAATCTCTCCTTAACATGCATTCAAGTTTTTCCATTTACGCAAAGAAATTAACACTTGATTACATGTCATGGGGATAATAGTCGGGGTCACGATGGTCCCGGACTACCTGGTAATTTATCTAGGATAAGATTTTACACTCTCAAATTCATAAAGCTTTTTTTTATAATCCAAAAACAGAATATTTATCATATAATTTCAGTACTCAAAGAACAAATTTAAAAGCAAGCTTTCAGCCACTATTAGAATGTATCCTAACATAATGAAACTAGTCTGACATAAAAAAGAAAGAAGCTAACTTTCTTTTAAGGATTGAAAAGAATCGTACAAGAAGACCAGTTGAGTTACACTTAAAAATGTTTACAAAATGCAACATATTCTAAATCATTGACTGTAGAAAAGCAAAATCCCAAAAATCTACAACCATGCAACAATAACATGCTCTATTACCCCAAAACGCGTCTCTCCTCGTATGTTTTGGATAGAATCCCTTCTTCGCCATCTCCACATCCAAGAAACTGTCTAGTGTGAACAGCATTATAATTGTTATTATTGTTACTATTACTAGATCCTCCTGTGATGGAGGAAAAGCCGATGCGAGAGACGCAAGGCTGAATGTGATGGCCGGTAATGGCTGTGATTGATCTGCCCTTGCTCGACCTGATCAATTGACTCGCACCGCTTCTGCGTGATGCTAAGGAGCAAAGGGCCTTCGAGGTCGACAAAAACGGCGGCATAGTAACTCCGAAAAAAATTGGGATACCTAATCTAATTAAACTTGGAATTATGAGAAAAATCAGAACTTTGCACCTTCCACGGTTGCAATAAGGATGCAACCAGGACCACGGCTTAGCTGAAAAATCGATGGAATGAGAACCGCGGATCCAGAATGCGAAACCCTAGGATACCATAAATAGTTGAACAGCAGAATATTCCAATGGAAGGATAGGCGATATCCTGAGAAGAAACTCAAACGGAAAAATAGAATGGGATGTGTTTGTGAATTTATTGGGTGGAACAACTACAAATTTGAGGGGAAATTTGGTGATTCTTGTTCTATCAAGAAAATATTCAAATATGAAACCGTGCCACGTGGTTGATTAGGTCATTTTAGTTTTCTTTTTCATTTTTCATATACTCGGTGAACCGCCGAACGACGTCGTTTCCAGTTAAGCACACACATGGGCAGCGCCGCTGAAATAGGAAACCCGTCGTCCCCTTTGGTCTCTATTTTGTTGTCAGATTCGTCTTAAATCACCTTACTCGTTAGTGTTAACGGTTCGTTTACTCAGATTGTATTTTTATACTTTTATATTAAATTCAATTTAATAGATTGAATTAAAATTTAAAAAAAAATCTGTTAAAATTTTAATTTTCAAATACTAATATTAATCTAATTGAAAAATAATACAAAGTTTTAAAACTTAATTTAACATAATTGATACCGAGAGAGGTACAAAGTTTATCAAAATTAATTTAAGATAATAAAAATATAATACATTTTAAAACTTAATTTAACATAATTGATACGGAGAGGTAAAAAGTTTATCAAAATTAATTTAAGATAATAAAAAAATAATACAATTTGTCTTTAATTAATTTATCTAAATTAATAAGTTATAATTAATAGATAAACATTCACGTAAAGTAAATACAATTAAATGTTTAAATAAAAGTTACAATACATTTCATATAAGTTTTTCTTAAACGTGAACACTTACAAAATAAAAATATAATGAATTATATGTAGATCAAAATTTACGAATAAAATATATAAAGTTTAAAGATAAAATAAATTATACTCATTTAATGAGTGATCATAAGTTTTAATATATTCAATTTCTATAATTAAGTATTTCAAATAACAAGTAATTTAATCTCATTTTTTTCATTAACCTTTAATTATTGTCACAATAAATAATTGTTAAGAATAATAATATTTAGAACCACTTTTTATATTCGTTTCAGATCAATTGTTTATTTTTATATCTATTTAGTAATATTATGTGACTATCTAAAGATGCAAGGAAAAATATGTCAAGATTTTATGATCCAATTTAGATAATAATATTTTAAATAGAGCTAAAGTTCGTCTTAAATTTTCTAAATTCTTATTTTTTTTTTAACAAATTTAAAAAAAAGTTCACCAATTATATTATAAAAGAATATAGCTAAAAAATTTTGTGTTCAAATTAATTCATTATTTTAGGATCACCCTTACATCATTTTCCAACTTTGATGTCATTTGTTTCTTGCCAACATCCCTCTTAATATCTATATAACAATGTTTGGTTAATTTAATGATTTTGTATATTTTAATACTAGTTTTATATAACTTGTCATTAGTTTTATTTGTCTTATTTATTTATTTAATTTAATTTATATCTAGTTACACGTTTTATTTTTCTTATTTAAGTTAATTTATATTCAGATATATATTTATTATATTTATTTATTTAATTTAATTATTTATTTTGTTTAATTTACCTTGACTTATTATTTATTTATTTTGTTTATTTATTTTATTTAATTAAGTATTGATATTATTTATTTAATTAATTTTATTGTATCTTTATTTATGTACTGATATCGTTTATTTATTTTAATTTTTTTTAGACATGGATCATTTATATTAATTTATGTTTTGCTATTATATTTATGATATTTAATTTATATCTAATTGTTTTTTAAATTCCGTATTTTAGTTCTTATTTTCTTATTTTAAATATCATCATTTTATAACTGAATAAACATGTATAAAAATAAATAAATAAAGTAAATATATTATTTTTATTCACTAAACTTAGATGAAAAAAATTACCTCTATATTTTATTATTATTCTATGTTATTTGTATTTGATATTATCTAATATCTCCTCAACATCGTCAAGGTTAAATAATGTAGAAACCTTTGAGATCGATGGTGATTAAACTTTAAAAATACAAATTAAGCAGAACCTTAAAAAGATATTACTAGTGACTCAATGCTAAAGACATCCATACTTCTCGTGCTCACAATAAAACTAGTACACCTAATCTTTGTACCTGTGGGAACACGAATACAATTACTTAAACATTTTAGTAATGATCAATGTTGTTCTTATGTAAAAGCTATAATTAACAAGAAATAACAATTACAAGTTGGTATTATCGATATCCAATCACTACATCCACCAAATCAAGTACAAGAACAATAGAATCACATATTTCCAATATACTTTATGCTAGTGAGGAAGAGTTCGCTCTTCCACTGTTATAAGCAAGACGATGACAAAGTAATAGAAGACGACAAAAAAGAAATATGATATTTTCATTTAAAAGAGAAAAAAAACAATTTACATACCACAAAGGTCAGAGACATAATTATGTTGAATAATAATAACAATTATAAGAGGTGAATAACCAAAACAAATTATGTAAAGAAACAATAGAGACAAACAACACAACACACAAGCAAATAACACGGATGAAAGATAAAGGTAAATAATATAAGAAAATGGTGGAGAAGAATGAGAAAAGGAGAGAAATTTTTTTTCACTATAATGTTTATGTTTGGTTATTTAATGCTATAATTAAATTGTGGTGGGAGCAAACAATGAATGACATGGACATAGTGTTACTCATATAATATTAGATTAGTTTGGATTGAGTTGGGCTAAGTTTAACTCAATTAAAAATTAAACATAACATAATTTAATTGATTGTATTAGGTTGAGTTTAAATCATTGATAATATGTTGTTTCTTTTGTGAGATTTATTTTTTATAAAATATTTTTAATTAATATTTTGAAAAATAAATGAACAGATATAAAATATATCCATTATTTAGTGAAAATAAAAATAAAACAAAAAATTTATACATGTTACAAATAGAAATAAGAATGTATATCATTTTATATTATAGACAAAATTAAAAAATATAAACTAACACTCGCCTCGTCCATTATCATCCTGCCATTAATTGGTGGTAGAAAGTTAACATTGTTTTTAAAAACCGAGCATAAATATTTTTTTATTATAATATATATATATATATATATATATATATTTATATATTACTTTTTTATGTCTAATTTTGTAATTATTTTGTCCCGGTTTTTTTAGCCTCAAAGTGTTAAAGATTGTTTTCAACAACAAAGTAAAATATTCTAAATATTACTTTTGTAGATAAAAATAAAAATATTTTTATTACAAAAAAAAATGAATATTATTATGTACCAAAAGATACTCTAATAATTTATCATTCAACAAAGATACTCTAATATTATTATGTACCAAAAATGAACAAATATAACACATTGATCTTTATACTAAAAAACTCATAACAAATAAATATTTTAAAATTTTAAAGTTCAATGATTTGCGATTTCCTCTTAAATCTTAAATATATATATATATATATATATATATATATATATATATATATTTTTTTTTTTTTTTTGAGGTTCTCCTTAGATATGCCTTTTCCATAATAATATAATTTATCTAGAGATTAATTGAAAATTACGATGATTAAATTTAAATGTGCATTCTAGAAAACAACTAATTACAATATACTTAAACTATCTATTTATGTTTTCTAAATTTTAAATACCAATTTAATAAACTGTCTTTTATTTATTTTTTATTTGTATTCATATGTAAATTTAGAGTACAATATTTTTCATGCATTCAGTAAAGCAATAGTATTTCTTAATCTTGATTTTAATATTTGTTGAAAAGATAAAGAATAGTGAAATTAGATTTAAATGATAAACGAGATTGTGATAACCCGCTGGGGGAAGAAAATGGGTAGAGGAGAAGGAGCTGAAGCTGCTTCTTTATCCTAAACTTGAGTTTCCCGCAGAGCTGAGAGAGTGAGTGCTGAATAGTAGAATACGATGTTAGTTGGATAATTGGGTGAGGTGAGTGATGAATTCAACTTCAACCATGGCTTTGTCTTCTTTACTACCCAAAACGGCACCGCATCTTCTTTCCCTCACAAACCCCTTCTCTTCCTCTCCCTCTACTCTCATCTTACCTTTCCGCTTCCACTTTTTGTCTCATCTACCTCCTCTCTCTCCCCTCAAAGCTGCTTCCTCCGGCGGCGATAGTTTGCGCAGCAAGCCCCTCACGTCGCAGGGAAGGGGGATTTTGGAGGAACACGGCAACCACGCCTTTGAGGAAGACGACGACGACAAATGGATTGACTGGGAGGACCAGATTTTGGAGGACACCGTTCCTCTCGTTGGCTTCGTCAGGATGATTCTTCATTCTGGACAGTATGTTTCTATCATCAAATCATTTCCCTTGCTTTACTTTACTTTACTTTGCACCTATATGTATTATGCAATTGCAGTTGAAACTACTAATATATCAGTTAGTCTAACTCGAATCCAATGCAGATCATATACTAACAGTCTAAGTCTACCGTTTGAGTGTTTTAACCTTTCCATATCACAATAAACAGTTCAATCATCATCACCGAGTTCTTAATTCCTTGTCACCTCTTGTATTTAAATCTGGGTGTTCAGATTTCTTAAATAGCTACTATTGCGGTGCTATTGCTTTGGGAGTTTCCCTGGATTCGCAACTGTATTCCTTCTGCTATTGTGGCTGCTACGAGTGCCATGGTTGTGGCATGCATCCTCTTGTTATCTCTGGCCTATTGAACTCCTTTGAGTTAATATTGATACCATGATAGTGCTGAATAAAATGCACAAAAAGAAATTTCTCATTGCTGTAAGACGATTACAATCGGCAGTGCGTACAGAGAATAAAACAAGTGGTTTATATATCAAGAGTAACATAATACAGCTGGAAAAAGCTGTTGTAACAAACTAACAGAATAAAAAATAAATGTAAAATGGAAGAAGATATCTATGATATCTCTATCAAATATTATGCCAATTCTTTTTCATTTTATATTTATTTGCCTACAGCTTAATTTTTTATGTATATATAATTGATATGTATAGTATATTTAACCTATTATATGACTTTCACTATTTGCTCACAATGGTATCCACCACTGGATATAACAGTTTATTGACTTTCCACCGTTTTCTGCTATCCGCAACTGATGATACTGGCTGTTTGAACCGATGAATCCCATCACTGCATGGCTCTAGGGTTATGTCCATAACAATATAACTGGAAACAAGAAAAGCAAGGAGGGAGTTCTTTTATATGGGTGCTGGAAATGCCCTCTTTGTTGGTAACTGACATTGTCTTGTGTGTCAGGCCTAAATATTAAGATTGACATTTTAGTGCTCTGCCATTTTCAATGTTGTCTGGGTTTCAAACACAGAACCTTGGCTATATGAAAAGGGCCAGGGAATTGGTAATCCTTTTAATCCAAAAGTTCCAAACCAAATTTGGTCTTTTTGGGGATTTCAATTTCCAGAAACGAAATCTATAGCTGTAATAGCTGTGAAATTGATAAAGACGACTTGGATATAGAAGATGATGATTAATGAAACCTATCTAGGAAACTTGTATTTGGCTTTTTGTTGGTATTTACTTGCATGTTTAGACACATATGGCTTTTTATTGTTTTTTTATGAATTTATGAATTTTGAGTAATTTCTATAATATTTTATAATTTATGTATACTATATAAAATTTCGGACTTGTGCTTATCCCACTATTTGTTATCCTCTATAGAGTTTCTGGGGCCAGTTGCTATGCGCTGCTATTTGGGATTTAAAATACTGATGGATCTACATACATGTTTTGTTTTCATTTATCTTGGAAATCCTGGTGATAGCTTGTTACAAATTGTTGCCTCAGATATACATGTCCTGGTCTCATATCTCTCGGAATTCTGATAATACCTTGTTGCAAATTCTTGTCATAGATATGAAAGTGGAGATAGACTAAGTGAAGAGCATGAGAAAACCATTATTGAGAAGCTGCTTCCCTTTCATCCAGAATTTGAGCAAAAGATCGGATGTGGAGTTGATTATATCACGGTATCTCTCTATCACATACAATTTTCTCCTTCTTACTCACAACTCGCACACACACAATATATGCACTAATTTTGTTGACAAAAGGCCTTCCCTATATTATTTTTTATTTTTTTTTTCCAGTTGGGTCCAACAATTATGAATTTTATAGGTTTAGCAGTCTCTTAGAGTATATATATGGCCGTGACATCAGGTGTTCGTCCATTAAAAAAATTTGAAATGGCTCTGGTTTATGGTGGGTGATAAAACCATCTTAACTGTGGTTACCCGGTTGATGTGAGACTGTGGGGTGCTTTCATTGCTTTTGCAGCCTCCATCACCATCATTGTGTTGGATGTGAGACGGTGTGGTTAGTCCTGTACTGTGTCTTCTAGTAATGCAGCCTTGCCTTAGTAGCGATTATAAGTTTTGGATAATTTTCAACTTATTAGGTGGATTTGGAATTGAGTTTGGTCCTGAGCTCAAATTCCAGTAGTGGGGTCCCACTAATAATAGGATCTGTCTCTAACGAATTGCAGGGTGCAATAGTGCAAATTGCTTTATTGATGGGAAATTGAAGTAATTGGCTTTTGTTAATTCATGGAGTGCTATCTGATTGATTTTGTTTTATGAAAATTTATGCCACTGATTTGTTCATCATTGGTGATCCACTCTACATTTCACTCGGGAAAATGGTCCCTTGCAATTAGAGAATGTAACGAGCATAAGTCCTTGGGAGAACCACACCCCAAAAGCTAGCTATTGGAGTGGGAGAGCCCAAGTCCTTATAAGACCTCCCCTTTGAGGTGACCTCCTCGATGTGGGACTCGTTACATTACCACCCCCTTCGAAAGCCGACGTCCCGGCGGCTCTCACCACCACGACGGGCCTCACCACCACGACGGGCATCACCACCACTCCTTGGTGGGTCTAGCCCCGGCGGGTCTACAACCACCGGTTGGCCGGCTCTCAACGAGAGCACCATTTGTAACGAGCATAAGTCCTTGGGAGAACCACACCCCAAAAGCTAGCTATTGGAGTGGGAGAGCCCAAGTCCTTATAAGGCCTCCCCTTTGAGGTGACCTCCCCGATGTGGGACTCGTTACAGAGAACTCCATCCTTAATATTGTTAATCTATTTGCCTAGTTGGATAGTTTTTACACCACCTGATTTGTTAATAACTGAACTTAAGTATCTTTTCTGTCTCAGGCTCTGCTACAGATAAGTTTTTTCAGGATTTCATACTAAACTTGTATTGATTTTTCTCTTTCTAGTAGGCCAGTAAATTTAGTGCTCCAATTCGTCTGCTTTGCTCAATTTTTGTCTCATTCCACGGTAGTTATGAATTCACATAATACATGTACGTAGAAATGTTTAGCCCTGTAAAAGCCTTTTGCTGCTAGCCATGTGAGGTGTGTAAAAACATCAATTATACCGAAATAAGCCATATTTAAAAAAATCCAAATAATGTAAATAGGGCTTTAAACCAAGATTTCTACTTTTTAGCAAATAATTCAGTTAACTGGTTTTAAAATGATTTTGACTTACAGTAGGCTTTTAAAACTGGTTGTTGCTAATATTTTAGCCAAAGCTGGTGCTAGACAAGTTTTAAAACTAAGTTTGGTTAAAAGCTGAAGTGGGATCAAAACCAGATGAAAATTAGTTTAGAACTGGTTCGACCAAAACCAAACCAGTTTTAAAATCCGATTCTTATAATTGGTTGGATTTGAACTGGTTACATTATAAGCCCTCCCGGCTAGCCAAATCTGGCCTTCGACCTTGGTGTTACCTTGGTGTTGAAAAGTATGCAAATGAAAGGATTCCATTTGTCCCTTGCCTGGCTACAGGTGCATGGTGCATTGACTGGCTTCTTATCTCTAAAAAACTCGTAAAAATCAATAAAATATGTATTCAATGCCTTCATTGTCTCTCGAATTGAATTACAACAAATCTGTTTTTCTTGGGGTTAACTAATTACACTTGGTTTGTGATTTTTACGTGTTGCTGAAAGTTTATTGTTCGCTTTAAAAATGTCAGATTGGATATCATCCTGATTTTGAACGCTCAAGGTGTTTGTTCATTGTTCGACAAGATGGTCAGGTGGTTGATTTTTCATATTGGAAATGTATAAAGGGCTTGATCAGAAAGAACTATCCCTTATATGCAGACACTTTCATTCTCAGACATTTCAGGAAGAAAAGTCGTAATTTGTGAAGTTAAAACTGTATTATGCTGGTTGGACCATTTTATATTAGCGTTCGCATCCTTTTTAATTTTTTTTTTTCGTGTTCTCTTATTGATAGCATGATATTTTAAAGGTATGGAAAAAATGGTGCACATTTTTTGTGGAGTTCAGAAGGGTGTTTGATATTTAGCGACTCACTGCAAATGATTGCCATTTTATTGACAATATTCGTAGTGATATAAAAATATGGGAATGTAGATGATGTATATATACCTTGATGATATTGTACCGTTCAGTGCATATATTTTTTCCTTTTGTAGAATTGAAGTTCATTTTATACCGTTTTACACCCTGTTTGCTTAGAGTGAAATAATTGGAGATGATGGAAGAAAGGTAAAAAGTAAACCTTCTATTGTCTGTTTAGAAGTGAAATTAGGAATGAAGTCTGTGGGACTGGACGAGGGGAATTGTAATTTCCTTATTCGGCCCAGTCTTCATTTCCTTTTAGTCTTGAACCTATGTATATATTACCTTTCATTTAGTCTGGATTAGAATTTTTAAAATGTAGAAAATATATTTTAGAAAGTTCAATTCAAAATTAATGGATACAAGAAAATTGTGGGATAAGGGGGATCAATTTATTTTTTCATGCTGATGAAGTGTGGCATGAGTTGTTGATGGGCTTTTGGCTATTAATTCTGTGGGCATTTCTTCTGGCACCGACATTTTTTCTTCCTGCACCCCATAAATTTCAAAATCCCACCTTTACCCTTCAATCAAAGTAAAAAAGATTAAATATATTTTTTGTCCCTCAAGTTTCAGCGAAATTTGGAATTAGTCCCTAATCAACACTTTTAACCAATTTAGTCCTTCATCTTTCAAAATACATGAATTTAGTTCTTTTAACCAAATTTTGTTAAGTTTATCTGACGTTTCAAGCGCATTTCATGATAGTATTTAAATTATTTACACTGATTGACACATTTTTGTTTCAATATTAAATTAAATACTATCATGAAATGTGCTTGAAACGTCAGATAAACTTAACAAAATTTGGTTAAAAGAACTAAATTCACGCATTTTGAAAGATGAATGACTAAATTGGTATAAAATTTTGATGAGAGACTAATTCCAAAATTCACTGAAACTTGAAGGACCAAAAACATATTTAACTCAAATAAAAATGGGTGACCTGTTTCGATTAGAGCCTAGTCTGCAAGGACTTCAGATTTTAACCCACCATTTAAATGTGTTTATAAGGTTTTCTTTTAAGAGTTTGTAGATTAACTCATTAAGTATTTTTAATTAATTATTTTATTAAAAATATTTGATTTATTGAGTATTTAAAATATTTGTTATCTCATCTTTAATTTACTGATTAACTTATATTTTTTTAATCTTTTGGATTTGTCAACTCGTTTTCTCTTTAAAAAGGAATGAGAGGAGATTGAGAATATTCAATTGAACAAAATTTTTAACAAATTTTAATAGAAATCTATATTAAAATACTTCAAAAATTTTAATATTTTTTAACAAAAATCTAAATTTACAAAACCTAATATAAAAAAAAGTGAATATCAAATCCTTCAAATTATCATTGCTAGAAATGGGATGAGACCATATGTTATTTATATTATTCATAATAATATAACAATTTAACCTTTTGTTTTCCAACTCACAAACCACCAATTTTCGTAATATATTTATTTCACAAGTTCATTCACTTGTTGACTTACAGGAATCACAGTGGTCCACGCACCTAACTTTTACTTTCAGAGCATCCGTGAAGTCTCCACCACCTTATTATCCTCATCAAAATTTCATGATACTTTTCACACAAAATTTATTAGCAATTAAAGAACCAATTTTTTAAAATTTTACTTCAGCTCCATCCCCACAATCCGAGTTCTTCAAGGGTGCATACGACAAGTGCCACGTGTGCCCTTAATACTTTTAGTTTTATTATAAGAGGACAAAGTTGGGCTATCAAAAAATTATGCAACTTATTTTGTTTCATCCTTCCATCAAACTAAATGCCTACGAAGAAAATATTTTTTCTTCATTTTCGAATGATATTTCATAGTTTTCTCTACTTCAATTGTTCTCAATAATTCTATAAATGTTCATTCATATGTTGGTGTAAAAGGTGGTGGTATTTGTGGAGAATAATGTTTAGCTGGAACCATAACAAATAACAACTAAAAATTGTATGAATTTTGCGTACTCATTTGAAGCTATTATGGATATACTTATAAGCAAAATGACAAAGAATTTGATTGTCCTTTTTCATGAGTTTATCACAATCTTTAAGAGAGGTAATCCTAAAATGTTTATAATATCTCTTCATATATGAGGTTCACATCTTCTCAAACTTTATTTTTTTGTTGATAACAAATATTAAACTATTGATAATGTTGGTTGGTTATCTTTAAGAATAAGTTAAACTTTGGACTTTGTTCAAAGAAAAATCAATTAACTTACTAAAATTTTAGTGTATTCTTAAATTTTATTTTACTTTTTGTTAGAGATTCCACACTGACTAGAGATAAGAAAAATTTACAATATTATATATGTGTGCATAACTCATCTTATAAACCGATTTTAAGTCAATTTTGTGATATTGAATTAGACTTAAAATTTACTTCGTAACATAATATCGTAGTTATGAGTTAGAGTCTATTAGACTATTATTAAATAACCTTACAATTTGATTTTGTATGATTGGATTAGGTTTATAGTTAATCTCTTAACACTTTTAAAAAGTGACACATCATAAATATTTTATCGAATAAAGTTAATATTTACAAATATAATTAGCTCAAAAACTTTGTTAAATAACTATGATACATAAGAAATTAAATGCGTGATGCTTCATAGACTTACCACCTAATATATATGGTTATATATTTAAAAATAAGCATATAATACATATTAAAAAAAAGTATGTCACCTTATATTGATTGAATTCAAGTTTACAATATATTTATTAAAAAGACTTTTTGGAGATAGTAACTTTGACCTAGTGAACATTAAACCCATGTTTTTTTTGAAAAAAAAAAAAGAAAAAAAAAACTCTCATAATCTCACCAGTCATGTGCTTAACATTTTTGTGCGTCCTTGACTTTGTGTTTACTTTTTTTTTAATATCTTTCGTGGTTCGAGATAAACTATGCAACAGACCTATAATTTGTAAAACTTCAGTGTCCACTTTCCATTGGTTCCCAGCTTTTAACACCCACTCACCATTTATGCAATTAAATACCAAAGGTGACTTACACAATATGTTCACAGAAGACAAACAGCGAAGACCAAACTCATCACTAATTACTTCCTAAAAGAAAAAAATATTTACAAATATATTAAATTTGTTAATAACTAACTCTTTTTAGATAATAAGAATTTATATCTGCTCAGTCCTTTTAACCAATTAACTAAACAAAAAAAATATATAATAAAGGAGCATGGTCTAAAAATCTTGGGTTAAAAAGTAACATGCAGAGAGATGCAGAGTATTGAGATTCTTTGTTGGGTGTGCATGTGGCGTGCACTTATGGGTTGTGGTAGCGAGAAGTGTTGGTTGGACACGTGTTTGTGTTCCCATTTTTGTTGGTCCCAACATAATATTAGAATGTAATTGAGAATTGAGAATGGAGTATGTTTCACACTCTTTCTTTCTCTCTTCTCTTTGCAACACCTGTACTCTTCATGTCACTGTCTTTCTTTCCGTTGCTTCAAAAACTGCTGAGCTGTTCTAACAACTTTCGACCTTTCCAGACTTCCTTCATAATATATACTCTTATTCCCTTTCTCAACCAACAAAATAATATCATTTTTTTTTCTCTCTTATTATATCTTCTGTCTCGCTTTGCTACAAGAACTGCATCGAACCTAAAAACACTCTTCTTATTATTATTGTCTAAACAAAAATAAAATCATAGGTTGTTACAGTTGAATTTTGAGAATTTTTTTTTTTGTTACAGTTGAGAGTTTTTGTCTCACTTTATTGGCGCAAATGAATAAATAATTCAATAGTGGTGGGCTTGGATCTTAACATGTCTCGGTCTCACACTCACTTCAAATTCACGGCCGAGATTTATGGATTTTATTGGACACGTTACCCAATATACTGTCATTCTGATTTCATTTCCTTTTGAAAACAAATGGAATAAATGCAACTAATCTCGGTGTTTTTGGTATATTCACAATTTCATTTTGAAACGGAGTGATGGGAATTGATTCATCGGGCATTAGGATCATAAAAAAAAATTGTATAAAATTTGTTACGGATATTAAGTAAGTATTATTGATGGATTTCATGGATAATAGATAGGGGTATTTAATTATTTGTTTGCTGATAAATATCCCTTATTTATATTACTGAATTTTATTTGAGTTTTTTTTTAAAAAATTAAGTGATTTAAATAAAATTATTAGCGAAAGAAATATTAATTATGAAAGACTTGTTTAAATTCACTAAGGTGTTTCATTGTAACATGCTATTAACACTATTCTCTATTAGAGAATATGTAAGGTTGACGGGTAATTATTGTATAAAGTATACGAAGAATGATATGCATCATTTTCTCATTCTAAAATCTTTTGATATAACCACTAAATTAGAATAAAACTACTTTTTCTATGAAACTCCTTTCATAGTTTCCAAATATCACTAATAATGAAGCTTGTAAAAGTCTTGGTTTTGCAGCTTGTGTTGACTCTTTTATATATAGTATGGATGAATATATTGATAAATTATAAGCTCTTGTGGGATGCATAATTATTTATATGATGAAATTATGGGAGTTATTTTCACTATTAAGCACTCTAAAGAGACTAACTTTAGATGTATTTGGTTGAAAAGTGATTGTGTATGGTTGTGCAAAGTTTTTATCTATTTCTCAAATTATTCTCAATTTATTGGAGAGGGACGGAGAAAATGCTTTAAAATATTTAAAAGTATGTAGTTTAAGTATTCTCATATGTTTAAGAAAATCACTGTTTTGATAAGTTGACTTCTTTAATATTAGAAAGTAAAATTGATTATAAATAGTATGATATTATGTCATGTATAAAGTTCCTATCTTTAGAATTTGTTAGTCTTTTTAAGGAAGCTTGCCATGTATTTTTTGTGCATAAATTTTGTTTGATCATCTATGTTTTTTGTTGTTTTTTTAATAATATCTTTGATGTGTGACAAAATATTTGTGTATTTTAAAATGTCAGTCTAATTTATATGTCATTGTACATTATATTGATAAACATGCCAAATGTAACTCACAAGAGAAAACAATAATGAATGTATGATGTAATAGGGTGTTAATTTGGATAATGTTCTAACGTTTTTGGTTTAACCATGAGTTATGTTCGTTGTTTGTTTTGTTATGGTTTTTGTTTTGCATGTGCATGTAGTGTTAGTTTGGATGAGTGGAAATTGTGATATAACAAGAGAAACCCCAATTGCTAATGCTTTTCTTCACGCGGAGTTGACAATGGTGTTTGCTTGTCCTTTTGCAATCCAAAGGAAAACGCAAACTCCACTATCACTATGCATACCTATCCACTTAATTCCTAAATCTACACTTTTGCCAAGGACAACGTATCTATACATTTTCGCCGCCTATTTAAGATTACAACAAATTAACATTATTTATTTCTTTACTATTTTTTAAAATTAAGTCATGATTAAAGTTCACTTTTTAATATAATTTAAAGTCGTCAAAAGTTTATCATAATAAACTTTGTTATATCTATTATTTATGTCATTTACTGTTAGATTATTATTGATTTGTAATCTCACATTAGAGATGTATATGCATAAAGAAAAAGTTTATGTTGAAGATTCAACATAAACTAGACATGAAGTATAAATCTTATGATATACTACTGTTGTAAAATTAAATTAGATTTAAAATTTGTTGGAAATCCAAGTATGAAAATCGCACATTGAGTATGAAAATTTGTTGGGAATTTAAGTCCCACATTGAGTAAAAATAAGAAAATCAAACACTACATAAGTATGAAAACTCATAAATTCATCGTCTTAATGTTTTTGATTAAGAGTAGTGTCAATCCCTTATATATAAATTAGATTCATGTCTTATTAGTATTGTATCTCCTTAATTATCCTCTCTCACAAAGACTCAATAGTATTTATATATAAAAATATATATATTTCTGCATCTGAAATTTAATTCTTTTGACAATAATATATCATATTTCTTATTGAAATTGTTTTCCTTATATATATATATATATATATATA